>Ga0065711_1044097_pt1 | contig 14318 bp, 10 predicted proteins | sample Hoacrofraction12_FD_59098 | JGI IMG/M metagenome (GOLD analysis project Ga0065711, IMG submission 59098) | Hoatzin crop microbial communities from Cojedes, Venezuela - Epithelial fraction 12 v2 (version 2) | ecosystem: Host-associated > Birds > Digestive system > Esophagus > Crop | place...
TCCCCCCCCCCCTCCCCGAACACTTAATGCATCCCTAATTATATCACTGCTCAGGCTACAACTGCTGCTCTCAACATCACAAATCTTACACTAAATTGGTTTGTGGCTGAATTGTGAAAGGGATCAATGGATTCATTTGCACTGATTCCTCACTCTGTTACTGAGAATGTGTCTACACATGTGAAGGACGAGATTACCTGCGTTGATTCACAACCTCCCAGATGTCTTAGGAGCTGCAGTATACCTGGGATACAGGGAAAAAGAATGGGAGAATTAAATCGAATGCTCTGTTTGATCTTGCTACTCCTGTGATTGCTATATCTCCAATGTGGTGGAGTGAGATGCTGTGTTGTTTCCAGCATTTCGTTCACAAAAGCACTGTTAACTCCTTGGAGAGAACACCTCACAGTTTTCCACAGCAATGACATGATGCTCTCAAGTACCATAAACAGTCTGTTGCTGAACAAATGGTGGCTATGTCTGAAAGCGCTGTGTTCACGCAAGGCAAGGTCCTTAAAAAATGAAGTCCCAGGTGTGAGCACAAAAATCTGCTAACCTTAATATTATGTGCTTTTCCTGCATTATCTGGGACTGGTTCACCCTGTTAGCGGAGAAAACTCCCATGATCTTCACTAAAGGGAATTTTCAGTGTTAGTGTATGAATTAGACTATAGGACTGAGGCCTTAGATAGTAAAGCTTCTGCAGTAAAGATATGTTTTTCCTGTGTGTTGTATAGTCTGGTACATATGACCCAAGTAGGAGTATGGGTTTCTGAGTGTCACACTGCCAATATAAAGCCCTTGCCTACGCAGGTTTGTACCTGTCTCTGCTATGTCAATGTCATCAGATCTGTGTCAGTAGAAAGCCTTTGCGCAGGGGGCGTGTCCCTGAGTACTTTTCTGTCAGTATAGCTATACCACTTCAACAAAAACATGGGCTGAGGTGGATTTCCTTTTCTTGGTATAACTTTTTCCATGCTAGTGTTTTTACCCAAGGGGTAACATTACTTGCATCCTGACGTGCTGTTCCTGTTGTGGCACAATCTGTTATTACAGAGCTGGGCTTAGCAAAAGGAAGAGGCAAAATACTGTACAGAGGGATAGAGCTTTTAGCTTTTCACAAGCATTTTCCTTCTTTGGTAGGTTTAGCTGTACAAGAGGTTGCTCTGTCTCAGGGCTCTGCTGAAAGAATTGTTTTATAAGATTATGTTTACATGGATGATTTTATTTTGTGACTCAGAGGGAAAAATGATCAAGCTTTGGCACAATGACAGCGCTGTTGATTATATGTATCGTGCTCTAAAGCATAACTTCTGAGCTGATGGGCATCATTTATGTTAAATATGGCTTTGAAAAGCACAGGCACTGCCCTCACACCATAATTGTGTTGGCTTGGGAGAGTTGCAGAAACAGAAACAGTATTGAACAGATGCCTGAGAAGAAAGCTGAGAGTCCAGGAGTCCTATCCATGTAAAGGTGTGTGAATTTTGATCAACTCTTGTGGGCCTTGGGTGTTGCCCTGACACCAGTGTCGGGTAGCGAACACTGCTCAAGGATCACACAAGTTTTCCTGAGGTCAGTTTTTGTGTCACCATGTCATGCTTATAGATGCTTGTATAGCAAATATTCCTGTGCTGGAGGTCATTTGCATAGAACAACTTGGCCTGATTTTGCTGGAGGTTGGCTAGGCTCAGAGAAATGTTTTATTGTGTAAAAAAGATGGGATTGAAGAAATGAAAATCTCTAGGAGGAAAAGGAGAACAGAGAAGAAAATGTGAAGAACATGGGGAAAAAAGGGACATTTTCTTTAAGCTGGGAAGCCAATTTAGCATTGAAATTACACATGATAAAGAAAACAGAAGCAGAGAAGATTGGAGAGTGAAGAGAAATGGGAGAGACAATGAGGAGGAACAGATGAAATCCTGAGAAAAAGAGATGAGGCAGGCATCATGTTCCTGTGATATGGACCTGCATGTTTTGTGTTTTGCCCAGGTGTGGCCACCTGGGCTTCAAGCTTCTTCTGTGGAGCTGAAGTTCTGTCATCTTGCTCGGCCACGTTGCCTTGGCATCTCCTGCAGCACCTGGACATCGTGCCCCTCTACACATTTCTAAATCCTGAAACTGGGAGAGATCTGCAAAGTACTCACAATCAGGTGGGTCATAAGGACATTGCTTCTGTCAAAAACACATACAAAGAAAGCAGGAGCTAAAGACATGGCACTTAAATCCCGCTCAGGCCGAACTAGCCAAGAGAACATGGTATCAAAGATCTAGTGCTGGTCAGCAACATACTGAGCATCCAGAGAGAGTAAAGGGAGAGAGCCCCTTTAGTTACCAACAGCCTCTTTTCATTTCCAGAATACGTATTGGATGCTATGACTCTGAGTTGTCTACAACCTAGTCCACAACAGGAGTTAGGAATGCCTGTGGTCACCATATGCAGAATTCTTATCTCTCTAGTAAGGGAAGTTAGAGACATTTCCTATAAAAATGTTTCAGAAATAAATATGTTAAAGACATTTAAACAGTCAGACACTTTGGAAACAAATAAGGTTACTACATAAGGAAATTTTTTAATTTGAATTGTCCCCAGTTAATATTGATATGAGAGAAAGCTGAAGGGAAAGCTATTTCTATTTTTTATCATTTTTGTTTAGAACCATGAATAAAATCATCAAAACTAAGGCTATGAAGTGTTTTTTACAAATGTAGCAAGTTGCAACTGATGTAATCATGATTGTAACATAAGTCAAGATCTTGAATCGTGATGTAACTGTTCCTTAAAATAAACTGTCAGCAGATTGCAGTAATTAACACCCCACTCTACTGCTCAGCATTATCTGTGAGGGAAAATACAGAGGGAAACCTTATGGACAGATTCTGCCTAGGGACGCTTGCAGTCTTTAGGACTCCGTGGTAGTTGTACAAGTGTATGGCAGCTAAAATCCACCCTTGAAGTTGCTGTATGCAAAAATATTTGGCCTTCTCTATAGGAAGGTGATGGGGTTTGCTTTTTCAATGATATCTACTAATGCTTAGTTTTAATGATGTCTCTAACATCTTCAAAAGTTGTGTTTTAGCAAAAAAAACAAGCACTAGAGGGTTCATGTATGCTGATATTGCAGAAAACAGCAACTCTGGCTGACTTTAAAAATGCTGGTAAGCTGATGCTTCCTGTCTCCCATCCCTGTTCTTTCTGCCTGAAATTACTTTGCTTCCTGCTGCAAACTAGATTTCGTGCCATTCATAATAATAATAATAATAAAATGACACTAATTGCGATGTGTAGTGGATGTTCTGAATTGAGGCTGAGGAACTGAGTGTAGGCTGTATAAGACACCAAACATAGCGACTTTGCAAATTGGGTAAATTAGAGTCAAGAATATGTTGTATAACAGAGTATGAGTGGTAGCTTTTAGCCTTCATTTCATTCACACCCACAATTTGAGCTCTTTCACGGAGGGACTCTTACTGGGAGGTAATCCTTTGGAGAAAATTCATCAAAAACATGCCATCCTTCTGATGTTAACCATAGCAGAAAATATCAAAATAGAAAGTCTACTTGGTACAGATTTTTGTTTAAGTGTTGAGGACACATTAAAAATATCTAGTGACATTTAAAAGTCTTTTTTTAATACAGGTGTTAATATACTTCTATGGATAATTTATCATTTATGTGACATTAAAGTGACAGTTTTAAAGGCATTTAAACAACCTGGGAGCCAAAATCTGGTTGTTCAAAAGTGATGCGGACAACTGGCATCTCGTGGGGCTAGGCAGATTTTCCTCCCTGTGTCTCAGAGCAGAGCATTGTGCTGGACCCTCAGGCTTCCTCGGGAGCTGGAGAAGCTTATCTGTGGCTACACAGCCTGGTGACTGAGCTCTTTGGCTTCACTGATGACAATTTGTGGTAACTGCAAAGCTGCTGTTGGGTTTTGAATTGATCCTCGCTCGAGATGGAGTCCTGTACCCAGGGTAAGCGAGCTGTGTGGCACTTGTGTGTTTTCGGCCCTAGTGCCTAATAGCAGCATATGATTGGAAACGAGTTGTGTTTTGTGGAAACCTGTTATCAGGTGTTTATTCAGAGCATGTCTCATAGAGCAGTATTCTAAAACTCATTTGAGTGGCCATCTTGCAGGGTTTTGCTGTTTCTGGACGTGCTACAAACAAGGGAAGATTCTGAAGTCCAGGATGTGCTATAGAAAATTTACGTTTGGATTCCCAAAGAAAATGGGAGCGGTGCAGCAGCAGTGGTGTAAAGCTGCTGCGACTGCAGGCTGAGAGGGCAGGGTTTCCAAGCTGCAGGGCATGCTGGCTGCGTATATCCCCTTGCCCACGGCTTCGTAAAAGGAGTCTCTGGAGCTTCAGTCTGCGCAGGCGAAGGCTGAGACGGGCAATGCATCAGCAGCCCTCAGCTGCGGCGGCGGTCCCCCGAGAGCAGCGGGAACTGAGCGCGTCGTCTGGAGTCCCCCGATGAATGCCAGAGAGAAGCCGTGCTCGGTCCCTGCCGGCTGCGAGGGCAGAGGCTGATTGCTGGTCTGGACAAAGGCTGGCTCCTGAATTTCTTTCTGCTATTGTTACTAAATCTCCACACAAATCTTGTGCGGTATTTGGTGTCCTTATGAAAAATGCTTTGACCCCCAAATCTAATAATGCTACCTGCATAGTTTTAGGGGAAAATAAAAAAAGAAAAAAGCATCGGGAAACTGAACAGTGTTAAAAGCTGAAGCCGCCCTTTTCCCAGTCTCTTGAAATATGTGTGTGGTGATAGAAGCAAGCTGCTTATTCAACAGAAAGCATGGGGATTTGTAAGAAAATAAGGTCCTTTTGTAGTAGCAGAAAGTAGCTCCTGCTATGGTGGTGGATGGGGGAAACAGGAGCAGTTCAGGATCTGTGTCTGCCCTTTTCCTTCCCTCCCACTGCCCACCATGAGACATGAAGCATGCTCACTCACCAGCGTGAGAGCTGCAGCCCATTGACCTCCCCAGGAAATCTGTGCCTGTGCGAAGTGTCTGTGTATTGGCTTGATAAGCTCAAATCTTGGCTTCTTTCTTTAGACAATAAGTGCTCTGCGTTGCACCCTTCAGCGGTTTGTTCTTTAATATTTTGTTCATCTTCTTTAATCTTAGTTAGTGTTTCTCTCTTGCCAGAAACAAGAAAACAAATAAATGCTGTAGCTGTAGCAAAAGTTCTGAAATTCTGAGATTAAATGAAAAGCAGGCTTCAGGCTGAACTGTATCCCTGATAAAGTATATGAACTCAATTCCATGACCTATGCCTGCCCATTCAGTATCCTTTAAGATCACATTTGCCTTTGCTCCTCTCTGTGCCTTATGCTGCTTGCCGAGGGAAGTGTGTTTGAAATTCCTTGTAATATCAATCCAGATAATTGGTCTTGTGACTAACAATTAGTTAAAGATGGTAATACAAAAGACCACCTAGTGAAAGGAGCTTAGACGGGTGTTTATCCCAAATCAAAGTTAGGGTAATTTCTTTTTCAGTGAATCTTTGGTGTGGATACTGGAGTCTTCTGTGTCCTATTGCAGCAACATAAAACTAATATACTAGATGGTGCTATTAATTTTGTTTCTGGATTGGAATTAATTCAGGAATGTGAAATGAAAGAGGTCTCACTGCTCAATGCCTATATCTGTGGTTCAAACACCTGATACTTCTGCTTCTGAGGGAGATGGGATTACAGCCAGCAAAAAACAAAAAAAAAAGAAAAGAAAAAAAAAGACTAGTTTTGAAGCATTGGGGTCTCATCATTAGTGTGACCTGAAAATAGTAGGTATCCATTCAGCTGGGATCATCTGAACTGGGGAAGAATGAAGTTAGGGCTCAGACCTGAAAGTAGCTACTCAGGTATATCATTGTAATGGTTTCACTGGGATTACTCACATGGAAAGCATTACTAGCATCTATAGGATTGGGCTGTCATGGAATATGCATTAATAATGCTCTGTGGATAATGTCTTGCACAACAATTAGAGCTGAACAAAATTACTGGAATTCATTTTTCACATATTTAACAGCATAATTAACAGAAATTTAAAATAAGAATAAACAACAGGGAGATCTCATACAGCTAAAACTAGAGAACAGACTGTCACCTGCCTGGCTAAACTAAGGATTACTGTTTGTACTATTGAAGCTGCTCTTGCAAAACAGAAATATCAATACATCTTTTGCAGCAAATAAATAAACAAACTTGATACTTACAGCAAAAGAACACACATGCAGAGAGGAAATAGATACAGAGTGTTTGTGTTAATCTTATGTGTGAGTAGAACAACTTGGGATACAGATGTGTTTAATACGGTTTGCAGGTGCTAATTGCTGTGTTTATTGTTGCTGAACGTGTGTATGTGCATGCATATGCATAGACATTGTTACTGTATATAACTTTTACCCCTTTCTGTTCTTCCAAAGGGAACTTTTCCTAATGGCTGAAATGCTTATGTTCTGTGTGTAGTCTAGTATATGACCTTTTTTTAAATTTTTAAATATTTTTGCCTGTTTCAGTGGAAATAGAAGTAACAATCAGAACCACTATAATTTTAACAAATATGTTAATAATTCACTGCTTGTTATGTTCTTCCCTTATATCAGCATGTAATTTATTGCTCACTGTGTAGATTTTCTCTCTGTTTCCTTCGTGTATCACTTAATAACTACAAGCTTTTGTCTTCACTTTCCACATTCAGAGTTACTGCGTGTGATACTAGTTTTGCAATGCCGCAAACAGAGCCTACTGCCCAAATACCTCTTCTGTAGAACCATACCTACAGGACTCAGCAGACTCTGCCATTTTAATGGAAAGGCTGAGACCTGCCAGGGTCCACCCCAGTCTCTGTGCAAAGTGTATTGAATTGGCTACCCTGGATGTCTCCCTGCTCAGCTCAGCAGAAGCTCTTAACTCTACTCTACCCAAAACCAGCTAGAATTTAGGAAAGCCGATTAAATATAATATGATAAAAGTGTTTTACTGGAGCTGATAAATACTGCAATAATAAAAATGAAGGCTGTTTAATTCTTGCTTTTGAATAGGACTGCTTTCAGTTGCTTCTGGTTTTCTATGCTTTTCTCTGTGTAGCTTATTTTTACCATGTCCCCCCTTCATTCAGAGGTTAGTGTAATCTCTTCAAAGACTAAGCATACACGCACACACTTCAAGGCCTCAGAAGAATTGAATTTTATGATATATTTATTTTAATACAAAAAATATTTTCTTTTCTTTGAGCAGCTTTACTCAGTGGTATCTTATAGATATGTAGGCTTCACCTGTGCTAGTAAAGAAAACAGCATGAATATATAGACTTGGGCACTTGCCTGTGGTAATTCATACTGTCTAATTACAACAGTGCTTCTCTGCACAGGAAAGCATTTTTTCCCAGAGAAATGAAAATAAATTTAAAGTTTATGTTTAAACAGTTCATTATCTTTTCCCAGTAAAAATAATACTGGTTTTTTATTATATTTTGAAGTTTCTGTATGCATACTTGCTGCTGTAGAACCATCCTGCTTAATCAATATTTCCTGTGATGATATAACACATATCCTTAAGAATAGGACTGGTAGTGTTCAACAGTTCAAAGAGTGTTCTGTCTTTAAAAACTGTGTGAAAGTTTTCTTCTTTTTGATTTTTGAGTCCTTTGAGAGACCGTTATGTATAGCAATAAAAGCTTCTCTATACATTGAGAAGCCAGGATCCTCAAGTTAATCTTCCCAAGATTACCAAAAATATGGAAATTAATTCAGGGGTTTGTCTACACATTAAATTCTCTACCAAGAAAGAGAGAGCTTGAATTTACAGTGTATTTCCTAGACTTCATTATCTTTCTGTGTGGACACATTTACTATATCTGAAGAATAGCTGTGGATGAAGCAGAGGCGGAAAAGTAATGTTCATGTTTATTGTGGCAAAATCTAGCTAAAATCTCATGGGGGTCTATGCACATCTTAATTCATCATCCCTTGCAGACTTCTTTATTGATTTTATTAGAGTCATAGAGACAGTGTGAGCTGGAGAAGCAGAGCATTTGCCTGCATCTCAGTAGAACTTGATTCCATAGTGATGGATTGATTTGTGTTGGCTAACCCCCAAAAATTAACTTTGTGGTCTATATGAAAAGGAAAATACAACAAATTAAAGAAATACATTTTGACTAAAATTTTTGTTATTTCTGAATCTTTTCCCCAAACTCGTACTGTATCTAAACTTCTTGTCAATTGCAGACTGAATTCAGTCACATATTAAGCGTTAATCAAAGTTACCTTGACCTGAATTAGTAAAGAGACAGCATTTTCAAACACAGCTGCTATTGTCTCTCTGGTCTTCAAGAAAGACCTGTGAAAAGGTTTAGAACTAACACTAAGAAGCACAATTTGTAGTTTTTCTTTGTGAGTCATTTTTTTTCAGTACTCAGCAGAAATAATAGTTAGATATTATCAGTGAGGTGCAACTTGTTCCTTTGGAGTGAGTTTATCCTACTGTGAGAAAGAGGTCATCCCAATACAGTTTAGTAGAGAAAGAGACCTGATATCATGGCCTGTCATTCTTTCTGCCTTAAGAAAACTCTAGTGGCATCTAAGAATAAATGCTGGATACAAACAGATATTGCAGTAGGTAACAGTATCTGTTTTTTGGTGATTGACTGTTTATACTAGCAAGCTTATTCAAACCAAACTGCTTAAGGCTTCCCATCTTTTTAAAAGGTGAGAAATCACAAGAGGAAAACTAAAGATAACATAACAATATGCTTGACAAATGTCACAACACTTGACTTCAGAATTCGAAGCCTGGGAGAAGTTAAGGTTTTCCAAAAGGAGGAGGTGCCAGGACATAAAAATTCTGTTTCTTTTTTGGTTGCATCAGTTCTAATAATGAAACACAAATTGTTGCATGACTAGTACAGAAAGATGGTTTTCATTTTTCTTCTTAGATTAAGTTATGGTAATGACTGTACTGCTTATGCTCCTGTGTGTTTGATTGATTGCTCTCTGCTCCTGGCGTTCTGTGCACTGAGAGTCCTGACGTTTGATGAAGCTGTCTCCGTTTTGGGGTGGGCTGAGAGAGAGATTTTGAGGTCTTTGCTGCAATACATTTCTAGTTATAATCTTATTATATAAGCCTAAGGCAAATGCTGCAATGAATATGGAAATAAACAAAGAGAAAAATATGCTGCTTGATTTAGAAGGAACTCCGTACTTGTCTGTGGAGTGCCAGAACCCAAGGATCTCTAGGCTAAGATCCTCATGTGTTATGCACAGAAACATATCCATTGTGCCCAGTGTGTATGCTTGTATATTCTGTAAATGATTGTTGTCTTGACTAGATAACATAGTTTCAGAATGGTGTTTCTTTATCCAGTAAAAATAATTTAAAGTTCCTTTTAAATGCAAATAGTAGATTCATCTCAGGCTTCGTGGATGTGCATGAAAGGTGGGACGGTGCTTAGACATGCCATGAATGCATGATGCCATCTCATCATTACACTTCAGTTGGGACTAGTGATGAATAATTTCTGATCTGGATGATATCATTGCTATTAAATTTCACCTGTGATTACTGCCTGTGTGGTTTTTTAAGCCCAACTGAGAACAAATTAAGTCCCACGAATTTCTAGCATTTTACTGATCAGAAGAAAGTCAAAACCTGCTTTTTTCAGTTAAGTACAGTGCGTAGCATGTAGCAAGAGGACTATCTATTTAAAAGTGTGTGGTCCTGTCCAGCTGAACTTTTTCTCTGTGTCTCCTTAGGAGGCAGCAAGATGCATTCCTGCCCTTGATATCTATCGCCAGGAAGGATCCCTTCTTCCTCTGTTTTAGCTATAACTGCATGATACAGGATAGCTTTTGACAGGTAAACTCGTAGGGAAATGTTTCCAGGGCCACTGAAGATGCTGAGTTCTGAGTCTTTTGTAGAGGTTGATTTTCTGCCTCCTTAGTGCAGGAAAAACAGAAAACCAAATCTAAACCAGGAAAACAATAGATGTACCCTGACCAGTTATCTACAGAACTGCTGCCTTCAAAGGAATTTTGGGGGAAGGCTCATTTTGCCACTCAAAATTTCTGGCAAACTCTGGAGGTCTCAGACTTACTGGGTTCCAAATCAGAATAGTTTTGGCCTCTGGATAACACAGAAATCATCTGTCTCTTGTTAATCAAGCTCTTTTGGGCAGCAAGTAAAACCATCCATGCTGATTTCTGTAGTATCAGCTGCCTTTCAGCAGGAAGGAAAAGACAGAGAGTGGGCAAGGAAAAAAGTGAGTAAGGGCAGAAATAGTAAAGGGATGTATTGCCAAACTGACAATTCCTACTACCCTCACCACCAAGAATGGTTCTTGAGACGGGGCCTGAGTGGGCAGGTGTGAGGAGAAGGAGGGCTGCCTGACAGGCTAAGCTTGGTCAGGATGTCTGTGTGGTGGGGGGTGTCAGGGGGCAGAAGATGCAGGAGGAAGCTTTAACACCTATCTCTGCAGAGCTGGATTGATCTGCCTCCAGCACTGCCCCTTGAAGAGCCCAGGCATGTCCCCATCTTTTCCAGCTTGCCAACTGCACACAAAGCATCCTTGACCCCAGACAAATGTTTGCTATGTAAAGAAGCTGTATGCATGTGAGTTTCTAGGAAATAGGTGGAAGAAGCTAGGAGTTCGTGGTGTAGGTCTGTGTCTTCTAGTGCTGGGATGAAATTTAACAGGCCCAAATGCCAGGTTCTGCACCTGAGACGGAATAATGCTGGGCACAAGTGAAAACTGAGAAAGGAGTGGATGGAGAGCAGCCCTGCAGAGAGGGACCTGGGGGTGCCAGTTGGCAGCGGGCTCCGTATCAGCCATCTGCGTGCCCTGGCAGCCCTGAGGGGAAACCACGACCTGGGGTGCATCAAACCCAGCACAACCAGCCGGTCAGGAGAGGGTATCATCCTGCTGGATTCAGCACTGGTGCGGCCTCACCTCGAGCTCTGTGTGCAGTTCTGGGCCCTACAATTTAAGACGGACATGAAGGTGCTTGAACACATCCAGGGGAGGGCAACAAAGCTGGTGCAAGGGCTGGAAGAAATGTTCCCTGAGGAGTCGCTAGGACTCCCGGTTTGTCTAGTTTGGAGAAAACACAGCTGAGGGGTGACCTCAGCTCTCTGCAGCTTCCTGAAGAGGGAACGTGGAAAAGGAGGTGCTGATCCCTGGGATCCAGTGACAGGAAGCATGGGAATGGTTCAAAGCTGCACCAGGGGAGGACACGAGGAAGCGTTTCTTTACTGAGAGGGTGGTCAAACACTGGAACAGGCTTCCTGGAGAGGTGCTCGATACCCCAAGCCTGTCAGTGTTTAAGAGGCATTTGGACAATGCCCTTAACAACACGCTTTAACTTTTGGTCAGACCTGAAGTGGTCAGGCAGTTGGACTGGAGGATTGTTGTAGGACCCTTCCGACTGAAATATTCTGTTCTATTCTATTCTGTTCTTTCCTGTTCAGTTCTATTCTATTCTGTTCTGTTCTATTCTAATTATCTGACACACCCCAATCAAAGGGACAGGAACCACATCTCCTTGTAGCTGACAGTGTTGTAGCCTTAGCTATTATTTATGTGACTGATCTGTTACTGTTAGTCATAGTCTAGTACTTTGGCACTCTACCAAGGCTGTGTGTATGTCTGCGTGCATGTTCCTGCATTGGTAGGGACCTACTTTTCTTTCACCAGTGTCAGTGTATCTGCTTATGCATCTGAAACCAAGATGCAGCTGTACTGGGTTTAATTTAATTGTAGTACTGAAATGAAAGAAAATATGCAACAAACCCAGCAATAATCTTAAAAGATCCATTTTGTTTCATTGCTTTGGGTATGCAGATGTGGAACTTATCAGTGATGCAAAGCAACATAGCATCACTTTAACCACCCTAAGCTTGCTCCAGGGACTTAGCTTATCTATCACGAGGCCTAACGCTGCACAGTGCAGTCATAATGTTTTGGGTGCTGGCAGCAAGAAAGCTATATTGTGGGTCTGTGCATAGGCCAGTGTCTGTAAGTCTCTGCTTGTTTATCTGGTTATAATGGCATGTTAACGATGCTGTACTGCTTCCAGTGCTGGAGTTGGCTTGGTCGCTGTGGGATTTTACCAGTGCCCTGGACCGTGTTGGACAGGTGTGGCTGCAGATTCAGTGATGTTACTGGTGCCAGACAGGGTGAAATGTGGGCGTGCAATTGCATTGTATTATCTATGCCTTACCCAACCCATGCTGAGTGAATAACTACTAGTGAAAAGTGTGCGGAAATCATGTCTGTTTGAAGCTGAACTGGGCCCACCAAGTTCAGAACTGGCATTCAGTGTGATCGTAATGAAGGACCCAGCTGCAGTATTTAGACCTACGTCTGTGCTACCATCTGAGAGAGCACAAAGGTTATAAGTGGCATCCTGTCCATTTCTGATCAGAAGAGCTTAATTTTCAAATTTAGGAGAAAAAATAACACCTAGAACTGGTGTGGAGGTTAAAGACTGCGCACAGCAGGGTGAGCAAACTATGGAAATGATGCGTTTTGCAAGTCAGGAGTTAAGCCAAGACAACCTCTCAATCCAACTGTTTTTGTTCTTCTGATACCAGCATAACATGCTGCCCCGTGTGTTCTTTTTCTTATTTGTGTCTGGTTCTTCTGCCTCCCACTTGCAAGCTGCATTTCTTAAAAATAGAAACAGGATTCTCAGCCCAAGTTTAGTGACATTTCAGAGGGAATGAATGGCAAGTTCATTGGGCCAAACAGTCTTTGCTGTGACTGTTTGCTACTATGGATTTAGGCAATGATTAACCCTCCCTCTTTTCATTCTGTTTTTTTAGGCACCAGAGGAGGCATTATGGGGAATAGTAACTTCAGAGAAGGCCTGAAGAGGTAGCTGAGTCTTGTAGCTGTTTGTATTTGCTCACAATTCAGTTCAGATGATATTTTTAAGGATCTACAAGAAGAAAGTAAGATAGCTCCCCCAATGAAATCCTGTGTCCATGGATTTGCTTACATTAAAAGCCTGGATGCTCAGAGGGTCTATGGGTATATAGTTATCTGAAGACTGGAGCCTGTGCTTCAGTTCATCAAAACAAGGATGCTGGGCAATTTTGCATGGCAAATTGTATATGGGGTTTGTTCTCAATTTCAATTGTAAAGCCCTAGTACTTAGACAGTGGCAGCTGGAGGGCTTTGCAGCCTTGGACGGTAAGGGAAAAGCAGGCCAGCCTGCCTGGTGGGGTGCTGTAGGACTGAGTGGGAGGCAGGCCACAGCTGAGGGTCACCCTAGAAAACTAACTCAGCTGGCAGCTGCCTCCAACTGAAATTGCCAGAAGTAGCCCAGAAATTGCCTGAAGACTGGAAGAGGAGCTCTGGGATCTGCTGTTGCTCCTCCCTGTATTGGAGAGGTGCTCACCTGCTGGGCTGCCACCATTAGCTGCTCGATACAAACACCGTGCTGAGCTCAGTCTGTCTCGCAGGGGAAGGGGATGGAGATCAGTAGTTTGAGCTGGGCAGGGGGGCCCAGGCTCATCAGGCAAAAGTCATTTGGAATCACAGAATTGCAGAATGTTCGGGGTTGGAAGGGACCTCTGTGGGTCATCTAGTCCAACCCTCCCGCCAAAGCAGGGTCACCTACAGCAGGCTGCACAGGAACTTGTCCAGGCAGGTCTTGAATATCTCCAGAGGAGGAGACTCCACAACCTCCCTGGGCAACTTGTTCCAGTGCTCCGTCACCCTCAGAGGGAAGAAGTTCTTCCTCATGTTCAGACGGAACTTCCTATGCTTCAGTTTGTGCCCATTGCCCCTTGTCCTGTCGCTGGGCAACACTGAAAAGAGTCTGGCCCCATCCTCCTGACATTCATCCTTGAAATATTTATGAACATATATTAGGTCCCCTCAAAGCCTTCACTTCTTCAGGCTGAATAAGCCCAGCCCCCCCTAGCCTTTCCTTATAAGAGAAATGCTCCAATCCCCTCATCATCCTTGTAGCCCTCCACTGGACTCTCTCCAGTAGCTCCTCATCTTTCTGGAACTGGGGAGCCCAGAACTGGACACAGTACTGCAGATGGGGCCTCACTAGGGCAGAGTAGAGGGGGAGGAGAACATCCCTCGACCTGCTGGCCACACTCCTCCTAATGCATCCCAGGATCCCATTGGCCTTCTTGGCAGCCAGGGCACACTGCTGGCTCATGGTCAGCTTGTCGTCCACCAGGACACCCAAGTTCCTCTCCACAGAGCTGCTCTCCAGCAGGTCTGCCCCAAGCCTGTACTGGTGCATGGGGTTGTTCCTCCCCAGGTGCAGGACCCTGCACTTGCCCTTGTTGA
>Ga0065711_1011452_pt1 | contig 14317 bp, 13 predicted proteins | sample Hoacrofraction12_FD_59098 | JGI IMG/M metagenome (GOLD analysis project Ga0065711, IMG submission 59098) | Hoatzin crop microbial communities from Cojedes, Venezuela - Epithelial fraction 12 v2 (version 2) | ecosystem: Host-associated > Birds > Digestive system > Esophagus > Crop | place...
CAGACTCTTTTCAGTGGTGCCCAGCGACAGGACAAGGGGCAACGGGCACAAACTGAGGCACAGGAAGTTCCATCTGAACATGAGGAAGAACTTCTTCCCTCTGAGGGTGATGGAGCACTGGAACAGGTTGCCCAGAGGAGTTGTAGAGTCTCCTTCTCTGGAGATATTCAAGGCCCGCCTGGATGCAGTCCTGTGCAGCCTGCTCTAGGTGACCCTGCTTTAGCAGGGCGTTGGACTAGATGACCCACAGAGCTCCCTTCCAACCCCTACCATGCTGGGATTTGCAGTTATTGAGACTGCACTGACATCTCCAGTCATGTAGGCAGCCTTGAGGAAAAGGTCTGACTCAGGGCCTGATCTGCCATCACCCCTCAGTGTCCCCCAGCCTCTGGACAAAGCTCCTCCTGCCCCGTTCCCAGCAGCTCTGGAGGAGCTCTGCCCTTTCGGCCACTGTGCTGGGGAGTGACCCACGCTGAGCTGCCAGTGCACGGGGAATGAGCCATGATAAAAACACAACGACAGCTATGGCAGCTGAGCGCTGCCAGGCCCTGGGTGCCAATACACACATGTGTTCGTGCCATGGCACCGCCTGGGACTTTGCAAAACCAAAGACTTTAAGGAGGTCACTCAGATAGCACCTATCTGGCACCCAAAGGGTCTGAGCATTGGCTGGCCTGGCACCCAGCTCAAACCTACAGCAACCTCTCCAAAGGGAAAACAAATTCGGTTGAGCATCTCGCCCAAGAGGCACTTGTGAAAAAGTGAAAGCAAGGGCTTTTGTGAAAGAGTTTTGCGTTCTCCTGTACACTCCTCTCAGCTCCTTGTCCTGCAGGTAGCCGAGCAACAGCCAGCGGCAGGCTGGGAGGCGTAAAGCCTGGCTGGCTAGCCTTTCCTGCGGCTCACAGCATGGCAGACATCACCAAGAGCAGCAGCAACGGGGCTCCGAAGCTCCGCTGGCACGGGGCAGTACGCGTGCGTCAGGATATACAACACGGTGGCAAACAGTCCCTGCGCAGAGGCAGGGAGTATCTTTCAACACCACTTGAGGTCACTGCCCTTTGGTGCAAGGTTATGGTGGTACAGCAAAATTCATGAAAGCCGTCTCTGGCTCACTTGGCTGAGGATGTGTGGGATAATAATTTCTGACAAGTCCTAAAATATCCTTCATACCCAATTCTTTGTTTTGGTAGGAGAAGAGGACAACACAAGCCTCAGCATCAGCTTTCCCTGCTGCTTTGAGACCGGTGCCTGAGTCGTGCTGGAAAAGGGGAGATGCCGTGCCCTGTCCTGCCACGGAAGGCACACACCACCAAGCACATCTCCAGGCGTCCTCAGTACCAGTCCATAAACTGGGATCAAAACATCCGGAGGCTCCTGATGTGCAATGAGTTGGGGAGTCTCAGTCGAATTCCCAGGAGAAGGGCCAAGGCTGGTGGCACAAGCCGTCCCTCTCCTGCTTGTGCCATCAAGGAGGTACAATACAGCCTTCAGCTCCTGACATGGTCAACTCAACACCTTCCAATCCATGCAATTAGTTTTATGAACCTTAATACTAATATGTACCGTCCTCTGTACGGCTGCCATTTAAATGACAAGGACATGGTTTAAGGAGGCTGCCCGAGCAATGATGTACCTCACTAGGCTCGCCCAGCTGACCACCGTTTTAAATACACTACAGAAAGAAACCAACACGCTCAAAAGGTGAAATGCTTTTTACAAGGCAGCAGAGTCAGTAAATCCCAATTAAGCCAAAAATCAGCTGCTGAGTACAGAGAGCACAGAGTAACGTGGAAACAGCTCACACCCACAATACACTCTCACACAAAGTCATTTGTGTTGGACTCGAGCTTTATTTACTCAGCTCATAACAAAAAAAGCTATTAGTAGAAGGTTAAGGTAACTAGAGCAATTGCTGTAAAATAATGGAGCCCACAGCAGTTACAACTTTGTGCATATATATGTTTAATTGAATAAATACATCCACTCAGCTACCGCCGTTCACAATTCAGCCTTCCTGCCTGCAGTGGGGAAAGTTATTCCCGTTAATTGATTATTGTTCTTGCTCTAATACACCCTACACACTAGTTTATGTTTCCACTTAATTTTCCAGGATATTAGCACTGGCACTGTAAAAGGGGACATGTGTAACCGAGCCAGCCCCGCTGACACACAGCAAACGAGAACACAGGTCTCTCCCCAAAGGTGAATAATTATAAAAGGCCGCAGGTTATCAATGGATCAGTGGGTTAGGCCAGCGTAGTTAATACCGGTACATCCGCGTGAAGCCACGCGATTTAATCTGATCACAGTTAGTCCATGGAGAAGACAACCCAGCGAATCTGCTGCAAAGACACCTTTCAGTAATGAAAAGGCATCACAGCACTCACGCTGACAGCAGCACTCCTTTTAGTCTGGTGTTAATACCGTGTCTTTCTCAACCCTTTGGAGACTGTGGGAGAAAGGAAAGGCTCTCCAAATCACCCGTAGGAGGATGCATTTACCGAACAAAACGATCACAAAATTCCATCAAGTCTTTAGGCTAAAAATATTACACACCTATAAAATCACATTATACCAGCAAGGAGAACAGCAATTCTCTGGAACAAGGGCTCACGCTCCCCAAGTGCATGTGCCCACACGGAGGTGGACAAACTCCCCAAGCAGCTTGTGGTTAACGAGCGGGCACGCAGAGGAAACACAACAGATCGGAAGCCAGCTGAGATCCCTGTATCAAAGACCTAGTAGCAACAGGCTTTAAAAAGCAGAGAGTTGAGGAAAGGACAAGGCTGGCAGAGCCTTAAGGGGGTGAGCTCAGAGAAGCACGTTCCAGCAAGAAGGGCTACTGTGAGTACAGTCCCCAGGTTGTCTGCAGACCACAAATGAGCACACGAGGATGGAGTACGGCCAAGCAGGAGCACTGTGAGGAGAGAAAGGGATAAGCAGCCAGGATGGGCAGAGCTGCACAGACCTCTCAAGCGGGTCCTAAAGACCTTCCAATCAATACGCATCAATGGAGGGCCTCACGAGGCCAGTGATAAGACTGTATGATATAAGCAAAAAAATATCCTACTTGCTATGGTACAGAAATGTAGATTCAAACATACACTTCAAGAAATTATGCAGAAATTCAGAAAGAGGAAGATTGAGCAAAATGCATCCATCCTCCACGCAAGAGACTTGCAGTCACAGAGACAAAACTAGCAAGCAGCCACTGGAAAGCTGAATGAATTTCTTAACAGGGGAAAAAAAGAAAAAGAAGTATCACAGAATGCAAAAATACTCTACAGAACCGGGAAGGGACAGAAACAACATCCATCTCAACACACTTCCGTGGGCACCCAAGGTCCTCACCATCTTTACCCAGAACCTATCATGCTGTAGATACCAAGCTATGTAAAGAATAGAATAGATTTCCATCTTGCAAGCCAAACATCTGCAAAATCTGCTCTTTGAGCTCCAAAATACTTGTGTTTCTCAGAATTACATGGTGTCCCCCTGGAAATAGAATTCTGAAAGCTTCAAAAAAAAGGGAGACATTTGCTATTATGAAAAGTGCTGTCACTGACTGTCCATTCCACAGTCCTTCAAATATGGTAACTTACATACAGGAATACTGGTTGGACAATTGCAATACACCCTGTGGAGGGCTGGGGTTTTCAACTCTCCAATTGCTATGGCTTTTTCTTTAACCGTATTGAACACATTTTCGCTTTTGTTTATAAAATTAGAAAGCCCATTTCCTTTTTTAAATTTTTTTTTTAGTATTTATTGATGAACCCTAATATACGTAATATCACATACACAGCAGATGAACGGTTTCAAGATTCACAGCAACTGCTTCGCGTACCAACACGAGCCTCCTAATAGAAATCCAAGTACTATTTCTTTCTATTACCATACACAAAACGTTGACTGAAACCCTGATGATTTCAGCATCCTGTGCTGATAGCTTGCTATTAACTCACCGCCATAGATACTAACTCTCAGATCTAATTCTTGTCAGTTGAGAAAATGCTTCTGCTTCTCCAAAACACAATGGCTGCTGTCATTTTGACTGACGTAAGCCACCATAAGTGATTTTTCAAATGGACAAATTTATCCCTGGAGACAGCAAGATTCCAACTAGGACATGTTTGTCTTCCTCTGCAGCAAATCTTGAGTTGGTGCTTAAAGCAAGCAAGAGAGCACCAGAAGTGAGCGTGAGCATTTCTCTATGACTGTCCTTGCAAAACAAAAAGTGCTTCCACACATTTCAGGCAAAATAACCCCGGACTGCTGCAAAGGTCGAAGTCAGCAGTGACAATGCAGGGTCCCAGCCCCCTCACTGGGTTGGTCCCGTCGGGGCAGATGTGGACACGAGAATGCTGTCCTGTCGAGTTCTGCTCTTACACCATGAGTAACAGCTGGAACAATGACATATTAAACCAAAGTACACACAGCGAAGGACAGACAGAAGACTGGCAGAGGAGACAGAAGAAAGCAGCTAAGCAGACACATCCAGCAGTCCCAAGTTTTCTGTTTTTCCGTTCCTCCACCCTGCCATGAAGCAGGCCAAGAACAGCTCTATTCCCCTGAGCACACTACTCTCAGGCACAGCCCTCCACCACCGGTAATTCAGCAGCACTCATCACTCCTCACCACTTACTCCTTGACCCAAAACTTGCGCCTTCTGCGGTTTAATTGTAACCATTCTTCACATTACGGCAGTTTCTGCAAGCCAGCGAGGAGTCTGAAGTGGCGGGTCCTGAACATGTGGGGTGTGCATCCATGAACTTAAACACTGAGAGAGCATCAGCAAACTTAAAGAGAATTTCTGACACATTAAAGATCGACACAGCGTTCTTCTGAATGAGCCACGCAACCTGGCAGTGCTCCCTCCAACATCAATATCAATTTCCTCCATCAACAGGAGACAGAATAATAGCAACTTCCTCTATATAATGCAGCCCTTAATTGCCCCAGACCAAACCCTGGCTCCCCGAGGCTATTCATTCTGCTCTATAGGTAACCACGGTCTAGACAACAGCTTTCATCTGCCAGTGTTAAATGCTGCAGGAAGCCCACAGGGCGCGTATGGAGACTGGGAACAACATTCATCTACCACATCCCTGCACTGGTTCTAACTGAACACGCAAACCACTGCTGAGAGCAACACGGGTACTCCAGTGACCAGAAAACACTTGCATGCTCTTGCTCGTCTGAGAGGCAGCTAAATCCATACAACCACTGTCAGCTCGGGTTTTTTCTCCCCCTGTATCAGCTCCACGACACCTCTGATCCCCCTCCTAATGTCAAAGTCTTCATCGATTTCAACAGAACTCAGCAAGACCTAGCAGAAAATGAACTAAAGAGGGAAATGTCAAGTGAGTCATTAGTGGGTAGAGAAAGGAACCGTGCAGTAAGGTAGTAAGTAGTCTTCAACATACTTTTCCTCCTTTAAAACAAATGATGCAACAAATTGAGGGAATTCTTTGACATTAGTGAAGCTGCAGCAATAACGAGCCCTGCACAGCCTGCAGGAGTGAGGAATTCCTCAACTCAGGTTACTTATGCCAAAAGCCAATAAATACACAGGTAAAATTAACCTGCTTGATTGGAAATCTCTAAATGGGAGTTCAGATCTTAAATACAAGAGCAGACCCAAACAGAGAGAGGAACAAGCAAACTAGGACCAGAACAGAAGATACTTCCCAACTTCTAACAGCTAAGAAAATTCCTTTATTTTTTCACCTTTTGGCTGCTATAGCCAAAGTTACCTTTCTGCTGAGCAGGCGCTCGGATGCTGAAATGGAGGAGAATGTATTTCCCATCATTAGCAGGAGCAGGCACGGTCCCACTATCTTTCTAACTCTGTTACAGCACAGATGAGTTTTCTTTTGAACATCCTTTGGTGTGTATGTCCATGCATGCACCTTTTTTATTTGATTTGCCCTCGGTTACCACAACACAGCCCCTTTCCTAGGGCTGGTTACTACAGCAACAAAACCTGTTTGACTTTGGTAGCAACACATCGCAAGCACCAAAAAATATACCATGAGCTCAAGAAACATGAAACTACATGTCAGCAGCCCATGCCACAAAGATATCTCCCTGTAATATCTCACCTCTGTCTCTCTAATTAGGAAACTACGAAACCCCACCTCCTTGGCTGAGCACAAGCCCGAGCAACCTCTGCCTTCAAAGGATGCACAACAGATGCGCGCTGCCCACCACCTCCCGCGTGCCTGTCGTCGCAGAGAAACCACAGCGAGCCACATTCGATGGACTCCACGGNCACAAGNGTGTTCTNTTCCACAGGTGCGATAACTTGCACCAGCAGTTAAAGCCAGAGTTTCACTTTAAATTCCGTATGGCATCACACCTCCATTCTTCTGCACACACGTATTAGTACCAAGAAATGTTTTTTAAAAAGAAGGCCTGGGGGAGGTTGTGGTTGGAGGAATCTTCCTGTATCGTCACTTCACTGCAAAGAGGCTCCATCAGATACTGTAAGAACTTCCCCCACCGAACTCTTGCACAACTCAGAAGAAAAAAATTCTCAGTCCGCCGGGTTATTTCTATCTAATTCACTGCCTTGGGACACAAGCGGATTTTTATTGCAGCAGGTGAACAACCACTAGTACTTAGCTGTCAGGTGAGAGACTGCTTCTTCCCCCCAGCTACAAACCAGCCCAGACGGAGCACATACGTACTCGACGTTAGCAATAGACTGAAGACAGCACGGACTGGTCAATCCCATCACTTCCCAGCCACAGCCAGCCGCGATGGAAAGTTTGGCCAGACTATTACTGCTGTTATTAATTAGTTTCTCTCCTGAGGGAACAACCTATGCCAGCTTTGCTCCTAATATAAACTGAGGGAACTTACCCAAAAACGTTTTATCCGGTCACACACAGCGCAGCCCCTACTGAGTGAGTGTGCTATTATGAGAAAGCCAACGGATATAAATATAGCACAGTGACAGTATACACTCCGCAGTCATTTCCTCTGCGAAACAGAGAAGAATGAAGTGGGTAAGCTGCTCAGCCAGCTTTCTGCTAAGGCCACTGAAAACTGCATTGATGACATCAACAAAAATAATCAGTTAAAGACAAATCTGAGCAAATAATTCTCAAACAACATTTTAAACTGAGGAATTTGACTTCCTCTCAAGTATTCACAAACCTAAGAAGACACGTACATTTCCACCAGCTTCTTCTCCATTTATATTCATTCACAGAATAGATTTTTTTCTCCATAATTTTTTCCTGTTAGCTTTTATTTTTACTAGCCCAGCTGACTGCAGGTTGACATTAAGAATTAATCTTCCCATATCTGAAAACCTACCTGTGATGGATAGGCTGGGACAGGGCAGATATTAAACTTCATTGTTGGTATGGCTGATTGGTTGAGTGTGCATACACATGCATTCTTCTGCAACCCATAATTCATACGTAGAAATTCAGATTACGATTTTCATAGCTAAAGCCAGTAAACGACCTCAAAATGATTGTTTTTTTTTTTAAAACTCTGCATGTAGCAAGGAACATGGTTAGAAGCATATGTCCGAAGGAAAAATAATGAAGCAGTATATAGTAAGCAGAAATCATTTTCTGGCAGTATTTTCCCAGCTACAGTTGAACTGCCAACTTTAAAGAAGTTATTTTAGCATACAAGATGAATGTATCTCAGGAACAAAAAGAATCACTCTTCCTAATCTTCCTCTCATGCACCCTCCTCAATCCTGTTCTCAGACATGAAACATTGCTTAAAAAATGCCCATGGAACAGACCGAAAGAAGTTGCTGCTTCTCTATATAGTTACTTTTAATAGATAATCTTAGAATCACTCTTAATTCCAGCTCATCATTTATGGTGTTGGCAAAGTTGCTGCAGTGAATTTAGTCTCATTATTCACCTTCAGGTTGTACAGTATCTTGTCTTTTATATATCATCCTGCTTTATCCAGAGGATCCCTCACAAGCACTTACCGAATAACGATCCAAGGACAAAGCCAAATTCTGAAATACTATGATTTTACAACCAGTTACAGGAAAACACGGACACACTTTGAATATGTAGAAGAACTTCTTTAAGTGCAGTAGCACTACACCCAGGAGAGCCATAGCATGCTACCTAGCCAGTCTTTCCAACAGGTCTCTGCGCTGTCCCAAGACACCCAACACCATTCAGAAAGCCAGCAGGACTGTTCAGCTCTGCTGTCCATGGCCAGACCGCAGCTGCGTTCCGTTACGCTTGGGAACTTGATAAAAACGTCTTCGCAGAAAAAAATAACTATTAGTAGGATCACCCATTCAGCTGACAGTCAAAGACAAAACAGGGATGACGGGACAAGTGCACAGAGTTTTGGTTAGTAGAAACTACGCTAACAAGTGCAGAACGATTACACTAACGGCAGCACACACCTGACTGACTTATTGCTTTGGAGCCATTTATCTAGTGACAGGTCCCGCAGAATGCAGAATGAGCCAAGCCGGTGAGTTTGTTCTTCAAAAACTTCACCCACAACATCCTCTTTAAACTCGCTGGAGAGGAGACTAACAATGAAACCCAAGAGCACTTTACCCCAATAACAGCAATGTTTCACTGGGTAACTGAAGCCAAATTTCATATCTTAACCATCTGGAAGAATTTTGCAACACGATCACCAGAACCGTGAGTTCCGCTTCAGGCTCACCACATCACAATAGCTCTCACCAGCTCCTGCATCTCATTCCATTACTGGGGTCCTGCCACAGCATGCTGGGTCACAGCACCTACTCCGTAATGGGCACTTCCTTGCTAAAATGGGATGGTGGCAGCGACAAGACACGCGTCTCCTCTCAGTCTCCTTTTACTGCAGTAATCTCTCAGACACAGACAAATGCTTCAGAACAGGAAGTGAACCGGGGTATCTTGGTGGGGAGAAAAAAAAAAAAATCATCATCACACATGCCACGCAAATTCTTCAGGTAAAACTCAACCACAAGCGACCAATATCAGAATTTAAAGCAATCTGTGCAAACACAGTAGGAGTAGGCATCTTCCTAATCATCTAGTAATAATCACCATGGCTGTGAACCTTTACCATTGCTACAGTAAAAGCAAGTACCACTGTGTTTCCCTACTGCTTACAATCACTTGGTGTAGAAACCCCTGCCAGGTCACCTTCACAAGCACGGCAGGGCATGGAGAAGAGGCCTCAAGGCATTCCTCCCACTGCCATCAAACAGGCAAGAGAAGAGCGAGACGCCAGCCCGCAAGGAAAGCCTTCAGTGAGAAGAAGTTCAGAGAGCCTTACCTATGTACAGAGAGGAATCTTTCCGCCTGACGTGGTCATCAATGTAGGAAACTCCCAGGGGCTGGACAGGGGTAGCACCAATGCCCAGGAGGACCTGTGCCCCAATGAGCAGCAAGTACATCATGTTGGTAGCAGTCCTATTCCTGCAGATAAGGTCCGGGTCTGGTCCCTCATCACTGGTGGACCCGTTGGCAGCACACACATCCCTCCCTTCAGCCCCCCAGCGTATTTCTCCTGATTCATATTCGTACTGGTGGGTCAGAAATTCAGGCAAGGCAGAAAGGAGGGCACCCAAGGCCATGACTATTCCTCCACATCCTATCAAGCGTGGCCGGTGTCCTCGGGCTCCGAAGTAGCTGACAAAGAGGATGAGGGCCAGGTTGCCAATCTCGAAGCTGCTGGCAATGACACCCACGTCAGCACTCTGGAGGTTGAATCGCCGCTCCAAGGTGGTTAAAACACTCACCTACAACAAAGAAATCCGGAGAAAATTACTGAAAGGGAATACAACCTCCCTTCTGTCCTCCCCACATGTCCTGCTAAAGCATAAGTTTTCTTGACTTTCCCTTGGAGCCAAAGACCTACACATCAATGACATCCAAATCACAGTATTGTAGCTGACCTCCACACATGACCTGACCATTCAAACACAGCCACATCAGAAGCTCCTAATACCAAGTGACATTCCACAGCCCACCACCTGTCTGAACACATGTCCACTTCCACATTCCTACGCACATCAAAGTGTATTTTGGGTGCCGACAGAGACCATGATCAGTTAGCCACTCTTTGGGCTCCCGTTCCGTTTGAACGCACAGCCTTCGCGTCGCAAACGCTGTCCCACAGAGCCGAGGCACAAACCACACCAAGCCTCACATCACGCCCAGCCCCCGCTCTTTCCCGTGGCGCGAGTCGCAGCTCGCGCGCAGCTGAAAACCTTGCGGGTACTTGGCTCGCACACCAGCACACGGCCATCAAGTCAGAGACAGCGAGGCACAAACAGGCAATTTGGCTGGCATAGAAGGCTTCTATTAAAGCACATAAATAAAATGCTGATCAAAGGGTTTAAACTGTTTGTGGATTAGTTAATGACTGGGATCGTCACTTACAGAATAGTGCTGAGAAGACAGGCCAATTAAGGTTTATATAGAAGATTTAAATCCACCACAAAGAAGGGAAGATTTAACAAACAGCAGTTACTTAACACAAAGCAGAGAGAAGCACATGAATAGTCTTCAAATATTTAACACTGCTGCGAAAAGGAATGACCCGTTCTTTGTATGCAAAATAGGCAGGACAAGAAGTGACAGGTTTAAACTGCAGCAGAGATGATTCAGATTAAATACAAGGTGGAGAGAAACCAGACTTTTCCTAGTAAGGACTGTGAAGCATTGAAATACGTTGCGTGGAAAGGCTGAAGAAGTCTTTAAAAAGAGTGCAGGCCAGCATCAGAGTCAGGAAAGACACAGGTATGACTGATCTTGCCGTAGGCCAGGAAAATGAAACATATGATCTCGAGAGCTCTTCCAGTCTTGGATACACAGTGCCATGAAACACGTGGATTTTCTGCAACAGTCATAGCACCCACCAGAGTACAACAATGAAATATCAGGTGTCACCCCTTCTCAAGGGAGAAAACTCAGCATATTCTCAGGTCTACAGCAGGGTCCCCCTTATATAGCAAAAAAAAAAACCAATAAAAGAAATCTTGAACATGTCACAGAAATGCCAGAAACATTTACGTTGGATAAAAGGCTACCTTGTTTTTCAGATGAAGATATTTAAGGTTGTCCTAAAACAGGCAGGTTCCTCTATTCACAAAAATATGCGATAAAGACCTCAGAGCAGAAGGTAGCCTCTGGATAGAATAAAAATAGCCTCCCACTGGAGGCACTGAAAATCTTTGCTGATAAACCTCACAAAGCAGGAGCCAGTCTGACCGACTTTAAAGCCTTCTGACAGCAGCTCTCCTCTGCGGGCAGTTAGCCTCTGTTAGGGTACACCAGGGCACGGTCGGACAAAGACAGGCCCGCTGGCAGCAAAAGGGAGAAATGGAAACAACCCACTTCTGCTGCTTTGCATAAGCAAAAGCTCCCAGCTCTGACCCTGGGAAGTGTCCAAGTCAGATCTCCAAAAACTGGACTGTTTTCACAATTTTTGAAAATTCAGCCTTCATCCCACACAGGCAGTTATCATTTTACACTGCTACTGTAATCCTCCCCCGACTAAAGAGCCAAGAACAGAGTAAGGCAAAAAAACCCCTAAAAAAATCAAACCCTATGACTGCAGGCAATGCAATAGCAATAATCCTTCCCCACGTCAAAGCCAAGCGAAGATGTGCGTGTCAGAGGGAGAGGAGATCGCCGCTTCACCCAAAACACTGTGTGCAGGTACCCGGCGGGACGAAAGGGCTCTGTGATTCACGAGGGCGATGGTGTCCTTCGGTGCCAGGACATGGCACTGCCTGGCAGTGACCTCGGCCGCGCTGCTCAGGAGCAGTGCTCCAGCCGTCTCGCAGAGCAACGTCGCTGTTGCCAGCTCTCCGTGGGAGCCAGGGAGACAGACCTGAGCGGGCGAGGACAGACACTGCTAGCAAGTGCTACGCTGGTATTTTCAGAGCATGGCACACCAAGGTGCAGGGACACGGATGACGTCCCGTCGCCCCGGGCTGCCCCAGCAGGCACTCATGCAGCAGAGCTACCTTCATCGCCCACGACACGGGACTGGTTTTATCGCAAGGTGTGATCTAACGGGGATGGGGCAGCCAGACTGGGAGGACTCCAGACTTCAGCACCACACAGCAAACACCAACAAATTCTAAGCGATGCGAAGCCCTTTCTATGGGAGCCTTCCTTCATGGTACCACCTCCAGCACAGCCCCAAGGAACACAGCTGTGGTCGAGGTCCCACGAACACCGATTCCAGCAGAACAGGGGATCTCTCCAAGATGAGCAAATAACTCTGAGCGCACAAAATCATGCCTATGATGCTCATTTCTGAGCTGTACCTAGATAGGAAACTCATAACTACTCATTACAGCTGTGTAAACTGAGGCATAGAGAGCCAAATATTAATGAGACAAGTACAGTCAACAAAATTAATTTGTGATGGAATAATTTAGGCTGGAAGACTGAAAGCCAACAGCAGTGATTTCCCAAGGCCAACTGGTATTAGCTAGCTTTGGAAGTCTCTCCCACATTTCAATCTGGCTGCCAAATTTTAGGCTTTTACCATACATATATACAAGTGGAAAGGAGGATGGCACTCAGAAACACTTGGGTGCTGCACCTTACAGGGGTCAGATTTTGGACAGCTGGATTTCAATAAAAAACCTGCACCGTTTTTAAGTGCAATTCACAGTGACAGGGATAGCAAATGGGTGACAAACCTGGGAATTAAAATCAGAAATCCCAATTCTCATCCTGCTCTTATCTCAGTGGGACTTCAGTTCTTCTTAGAGCTAAACCCCTCACAACAGGGAAACAGAGTCTCCCCACCCCCTAACAGTTTCTTGCTTTGCTTTAGTGAAGAGACTGAAACAAGAGGAGGAGGAGGAGAGGGAGGAGGAGGACAGAATGCAAACTCCAGTCCTCCTGATAAAAGCAGGCAGGAGTTCTTATTGCTGTGGTCGGATCCCACCGCACTTCCCAGCCTCCTGCTCCTGGCTGTAGCGTTACCACCCAGCGCTACCAGCTCTGCCTTTATTAACTGGGGTACGGGGTGCCGGGGGGCCATGCTGAAAGAATAAAACCATCACATCAGCCTTCAGCATCCAGAGGAAAACAGCATCAAAATACAAAGCGCTGACACCAGCATCAGCAAAGTAGCCTCTAAAACACTGACAGTCATGGGGAGGGGGGAAAAAATATCCCAAAATAAAAATACGCCTGAGAAATAAACTGTCAACATGCAGATTTTTAGCCAGAGAACACCAGGAACACAACTGCATTACACCCAGGGTGGCCGCAGCCCAGACCGCAGCCCAAATTCTTGCTTTGACATTGCCTGTGACCTTAAACCCACAGGCAGACTACAAAATCGGCATCAGCACAGCAGAGATGCTACCTGCACTAATTCAAAACCAAACTCTGCCCATGGCTAGAATCATTCTCCCACCCTCCTCTACACCCCACCTCTTCCCATGTGTAAGCACCTCCTGTGTGTAACCTGACTAAATACTTGCAGTTTGCATGTGGGATGCTCCCGGTGCCCTTGTAACTGTGGGCTAGAAGAGCACTGTCCTGCCTGTACTTCCCTCCACAAGCCTCTGCCCCAGCAGGTAAGCCATCACTGCTCCTAGACACTAACTCTATTTATGCAGAGTTACATAAAACATTGCAAAGACACGCCAGCTCCCTGTAAAATACTCTGACGTCACGTGAAAAGGCTGCAGGGATTATAAAGCGTCCCCGTGTGCCGAGACCAGGCTGAGCGTTCGGGAGTGCAGCCCACGGGGATGTTGGTTTAACCGCAGGGACGCGGGGAGCGGAGCAGCGAGACAGCACAGGGGCTTCAGATGGACAACCCCCTGCCAAAGCTCAGCAGGAAACACCCGGAGCCCACGCTGTTAGCTGCCAAGCTGCTGTTTCCCGGCTCCTGTCAGTTTACACAGCCGTTTTGCCAGGGCTGGAAAGAATAGATTGAGAGGAGTACCGCATCCAGTTCTGGCCTGCCCAGTTCAAGAAAGATGAGGAGCTACTGGAGTGAGTCCAGCGGAGGGCTACGAGAATGGTGAGGGGACTGGAGCATCTCTGCTGTGAGGAAGGGCTGAGGGAGCTGGGCTTGTTCAGCCTGAAGAAGAGAAGGCGGAGAGGGGACCTTAGAAATGCCTACAAATATCTTAAGGGTGGGTGTCAAGAGGAGGGGGTCAGATTCTCTTCAGTGGTGCCCAGCGACAGGACAAGGGGCAACAGGCACAAACTGAAGCAGAGGAAGTTCCAGCTGAACATGACGAAGAACTTCTTCCCTCTGAGGGTGACGGAGCCCTGGCACAGGCTGCCCAGGGAGGTTGTGGAGTCTCCTTCTCTGGAGATATTCA
>Ga0065711_1044098_pt1 | contig 14317 bp, 21 predicted proteins | sample Hoacrofraction12_FD_59098 | JGI IMG/M metagenome (GOLD analysis project Ga0065711, IMG submission 59098) | Hoatzin crop microbial communities from Cojedes, Venezuela - Epithelial fraction 12 v2 (version 2) | ecosystem: Host-associated > Birds > Digestive system > Esophagus > Crop | place...
CACCCCAAGCCGCTCTCAGCACCCCAAGCCCCCCCTCAGTACCTCAGCCCCTCTCAGTACCCCAGCCCCTCTCGGCATCCCAAGCCCCCCTCAGCACCCCAAGCCCCTCTCAGCATCCCAAACCCCTCTCACATCCCTGCTCAAGCCCAGTGTTACCCCCCGTTCCCCCCCCCTCCGGCTCCCCAAATGCAGGCTGTGAATAGGGCAGTGGTGCTGGGGGGGGTGATACAGGCCCCCCCATGCCCCCCTCGGGATTCTGGCTGCACCGGGGGGTGGTCCCGCTGCTGGAGCCAGCGAAGCCAGGCCGGGAGGGAGCTGCACGCCGGGCTCTGCCCAGCCGTGCCGGGGTGATGGGCTCTGGGCACCTGAGACCCCACAGCTCATGGAAGCTGCACAGGACCCCCGTAACGTGGGGCTGGCACCGTGGCTGCGGGGAGCACTGGAGTCTCCGCAGCCCTGCAGAAAATGCAGCGACGCAGACAGGTGTCCGGCCCCGGAGCTCCACAGCCTTCCTGGCCACGGGTGGGACTGGGGGTCCGGTGGCTCCCAGGAGCTCCCTGTCCGGTCTGGTCCTGCCCGTCCGCCCTGGCCGGGCCACCGGCAGCCGCAGTGAGCGGAGAGCTTCCAGCAGGCCCCTCTGAGCCCGTCAGAGCACGCGGTGTAAGGACACTGGCTTTGACAAGAACAGGAACAGAGGCTTTGTCCTCCTGAAATCCCAAATCCTGTCCTGAAGTGTTTGCTGTAAACCACCTCCCGGTGCGAGCTGCCTGGTCCTCCGGCCGCTCTGCCTGTCAGGCCAGATACCCAGCGCAACGTCATGAAGCACGACGCCAGCGTCCGGCACCGCAAGGCCGAGTTCAGCCTTCCCCCCGGCGAGCCGGCTTGTTGGCGCTGCCATCTGAGGAGCCCCTGCTACCTTCGAGAGCGCGATCACGCTGCTGCGGTTACCTCAGCAACAACAATCCCGTCCTGGTATCGCTACGAACGCCGCCACGCAGAACACGGCGAGGCAAGGAACCGTCCCAACACGGGGACTGATCCTGCTGCCTTTCTCCCTGCCGGGCTCTGCAGAGTTCCCCCGCCCGACGCCGGCGCAAGCGGGAGAAGCAGCGGCAGCCGCGGGGATTCTGCGGAGCGCGAAGCCGGCGGTGCGGGCGCGGGGTCATTTGCATTCCCCGCGTCGCTCCTGGCTGCTGCCGGCTGGGAGCCGTTGGGCAGCAGGCGGGAGAAGGACAGAATAAGCGAGGGCGAGAAATCACTGAGAGGTGCAGTATATTATTTAACACTGTCATTTTCATACACGGAGCGGGATTTGCTTGCTCAGAGGTTTAATTTGGTCTAACAAAGCTATCGGCGGCAGAGCGAGCGCAGCCTGCCCTGGCCCCCCCTCTGCTCCAGCCCCGGCTTCCCTCCCAACCCGCCGTTATTAAAGATAAAAGTTGTCTCTCATTTAGCGGTTTTCCTTGAGTGGTTTTTATTGTGTTCATCTGCATTGTAGTAAACCCCGAAGATCGCCAGATAAGAACACCAGCGCCATGGTAACGGGCAGGAAGAGAAGAACAAATGCTGGGTTTGTAATGCAGAAATGCCCACTAAGCGGCAAAAGTTGTGGGTGGTGGAGAGGGGACGGTTAAGCTCAAGCCTCAGCTCGTCAACGGGGACACCCCACCTGGCACCAGCCGGGGTTTGCCGCTGCCGGAGGGCTCGTGGGGTGCGTTTCCGGACTCCTCGTGGCCCCCGCACCCAGGGGGGCCAGTGCTGCCCAGTGAGTGGGGGTCTTGCAGTAATGCTGGCATCCCCCCGCCCCCAGAAGCTTTGGGGGGACTCGGGCGAGCTGGGAGGCAGCGGGGAGCAGGTTCGGGGGATGCTGCGCGGGGCGGGACGCGCTCCCCGTAGCTGGTCTGTAACAGGGCGGTTTGAATCATTTTCCTCCGGCAGCCTCCCCGCGCAGCCAGCGCCGAGGCCTCGTGGCCTGCGAAATTCCAGTCCGAGACGCAACAGCAAGGCGTGCGTCGGGGGAGCTGGCAGCCTCGGCGCGCCCCGAGTCGCCACGGTCCTGCTGCCGCTGCCGAAACACCGCGGCCCTCCTGCCCGCAGCCGGGACCCGCCGCCCCGAGCCCGTTCCGGCCAGGCTGGCTGCCCAGCACCGTGCACCACGGCGCATCGCCGCGCATCGCCGCGTATCACCATGCATCACCATCGCATGTCACCACGTGTCACCACCTCTCACCGCGTGTCACCACGGCGCATCACCGGCTGCGGGCAGGGAGCGCTGGGGACAGGAGCGGGCGAGCGGGTGGCTCTGCCAGCGGGCCGGGCAGGACGGGCTGTGCGTGAGAGCAGGGGGAATCGTTACTGCTCCTTCGGCAGCGCTCGGGGCTGAGAGGTTTGCGTGGTCGGGAACCTGGGGTGTTGGGAGGGAGATAAAGAGAAGCATCTCCAGGGGCCACTTTAGAGGGCATTGCTCTAATTAGCACCGCGTTCATCGGCGGTTACCTCAGACCTTTGATTAACAGTGAAGAAAATCAATAAGCACACTAAAAATTCAGATAAGTTTCACAGCTCATTTTAATTTCACATTTTAATCTTGTATTAATGTCAATCTTAATTACCATAATTAAGTCAGATGTGACTTAGCAAGAGAAGCTTGAAGATAAGACGTTACAAGAACGACGGTGCTTTTCTGGTGGGCAGACAAGTGCTGCTCACCACGGCTTGGGACGCGCCTGCCGCCGGCGTCGGGCTGCGGCTGCCACGTGCCGGGGGCTGCCGTGGGCGAGCGCGGGGTGCTGTGCCTCCCCATCCCTCCTCATCATCCCCGGCCTCGCCCGGCTCCCTGCCTGTGGTCTGTCCCCCGCAACACCAGCGAGAGCCTGAAGCCCCTCAGACCCACATTGCCCACCTTGCGGGGGGCCCGAGTCTGCAGCCGCCCCGCCGCTGCCTCCCTGTCCCGGGCGCAGGGGAGCGCAGGGGGGTGTCAGCCGCGCCGTGCTGGCCGTGCCCACGCTCCGCTTGTCGCAGCTGCTGAGATCCAGCAGATCCAAACCACCCGGAAAATCAATCCCTCATTTATGTTCCTGATGGCGACGCGGCAGCCCGGCGCTTTTGCGTTTGCGGTGCGGTTACACCCATCGATCGCCGCCCGCTCTCGGCTCCCTGCACCTCGCGGGGCAGGAGCCGGGCAGCCGGGCGCAACGTCCCGCCCGCGCGTCGCCCAAGGAGCCCTCGGACACATCGCCTCGCGGGGGGCATCCCACCGCCCGGCAGCGGCGTGGAACCGACCCTGCAGCCACGGGAGCCCCCCAGCACCTCCCCGGCTGCCGCGGCCACGTTGGCGGGCACAGACCGGGTCGGCACACGGCACGGATGCGCCCGCCGAGCGGGGTCGTTTGCGGTGCTGAGACCTGCGAGCACGGGAGCGGGGAGGACGCGGAGACGTGGTCTGTGTGTCTGCACGCCCCGGGGCTGGCCGGCCCTGTCCGGGGGGGTTTTGCCTGCGATGCTGTGCTGCCAGCGAGGGAACCTGCGTCCTCGCAGCTTTTACTGTCCCCCAGCCGTGCTACGAACCTCGCCGAGTGCAGAAGCACTGACAAACTTGCTCCCTGGGGCTGAAGCTCTCTAGCTCAGCTGAGAGGCTGCGAACCCTTGTCTGCCTGCAGTGATTTTATGGACAGTGACACATCTCTGGTGTCCCCTGCAAGGACAGCCAGGTCCTCTGGACCCCAGGCTGGAGCATCCCTGCCGGCTGCCGGTCAGGCGTGCCGGGCGGGTGGGGATGCAGCAGCTGCAGCCGAGCGGGGATGCAGAGAGCAAACCTGCATCAGCTGCGCTCCAGCAGCGCGTGCCTGGAGCGGGCGGCCATGGTGGCACCTCCGGAGCTGTGGGAAGGAGCTTTCCCAGCCTGGGCACAGCGGTTTCTCCTGATGAGCTGAGACCTCCACCTGAGCTGCCAGAAACCTTGTTGACGAGCTTCCTACAGCTTAAATACGGGCTGGGTGCGGGTCCCTCTCCCCAGCAGCAGTGCAGAGGGCAGGGGCTCGGAGCAGTGCAGCTGTCGGTCAGGAGCAAGGTGGGCTTTCCTTGGTGCTTGTGGGGCACTGAGGCCCCAGTGCTGGGGGGTGCAGGGCAGATGGGGGGGAGGGAGGTGCTGGGGGGACAGACCCCAGCCAGGGTACAGCTGGGGGTCCTGGCTCCAGACCCATGCTGAGCTGCCCCGAAGAGCTCTGGGGATCCTGTTTAGGACCCCTGACTGGCACAGCTGCTCTGTGCACAGGGGCAGGTGTGGGGTGCCAGGCTCCTGCCCCCCCACCCCCTAAGCCCCCGGTGTGCCCATGGGGCCAGCCTCCTCCCTGCTGCTTTCTTGGGAAGCTTCTTCCCGCTTTGCTCTGCGACACCCAGGAGGGCTTCAATGGCAGGAGGAAGCGGAAAAATAACTCGGCTTCAGACTTGGAAGCTGCGGTCTCCCGCGGCGAAGCTGAATGGTGGCTCTGAGGAGCGGTCTCCAGGCTCCGCTGGCTGGGGGGCACGGCTGGTGAGTGGCAATATTGTCCCAGGGCAGAAAAGGCCTTTGTCGCTCCGAGATGGCAGAGCCACTCCACCTTTGGCTTTCGGAGCGGGCTGCCTCCCTGCTCTGCCTCACAAATGCCGGCGCTGAATGGGGGGTTTGAGCCTGCGGCCAGGCTGGGTTCCAGCCCCTTTGAGCGAGTGCCCGCGGGCGCAGCTGGGGGCCCTTTCAGGAGGGAAGTCCTTGTTCCTTGTCAGCAGAGGCACAGCTCAAAAATAGGCTCTCTATTACCCACTGGGGCTTGGAGGGGGCTGAGAGAAGCAAACCCGCTGTGGGGATGGCAGGCAGCGGCGTCCCTGTGGGGCGGGAGGGAAGGGACCCTGCAGGCAGCCTGCCCGGGGTGCTGGGTGGCCCTGCCCCGGGGCTGCTCCTCAGCTGAGCACCCGGCCAGGGCTGGGGGGCTTTGACCCACAGCATCATCTCAGCATCCCTCGGCGATGCAATGCCCCCCTGCAGCACGGCTTGGCAGAGACGAGTCCCCGCAGCACATCCCCGGGAGCCGTCCCGTCGTCGGAGCAAAGGCGTTCGTCATGCAGCAGGGACGAAGCCAGGAGCACCTACCTGAGCCCATGGCACCTCAGTTCCCCAGCCCTAAAACAGGACATTGTTTTACCCTCTATGTGTAATTCATAGCTTAATTACCAAAAATTCCTCACGGCAGTGCCCAGAGAGGCTCCCACCAGCTTCAGGCACTGCAGCTCTTCCACCCCGCTCTGACCCATGGCTGACAGGCTCTTTAGCAAGGCAATACCAAGTCTGATTCCATAACTCTGCTGTGCTGTCTAAAAGTTTTTAAAGACTTTTTAGTTGCAATTTTCAGTTTTTTGTTCTGGCAGGGTTTACATCAGGCAAAGCAGACGGGAGCAGTCGGCATCCGAGCTCCCTGGCCAGGGGACCGTCCCTGACCGTCCCCACGAGTGCCTGGGGAAAGCTGCCTGCTACACGCTGCCAGCTGCCGAAGTGCCCTGCTCTGCTGAGGCTCCCTCCCTGCGCCCCCGTTCTCCGTATTCATCTCAAAGCCGGTATTCGTGCCAGGACAGTGCTGCTGTTTACTCATTGCATCCCATACAAACTGCCAGGTAAGTTACTCTGTGCTAGATACTGTTCCGGATACGGAAAACTGAATTTGTAAATTTGTGAGTGTACAGAATTATGTTGTCCTGTCTAGCAAATATTCCTTGAAGAATGTAAAGAAGTTTTGTCAGAATATTTTTAAAGTGAGGCAAGGTGCAACATGACTTCAATGCTATCCTACCAGCTAGAAAACGTGATTTCTTTGCCTCTGCTTTATTCTACGCTTACTGTACCCTATAGATTGTCTCCAGGAAGATGGCCTGGCTCTCACACCAGCATCTCCCTGTGCTTTCTGGAGTCCCCTGGCCCAGGGAACAGCAGCAGAGCTCAGCACCTCGAGCTGGGCAGGAACACCGCAGGGAGGGCTCGAGGTGCCTGCGGGACGGGCTGGGCGCAGCCTCCAGACCTCGGCCCTGAGCATGGAGCATAGGTAAATATTTTCAGTCCTGCTGGCCCAAATAATTTCCCCGCAGGAATCTTTAAAAGCCCCCTCTGAGGAGCTGATGCAGTCAGCACCTCTTGGTGATACTGGTTGAGATGCTGGCGAGAGCGGGCAAGCACTGCCACGGGACCAACCGCGCTGGGCAGCACGGGCTGGCCGCGGGCGGAGTGAAGGGAGAGAGGGAAAAGCAGGCGAGATTACAGTTAGCACCAGTAATACAGTTAGCACCAGTAACCATGGCACTATGAAAACCAGGTGTTGTCAAACAGCAGATTTCAGTCTTTGAAGAGATTGCCCATCGGATGGGGGAAGGTATCTGAATCGCTGTTCCAGGTCGTTGTGGTGTATTTGACGTGGAATCAAGGAGTATTCTCATGAAAAGCAGCGTGATGCTGTATCAGTGCGGTGCATCTTAAGTGGGTTAAGAACCAGCTCATTGACAGGTCTCAGAGAACAGCAATGAGGAATCATCTGCAAACGGAGGAATTCTTAATGAGTCCGTTAAGAACTGGCGCTTAGCCCTGTCACTGCTTCACGTTCTCACTTACGGTCTGCAGGTAAACACAAAACCGCTAGTGGTTGGATTTCCAAGCAGCAGATTAGCAGGCTGGTTAGCTTGCGCAGAGACGTGCAGTCACACGCCGCAGCCCGGCTCGCAGCGCAGGATGAATTATTAAACCAGATGTAGTCTGGCCAGTCAGATGCTCACTTCTGTGCCATGAAGCAGAGGGGCTGCGGGCGGGAGAGCTGCGCTCTGGGCAGCGGTGGAAGGGACTGGGAGGGCCGAGAGACTGGAGGGTCCCTCTGCACTTGGCGTCACTCAGGTCAGAGGAACCCCGGTCGCAACGGCAGCTCCTGCAGCCGCAGCGGTGAGTTACTCCATCATGGCAGCGCAGAGGCAGCAGCAGCAAATTCCTGGTGGGGACTGTGCCTTGGCCAGTAGCAAAGCTGTGGGCTGGCAGGGATATACCTGCATCTCCCATGCTTTGGGCATCACCTGGGGAGCCAGCACACGTGCCCCAGGTGACATGGGGAGCAGGACAGTGACACTCGCTGCCAGTGAGTGGCTGCGCCTTGCTGGGAGGCAGCAGCCCCCTCCCAGCCCACCCGTTGGTACTCTCCGGTGTCCAGGGCTGGTTTTCTCTGCAGGGACTGGTTGCTCTCTTTGTGGGGGAAAAGGGGATTTGTTCTAAAGCTCTTTTCATGAAGGAAAAAAAAAAAAAAATTAATCCATACTGTGCTGCTTTGCTCTGACCCGTCTTCCAAGCTGTGATGCTTTAATTGATTAGCTTGTAAGAGCTTGGCAGCAGAGCCCGTGCTTTGTTGGTAGCGTTTCCGCAGCTCCTGCAGGTGGAAAGCCATTAACTGCCTCCAGACTCGCCCCTCGCCCGCGAGGAGCCTTTGGGCAGATGCTTTTTTGGTGGTTGTAAGAGAAAAGCTCCTAAAACACATGGTCCCCGCAACTGTGGCTGGGTCAGCCCTTGCGTTCTGCCTCGAGCGAGGAGGTGCGGGTGCATCCTGCGCACGCTGCCGCAGCGCGGGTGTGCTGCCCGTCCATGGCACTGCCAGGTTACACGGACACGGGACTGTTGATTTCCAGAGATCTTGGCAAAATAATAACATTTCACTTGTGCAAAGCCATTATCAAGGCTTGCTCTAACTTCATGCTGCTGAGCGTGTCAGTGTGATGAGGGGTTGGTAATAAACCCACCAGCAGTCCCTAAGTGCTGCTGTATAAACGCCTCCTTGGCAATAACAGTACTTTGGCTCCCAGCACCTCTCGGAGCCCCGCGAACAGGGGTTTGTGGAGGCTGGGAGGCCCAGTGCTGGTTCCCAGTACCATACAGCTGGCTATGGGATCCAGCAGCTCTTCCCGGAGGGGCTTGCCCCTCGGTGCCAGCCCTGTGGCTGTGTGCTTCCACCAGGATCTGGCCATGGCTCCATGCAGGGGTTTGTTCTGAGCAATTCGGGAGGGTGGGCGGTGAGCCCGGCTCTGCTGCCGCGGCGGCTCCGGCACTGTGCCACCGCAGCCGGTGTGCGAAGGCATCGGGGCCCCAGCCCCAACGGTCCGTCCCTGCACGCGGAGGCATCGGCTCCCGGGGTATCAGCGGGGATCCAGGCACGACTCGGATCCGGGAGGGAGGAGCAGGCAGGCTGGGAACAACACGTGTGGGGCCCTGGCAGGGCTTCAGCATCGCAGCGTGTGTGCGTGTGCTTTCGCACGGTGGGAGATGTAGCGCAAGCTGAAAGGAGATTAGCTAATGTACTGCAAACACAAACCACCGAGTAAGGAAATCGCTCTCCCCAACAAACGCGAATCCTTATGCCTCGTTTGCTGTGTGATGGTGCCCGTTAACCCCCGCGCCCTGCCCGCTGGGGAGGGGAGGGGAGGCAGGCAGGGGGCTCTTTGGAAATGTTTGTGCAGGGAATGGTCCCTCGGCTGAAAGCACCCAGCGTTGCATCCTGCAGCTCGGGCACGTTCCAAGCAGCGCCGGTGCCCGTCTGAAAGGACCTGCATCTTCACGGCACGCGTCGAGCGAGGCCGTGGTGCCACGCAGCGGGGCAGCTGCCTGACCGGGAGGCAGAGCCACGGGGACCGTGGGCGGGCGTGCAGCCGCCGATAACCGGTTACGTCCCCTGGTGCCTCCGTTGCAATCAGCACGGAGCAACGTGTTTGCAGATGACGCTCCTGGCTGGGCTCTGAGAAGCTTGGCAGAGAGAAGCAGTTGTCATGGAAGGGGCTCTCGCGGGCTGCAGCTCGCTTTTCACCCTCGGTACGTACAAGCCTCCGAGCAGAAAGGTCTCTTCAGACACGTAGCTGTGCTTGTAACGTTGATGATGGTGACAACTGCAACAGCAGAGATTATTTTTCCTTCTCTCTCTCATACACATGCGTCCTGCAAGAGGACGAGGGCTTTGTAGACAGCAGAGCAAGGGTTCCGTGCCAGCGTTGAGCTCTTCCGTGCCTGCATCGCTCTGCGCGGGAAGAGAGCAGTCATTGCCCTGAGGCTGCATGCGTGCAGGAGCAATTGGATCCACCCTGGGTTACCTTCAGGGCTCCCTCCTCATCCCACCCCGCGGCCAAGCCTCTCCAGCTAGCTCGGAGAAAACCCGCGCAGGGTTTCTGTGCACGTCCTTGCTGCTGACGCCCCGCTCGTGGGCCTGCCGCTGCTGCCTGGGGCACCCGGCGATCGATGCTGCCTCCGCTGCCCGTCACGCTCGGCCGTCCTCAAACCTCATTTAGCTGCAGCAGGAAACTGCTTCCACCCTCAGCGGCAGCTCTGGCAGACGGCTGCCCGAATCCCAGCGCTGCCCTCGCCGGCGGCTGCGTTGTGCCCGGTAAAGGGCTCGGGGGTCTCGAGGGGCTCTGCAGCAGCACCGCTACCGAAACCCTGCAGCTCTACGCGTGTGTGGCTTTGTTACAGACGTGTCTCGAGGGAAAGGACAGGGATTGTTGCAGAGGAAGGATGCTGGCTGGCGTTGGCGTGGGCACGCATCCGCTGCCCACTTGCTGTGAGTCACCTCGTCCCACCAGGCACGGACCAAGGCACCTCCCCGGCGTGGCTCTGGACATGGCTTTGGATCAGGCAACGCCAGCTCTGGTACCAGAGCCCGCTGGGAGGGTTGGGAATCCCAGAGCCCCGAGCAAGCGAGAGGCTGGAGCAGAGGTGCGGGGGCACGGGCAGTGCCTGCGAAGGGACAGTCCCCAGCGCTGGCTTCCCTCCACGCCGAGGAAGACAAGCGCGGCGGTGCAGCAGGGATCACAGCTCCGGCAGCTTGCCAGCCCGGCGGGTTGAGTTGCCCTCCAGGGAAACACAAATGGCATTAAGTAACATTTGCAACTCGTTCTGCCGTGCCTTGCCTGAAGAGCCCGGCACCTCTGCGCAGCTCCTACCCTTCTGCAAAGCAGTTTCCAGTTGCAGCTAATTACTGTGCAAGGCGAGGAGCCTGCTGCGGTTGTCAGCTGAATGACACGAGTGTGCTCGGTGGCAGCTCAGCTCTTTTCGGCCCCTGGGGAGATGTCCTGCCCGGGCCTCTCGCCCCGAGACTGCACCAAAGCCCGCGGCTGCTCGGGCTGCGGCGCAGGCAGCGCTGGGCGATGGGCTCTGTGCTGGTAGGCGGCTGCGAGAGCGGGGAAGCAGCGGTGTCTGCGGGTTACAGGGAGGTCACGCTGTTGCAGCCGTGACTGCTGAGCTCCCCGGAGCAGCCGCAGGGTTAATAGAATAAATCGGAGAAATATGTAAAACTTTCCCCAGCACCCAAGAGATTGGCGTCTGCTTTGTGTTTTGCAGTAGAAGCAAACACTGTTCTGCTTTCCCCTGACCTGGCCATTCAGACGACTCAGCGAGGATTATTTTTGACTTCCAAGAGGTTTCCGTACACCCGGGCAAGGCTCTGTGGGGTCAGGCACGCTGCACGCAGCCCGGGCTCCCCGCGCGCTCGCTGGCTCCCGAGCCCGGCGTGTCCTGGCGTTGGCAGTGCTCCTTCACACGACGCACCCGCGGGGCTGGTTCTGCGCTGCTGCGTGGTGCTGGCTGGGACCGAAGGGGTGGACCTGGGGATACATCTCTGGAAACCTTAACGCGCCCCACGTGGACCTGTGTTTTGCAGGATTCTCACAGAGGAAGGAAGCGGAGTTAGGGGAAGAAACCGGCTGCGGCAGCATCAGCTGCAAAGAGATGGTCCTGGGGCTGCGTCTGGCCTCGGGTGTCAGCTGCACCTGGGGCAGGCGCCATCGAAGGGGGGAATGGCGATGCTCTCACTGGTGCAGTGAGCGGTGATGCTCTTACCGATGCGGTGGATGGTGATGCTCTCACTGGTGCAGTGAGCGGCGATGCTCTTACCGATGCGGTGGATGGTGATGCTCTCACTGGTGCAGTGAGCGGCGATGCTCTTACCGATGCGATGGACGGTGATGCTCTCACTGGTCCAGTGAGCAGCGATGCTCTTACCGATGCGGTGGACGGTGATGCTCTCACTGGTGCTGCTGCTTGGGCAGGGCACAGCATTCTCCCAAGCACCGGGGTGTCCCCAGCTGCTTTTCTTCCCTGTGTTTCGGGGAACAACCCCCACCGACTGTGCAGAGCCAGCTCTGCCCTGGGGCAGCTCAGCAGTGGATGTGTCTCCCAAGCACCTCCAGGAACAACAGCACCATGCTGATACCCGTGTGGCACCACCACCCCCCCAAAGCTTCGGGAAATGGCCCCTGAGCTTTCCCTCTCTCCGCAGCTCTGTTTATGCCCCCGTAAGCCCAGCGCGGTGGCAGGGGATGAGGTTCCAGCCCCGCACTCCTCATCGGGGCAGAGCGCGGGAGCAGGGCAGCCCCTCTCCCCCACGGGCTGAGCGACGTGGTCTGCACAGCCTGGCTGAGCGCAACGAGTTAACGGCGTCGTGGGGGATTTAAAATGGGAGAAGCCTCCTGACAGCCCACATGTAGGTCTAATAATTTACTGTAACTGCTTTTATGGCAGACCGTAAAAATCTAAAATAAGGCTGGGAATTGTCAGAGAATCCCACATGGAGCCCAATTTCTGCATCACCACAGTTTTTTAGGCTCCAGCGGCTTCCTCTGGAATGCATCAGACCCCCGGTCCCTGGGGCGTGCTGGGACCAGCCCTGCCGAGGGCTTCCCTGAGAGAGGGTCCTTTCGCTTGTGCCAGCACAGGTTCACGTCAGCGCCGCTGCCCGAACCCTGAGATGCCCGACCGGCCTCCTCGGTGCTGGTGGTGGGTGGCTGATCGATGGGGCTGCTGATGGGGTGGACCGGGAGATCTCCAGCGGTCCTGTCCAACCTGAGCGATTCTGTGATCCATTCTGTCCCCGCTCCGAGGCCGGAGGCTGAAGAGCAGCTCCTCGCCTTGTACCCTCCGGACCGTCCTCCCGCTGTCCCCAGCCTCTCCCCGGGAGCAGCATCCCGGGGGATGTGGAGAGGGATTTTTTTTTCCCCAGACCCAAGCTCTCCAGTCCCTTCTGTAGGGCACAGGGAGACTATCGTCCGTCCCCGGAGGGTGACATTAAACGCTGAGGTGATTCTGCCTCTGAGAGCTAACCCCGAGTTACTGCCATCACGCTGAGTGCCACCGGATGATACTCGGTAATTACAGGGCTCTCATCTGGGGATCTCTGAGCACTTACCGATCAATTAATTAAGCTTTGCAGCAGGCTTTTGCCACAGCACAGGATGCCGGCGGATCAATAACCCCTCTCCCGAGATGGGGCCATACCAGCACGGGGCTCGACCTGGAGGGCAGGAGAGGGGCGGAGGTCCGGGGGGGCTGGGTGCCCAGGTGGGGAAGGTGGAGGACAAGGTGATGGAAAGATCATGGGTGAGAAGTACCAGAGCAAGCAGTTTGAGTCCCTGGCTTTTCTCCCAGCAAGGAAGGAAAAAGTTGGGAATTTTATTGTCTCTTCTGTTCCTTTGCTTGGGCTGTGGCTGCGAACACCCCCCTGAACCTGAGCCGGAGCCTGATCCCGACGCCACAGCTCCGAGCAGCACCGTGATCACAAATTCCTTCCCGAGCACCTCGCAGCCCGCGAGCGGCCGCAGTCAGGAGGGTCCCGAGCCGCTGCCGGCGCTTCCCCACCCTTCGAAGGCTTCATTCACGTGCTGCCAGGGACGGCTGGGAGAGGGGAAGCACTGACTGACTCCTCATCATCCTCACTGCCCCGAGACGAGCTGTTTAGTTCGAAAGCACTGGGCAGAGCACAAACTGCTGCCGGTCGGAGGAGTCCTGGCACGAGCCACGCTATTAGCACGGATTGTAAATCTCCTCCTTAACGAGGAGCCTGGCTGGGCCCAAGTCCAGATTTATAAATATGAATAAGACGGAAAGCTGCAATTCCCCTTGGGGCACACAGGAATGGAAACCGCATGTTCTGCCCTAAAATGCACCTTTGCATCAGTTACTGCCGGGAGGAGGAAACTCCCCAAGTTCAGGGGTTTTTTGGTACCTGAGGAGAGTCTTTACTGCTCCCACGGTGTTCATCGTTCGGACACTCTAATGAACCACCCCATCCTGGCAGCCCCAAAGCAGGGCTGGGGAGGTGGAAGCGGGTGCTGGGGCACCGTGGGATCTGCAAGAGGCTTTGTGAGCAGACTGGGGAGGCTGGGAAGGGAGGCGGCTGCCAAAAGCCAAAAGCTCCGGTTCCGTGACCCCGTCATCGCCCCGGCAGCTGCTGAAGGGTGGGCTCAGGTGGGGAAAGCAGCCGGGCTCTGCCCCTGGCCGGGGAGCCTGTGCCAGGGCTGAGCCCAGATGGATACGGGGGTTTTTTGAGGTGTCGAGAGCCAGCCAAGGGCCAGCCGCACAAACAAGACCACGGAGCTTCTCACCTCTTACTACAACGACCTTTTCCTCCCAGACTTGTCCTGCGTTAAGCTAAATGACATGACTGGGGAGTCCTCTCTCTTCAAAAAGATTTTCCACTGCGTTGCTGCAATCTCAACTCTTCAGAACCTCAAGAGAGAAAACCAAAGTGAAGCGGGTGTGGGGGCTGTCCTCTACCAGGGCGTCAAAGCTATTTGACAACTAGAACTAAATTCAAGCATTTGCAGAAGAGCTTCAGGTTAGACAGTCCCTATCCCAGCTCATTGCTGAAAATTGCCAGTTGCGGGCGGAGAAACACATCCCCCCGCCCCGGGAGCCCCCACGGCTCAGCCGAGCTGCTCTCTGTCCCCTCCTGCTACGGCCGAAGGAGATGGAGCGTGTCTCAGCCTGGCTCAGCCCTCAGCAGCCACATCCTCTCCCTTGCCATACCCAGCTAGCCGAGCCATGGCACGGTGCCGTCCCGCTGTGCCATGGCTCCCAGCCCCGCTTCCCGACGCCGGTGAGGGCTGGCAGCTCACGGTGCGGAGGGACGGGAAGCAGAGCCGTGTCGGGGGGCTGGGCTGGAAGCGGGACAGGTTTCGCTCGCCCTGGTACGGTGCCCTGCGCACTTGGCTGTCCTTCCTTCCTTCCAGGCAACCTTTCAGCCCAGATGGAGAGCGCCATAAGGAGTTTTGTTTCCTCCCCGAAACACACGGCACGTTCTCTGCCTGTCTGACAAGGTGTCTGCGCAGGGCTGCGCTGCGTGGTGCAAGGCACAGTGGGCTGTGCAGGAATCACCAAATCCCAGCACGGCAGGGGTTGGCAGGGACCTCTGTGGGTCACCCAGCCCAACCCCCTGCCCAAGCAGGGTCACCCAGAGCAGGCTGCACAGGACCTTGTCCAGGCGGGGCTGGAATATCTCCAGAGAAGGAG
>Ga0065711_1010018_pt1 | contig 14316 bp, 13 predicted proteins | sample Hoacrofraction12_FD_59098 | JGI IMG/M metagenome (GOLD analysis project Ga0065711, IMG submission 59098) | Hoatzin crop microbial communities from Cojedes, Venezuela - Epithelial fraction 12 v2 (version 2) | ecosystem: Host-associated > Birds > Digestive system > Esophagus > Crop | place...
GGCTGCAGAGAAAGTGAAGATCCTGGAGCTTCCCTTCGCCAGCGGGGAGCTGAGCATGTTGGTGCTGCTGCCCGACGACGTCTCTGGCCTGGAGCAGGTACGGCCCCGGCAGGGGAAGGGGATGAGTTACCACTTCAGCGGGACCTGGCTGCTGTCAGACCTTTTGCTGTCCCTTCTCAGCCGGCTGCCCACACCACGGCGGTGCTGGGCAGGCAGGGGAGTGCACAGCCATGGAGGTGCGACCAGGTGCTCGGGCAGAGACTGGCCTCTTAGCAGGGCCCTGGACTCTGCCTAATAAACCTCAGGTAAAGGAGCGTAGTGCTGCTGTAGCCCTGCAGAATAGGATGGATGTATGGGCAGATACGTTTTTTTTCATTGAGAGGTAATTTCACATACACACAGACACAAACTGTTGAGGAAAGGTTGCTAAAACTGATGAGAATTTGGCACTCTTTGCAGGAATCACTAATATGTTTTTTTAACAAAATCGTCATTAAACATCATAAATTGGCTGCTTTCAAAAATTGCTCTGATTATGTCATCATGGAATGAAAAACAAAGTTAGATAAAGCATGTTCTTAATAAAATATTCTTGATACCGAAATGGTGAAACCAATCACGCTAAACTAACTGAGCAATAACACTTCAGTTAAGACTTCAGAAAGTCTTAAATACAGAGATGGAAAGGAAATGCACGGAAGATATTTGGAAATCACATATCAAAGAAAACAGAAGACACTTGAGTGTAATGGGATGAACATCAGCAGAAGAAAGAATCCATGAACATACAAGCAATTTTTTTGGAATTCTGTTACGGAGTTATTAAAGATGTAGAAGAGTTTGCATTTGTTAGGTACTATCAACTGGGGGTAATTTTCACGGACATTTTTTGCAATTTCTTTCAAAAACTGACTAATTTGCTAGGCTGTGAAACTGTTGGGTTCTGCCTCAGCGGACACAAGATTAGTTGGAGGGAAGGAGATGCATCAGGTGGGTGAGGAACTGAACGAAAGGACAGCAACACAGGCAGTACTGGAGAGGCAAATAATAACCTACAAGAAGGATATTTATAGGATGCACTTCAGGAACAATTCAGGAACCATTCTGGTTTGGTTTTTTTATGAGAGCCTTGATTAAAATAAAAAGTAGGAAGAAGTTGTATTTGCATGCCAGGCATTTAATCCCCTGCCTCTCTTTGCAGCTTGAGAACAAAATCACCTTCGAAAAACTTACGGAGTGGACCAGTCCCAATGTGATGGAAAAGAAGAGAGTGAAAGTGTACCTCCCGCGCATGAAGATCGAAGAAAAATATAACCTCACATCTGTCTTAATGGCCTTGGGTATGACCGACCTGTTCAGCCCCTCGGCCAACCTGTCTGGCATCTCTTCAGCAGAGAGCCTGAAGGTGTCTCAGGCCGTCCATGGGGCGTACATGGAAGTCACTGAAGAGGGGACCGAGATGGCAGGCTCCGAGGGTGTGGTGGGAGACGTCGAAGATTCCTCTGAGTTTGAAGAGTTTAGGGCTAACCACCCTTTCCTTTTGTTGATCAAACACAATCCAACCAACAGCATCCTCTTCTTTGGTAGATATTGTTCCCCGTAAAGAAAGCAAGAGCTGGAAATAATGCTTGCCTTCCTCTCAGAAACAGACCCCCTTTACTTTGTAGCATAATCTCATCTCTTCAACATTTTCTCCAAGTGGAAAGCCTAATCTAAGAGATGGCCATTTAGGAAGCTTCCATAGCAAAGACATACCTGCAGGGGAGGAAACAGCAGCAAGCATGTTTACTCCTTTCCCTTCTCATACTGGTTTCAGGATTGCTTGAGCTGAGTAAAGGCTGAGCCAACAGAGAACAGAGGCATCCACTAACCAGGAAGGGGCCAAGTGATTTTCCCTTGAGGAACAAGTTGCAGGCATGACTCCAAGTCTTTGGGAACCCATTATATAGAAGGCCACGAGCTGTGCTCATCCCTATTCCGGTAACATCCTGCTGACAAACCCATATTCCTGTTCCTGAACCACAGGCTTTGAGATCTCCAGTCTGGAGGAGATGCTTGTGCATAAGATTCTGCTATGCAGGCCATTGACTGGTGCCTATGTAAATTTTGATTTTTTTACTTAGCTGTTGGGAAGTGGTGTACATGTCCACTATCACCAGAGTTGTCCTCTCACCGTCAGTTCCTCACCTAATTCTGAGTTTCTAGCAGAGGTTCTCCAAAGTCATGGAGAGTCTCCCTTTCACTTTCAGAGAGCACAAAGAGATCTAACTTTATGTAGGTGCAGTTATGCCTTCTCACAGAATGAAGATTCAAAGACTGAAACATGTTCCAGATGATCCAGAACCCAGTGAGAACTGCCAGGCAAAAGAGCGGCCTGAATTCTTGTTTAAAATATTGGAAGACACTTCAAATTTGAGAGCATTCTGATTTTCGTGAAAAATCCTGCAAATGGTATTAGATAATCTGATTTCACCATGGGAGTTTTGTGAAAAAAAATACAGTTTTCAAAATAACTCCTGTCTCTGTTGAGCTTGCTTAGCAAGTAAACTTCAGTTAGTCTCTGAGAATCCCCCAGGTCAGGTTCAAAACTCGAGTACATTATTCTGCCATGAATGCAGCTCATAGTTTAAGGCTACATCTCTTGTTTTTAAGAAATATATGAGAATCCTAATATTCTCTGTTTTTTTCTTCCCATGTGTCCATTGCCATCTGCAAATATGGATATATTGGCTCAATACTATGCCCTGTTTTCATTCTAATCATATGTTATTGATTTTGATGCGTATAATTGATTTTTTTGTTAATATAATAAAAGAAAATCACAAATGCTTGTTATGAGAATTATATTCATTTTCTGGACCACAAACCCTTAAAAATATCACTACATTGGTGACTGTTGTGAGTAAAATGGGATTTAGTACAAAATCTTCTTTCTCAAATGAATAAAGCATGCAGATATGAAGTTTCCTAGGTGTTTATGAAATGCATGAATGTACATATCTAGAGTTTGATTCTTCTCTGTGTTACACATTACCAAGAAATAGCCCAATGGAATACCAATTTATGCTTATGTATTTTTCAATACATTTCCAATAGGTATCAAAGATGCACTGACAATTATTCTGGTAAATATTTCAAGCAACAACTGTTCCAGCAGCTCTGCCATTTTAGATGATGAAATCATCTGAAAATCATATAACTCAAAAGGCATAAGTAAGAATAAGTATACTGACAACTATTAGGCAAAGAATTTCCCCACTGAGAGTCTTGAAAGGAGGAACTCTTTTGTTAACATCAGCTAATTCCACATTTGTACATAGCATGGTGTAACAAAAGCTGATTTGTAGAGGAAAGCAGCTGGTGCTACAGGTCTGACATCCACATCATTTGAATATCATCAAGATATTTGTGACAGAGACTCAGCTGTTTTTCAGTGGTAAACCCAGCTATTTTACCAAGCATACTTTAATTTTTGTTCTTTAGAAATGAAAGCTGTGATATGAACAGTTCCAAGGGATGCAGAATTTCAATATCTCAAGGTTTCTTCACCTTTTGCATCTCCTGTAGCCAGAAGCAGTTGATCCAATCTGCTAAATTTAAAAGCCAGTAGATTTAAACAATAAGAAGATTTGAAAAGGGTTGTATTTGTAAGCTAGCCTTCCTATGATTATTAAACTGGAAAGTGCTTAAAGTACAAAGATATGCCTCAGTGACCAACGTTGCTTCCTGAGCAACAACAAAGGTCAAAATGAAAGAATGGGAAAAAAGCAGTGGAGCCATGAGGCTTACAAGCAAGTACAAAGCTTCCCCTTTCTCAAAAGGAAAAACAGGAGGTGGCAAAAAGTGCTAATTCAGCAATACTGACCCAAACCTGCAACAAAGTACAAACGGCTAGGACCTGGCCCTGGCCACCACAGACCAGGTAGGAGGCACAATATTTAAAGGGCAGTGGAAAAGTATTTCCCACGAAGACGGGTGGCAGATCTGGCCAGTGGGATGCTGAATGCCTGCTGTGGCCTCTGAGATCTCCAGACCCCTGGAGAGATCTGGGAGAAGCAGCCCAGACAGATGGGATCTGTGGTTAAGCCTCTCTGCTCCCTTGCCCACAAACCAAGCATGCAGTGGAAAGGTGCCGGTGCTCCAGGAGCACGGCTGAACCCCGTGCTCTGCCTGAGCACCTCTGCGATTTCACCTGGCAGGTTCCATCTCCCAGGCATGGTTCTGGTTCATATGTCAGTAGGCAGATGAGNACGTTTTCTTTAAAAAAAAAAAATGGCCAAAATTTTAACAATATTAAAATGTTCCAGAAGNTTCTTATTTAAAAAAAAAAAAAAAAAATTAACCTTGAAAACCTCCTTGTTGCTACTGGCATTGTTGTCATAGCCTTCCAAAAGACCCCGGTACTTTTGTTTTCTGAAGAACTGAGACCCTGTTTCTCTGACAGACTGCTGTGCAGCACCAGATGGAAGGCTTGGCAGGTAACACACGGGGGGCAAGACAAAGTCTGAAACCTTCTGCACCTCTTGGTGCAACTAGAACACCTCCAGAAAGCCCAAAGAGAGGTCCAAGGCCCTCCCACTATGAGGAGATGTTGCTTCTCGCACAACATGGAAACAGTTCTCTGTGGGATGCGCCATACGCTCCCGTTCCAAGTGTCCCATCTACACCACAGTATTTCTTTGCACAATAATGTGCAGTAACCTGGCTGTCTCCACCTCCCTTGAGATCTTCCTCTACATATAACAAAAAAGATCACAGACTTCAAGCAGAGTCAGCTACAGCAGGTTGCTTCGGACCATGTCGTGCTGGGTTTTGAATATTTCCAAGGGTGGAGACTCCCCACCCTCTTTGGGCAACCTGGCTTTACCTCCCTCCCCATAAACAATTGTATTTACTAGGTTTAAATCGAATTTATGCTATTTCAAGTTGTGCCCATTCCCTCTTGCCTGCTCACTGGAGAAAGTCTGGCTCCATCGTCTTCTCACCTTCCCGTCAAGTAAGTTATGCACATGGATAGATGTCCCTTGCACTTTATCCTTTCCAGGGTAGTAAGTCCCATCTCTCTGAGCCTCTTTGGACTTTCTTTGCCACCAGGACATGTTGCTGACTCATGGTCAAGTTGGTGTCTCCCAGTTCTGTTCTGCAAAGGCAGCATGATGACTTGGAGCTTTGTGCAGTGACACTTCTCCTTCCTTCCTTTTCTGCACAGTCTTATCCTGCAGGGGAGGCAGGAAACACAACAGAAATACTATTAAGAATCTCAGCAGGCTACTAGTCACAGAAGATGAAGGTGTCACGGAAAGATGTCTGTGTTGAAGCAAACTGAGAGATTAATTTATCTTATTTTGCGCAAAAGAAAAATGGTATTTTTCCTGGGAGCATGTGCCAAGATAACTGGCACGCTGGGCAGCCTTCCAGTGAGCGATGGGAGGTAAAGTGACAGGCACGGTGACATGAGCAGTGCTAGTCACAGGCTGCCACGAACAGTCATCTCTGGGGGGGGACAAACTAGTTGTGCCAACACCAGTGGCCGCCTGTCCTGCACCATGCGTACGCTGGGTGCACGGGCTTGGTCACCATGCAGCCTCCCAAGGACCCAGCTGGGTAAGATCATCCAGGGATGATCCCAGGGACCTGAGGGACGGCGAAGGGACTTCACATGTGCTGTGGTGACTGATAAAAGGACTGCTGTGTGTGCTGTTCCAGAACCTGTAAAGCAGCAGAGACTGGACGCTGTGTGCGCTGCTAAGCAAATGCAGTGGGTAAGTGTGAGAGACTTGTGACCAAGGCCATCATAGTATCCTTCTGAAGATGCTGTCACTGGAGAAATCCACTCTTCCAGCCCTGAGGTACCCACATATCTGTCACAGTTTGTGAGCAATCAAGGCAGACTGCAGGCAACATTGTCAGTCTCTTCAGAATGGCACAGCACTGCTGCAGAAACGTGCCAGGTGGGTTACGAGCTCCTGTCTGAAGGAGCTTGACCAGACACCTCATTTTCTTCTGACTGGGGGAAGAACGCAGTCCTACAGGACAAGTGAGAGAGAAACCATCACTGATAGCTAGAGCACCAAGGTCTGCAACGGCCACTGACTAAACAATCCCTGGCAGTCACTCTGAGCAAGACAAACACGAAACAATCAACACTCTCCTTCCCACTGGCAAAAGAGCAGCAGCGTGGATGAGAACAAAATCTGGAGTTCTGCGTGTGTTGCTGTGATTGGGTGAGAGGCTTTGGTCTGTGAGCTGACCTGGACTTCATATCCTTTTGGAAAGGCTCGAAAGTCCAAGAAGAGCCTGTTGGTTTAGGGACAGCTCCACAATGAAACGCCTGGCAGAGCAAAGGACAGCAGGGCCTTCGCTGACCTCTTTCTTGGGACAAGCATTGTCGAAACAAGGACATGTGGCAAAACACATCCTTTTGTGTTTGTGCTGCATTGCACAGCTGCGCTGGACAGGGCAATCCATTATCTTTTATCCCAGGAAGCGTTTCAACTGCAGGAAGGTTTGCTTAATCTCGCTAGACTCCATGACAGATCTGAAGTTGCTGAGCAGACTATGCAGTACCTCTCATATTCTTATGATTCTGCACTGATGGCTGATCATGATCAAGATTTTTACTTACTTGTGGAATGCTCTTGTTGCTTCTGCATCTTGCTTTACATTAACCGTTCATTTGACCAATGAAAAATAGAAATGCTAACAAAACCAGTAACCTGGGTTGTGTATTAACATGCTTCTGGAGGAGTGTACTGCCCCTTCTCTACTGCAAAACAAAAAAATTCCTTTCACTGATGACTATATTCAACTCAGAAGCGTTTTGAAACTCATGCCATTGCTAACAACATTAATGCTGCGAATTGGCTGTTGTGTATTTAAAAGACCTGGAGATGTGGTGCTTAGGGACGTGGTTTAGTGGTGGACTTGGCCACGTGAGGTTAACGGATGGACTCCATGATCTGCAAGGTCTTTTCCAACCAAAACGATTCTATGATTCTATGGTTCTAGGAAACAACTGTACTGACTCACTGGACATCTTTGTAGCTACTCAGTTACAGGCTGTCTATGATGATGTAAATGTGATTCAGGCAGACGGTGCACAAACGCCAAGGTGGCTCACATATGGTGAGCTGGAGCCTACTGCTAGACAACTTGATTGTCAGGGAAAAAGATTCAAGGCATACTAAAAAGTTAGAAGTGACAGGGTAAAAAATATTGGCTAATCCTTTGACTTCTGAGCTGCAAAGCATACACAATGGACCACGGCTGTGAGTGTTCAAGCCTGTTTGAACAGAAACAAAGCAGCCTTAAGCAGGAGAGGCAGAAGGGGCAGCAGCCGCAGGAACAGCTCGCAGTTTAGGGAGTACTCCCAATTATGTGATTAAAGGTATTCACCACGTACAGACACATTCACCCATTTAACTTGTCTTTCCACCAGCATGGTGATACCATTTTCAGCTACTCACAACAGTGCTAACCAATTTACGTACTCTCCCGTGAGAGAACAGCTCATTCTCTTTACAACAGATTTGCCGTGGTGGGCCACCAACGGGAGGCAAGGCCTAAAGATCTTTCCTCAAAAGCACTCTTGCTGCATAGCAATGGCTGTAGCAGACCGGCCTGGGCTGCATGTAAAGTACTGGTGGTACATAAGTGCACCAGTCCAGACAGAGCTCATCCCCATTATTATTGCAGTAACATCTTCAGCTGAACAGGACTAATAAGGACTGTATTAGGGAGAAAGGTATGGATGACTCCACTTGCATAGACAACTAAAAGGGTTAAAGAGTCCACCTCTTCTCCCCAGAAGCACAATTTGTTCTCGACAATTTCAGAAGCATTTTGTGTATTGACCTTGGATTTCTGTTTTAAAATCACATAGCAGTTAGAGAGGTCAAAGCAGTTTCTTTTATTGTCTGTTCATTCTTTGATTTCAAAGGAATTCTGTGACTGATTTCTGCTTGCTATTGTATATTATGACTGTCCTGCAGACCATGAATGTTTCTTCAGCTGGTTTGTTCACCTGATGTGCCATGAAGTTACTTGTGGAAGATCTGTAAGAACGGTTTCAAAGGCACATTTTGAACCTAGCATCTGGTGCTGTGACCTGTGGAAAAGGAAAAGAACAGCTCACCTTAAACTACTCTTTAAAAATCTTAGCAGCGAGTTCAAATACTTTTCTGGTAACATCTGACTGACATCTAAATATCCTGATGCCTGAATTTAAAAAGCAACAGAAGCCTCGCCTTTCTTCTCTGCTCAACCCCTCTTTCCCCAACACATCTTCCTTCAGCTCTGTAATTCTTCTCTATACAGATGCTCTGAGTATTGCTTTTGAAATTAATTTGTATTCCCACAATATGCTCATGAAGGTTTTGCTCCACTGATGTGCTGTGCAGACTGTGACTATGTCTGAGTTCCCCGAGCTAGATCGCTCTACGATGAAAAACCGTGCTCTGTGAAACACTGCTCCCGTGGTCTTTCACAATGCAGGCTCCGAGTGGCACCAGGCAACTACACACAATTTTTCCCAGAATAATCTCTTTCAATATTATTAAATTTGGCAACTAACATCTGAAGGATGTGCTCTTTCCCAAGATCCTTGGTAGCAGAAGTTTCTCCATTCCTCAGCAAGAGCTATAGATTTTAGCTGGAAGAAAGACTAGTGATGTTGGTAGTCCAGCCAGTAAGGGGAGAGCGAAAAGTTGCAATAATTTTAGTGTGGGCATAGCATAGCAAGCAGTCCTGCACGTGCTGATCTTATCAAATATTTTTTGTTCACAGAATAGTGACTCTGAGAGGCATCTGGCCTGTCAGTACTCACTACAGACAAATAATAAAGAAATTAACTCAAAATTCCTTAGACACGTTCTGCAAGACTGAATTTCTCACTTTTTTCGTTTTATTTTCACAAGCTATGCTACGCTCTTGGCTGCCATAACCATGTCATACTTACTATTCAAGTTCCAATTAATAGCTTTTGTCATTATTTTTCCTTTAGCCATTTCAATATGCTCCTTCCTTTACTGCAAGATTTCAAGTTACGATGAATGACTCTTCCATTCTGCAGATTTTAGGGTAAAATCTCTTCATTTGGGCTTTTTTTTTTTTTTGAAAGAAGGGACCTATTCCAAGTAAAAGTGCATGTCTGACATTGAGGTCCACCATCCATCACTTCATCTGGCAAACACAGAACAGGCCGGGTGGGGCGTGTCACAAAATTACCCGAGATATATTTCAAGGAGTTTGGCAAGTCTGCCCCAAGTACAGCTGAGAAGCTGTACTATTACCTTCACAGGTGAACCTGATGAGGTAAGAATTTCTTTCTATTATAAGTTCTCATCTGCAATTTTTAAAAAAGTTGTCTCTTGCAAAACTTACAAAAAGATTGACGAAACCTCCTGTTTATGACCTTTAATATCAGTCGAAGAAATAAATGATGCCTTCTCCAGAAACCTCAGCTCACCTTCACACGTGTGTTCTGCATTATTTTACTGTTTCACATGCTGCCATGCATAAAGTCCAAGTATTTGTTCGTATGAATGAAAGCTTTGTTTACTAACTCTTCCACATGGAAAAGCTGGTGATATATTATGACAGCCTTTCCTCCTTCTGCCTCTATCGCTTTAATTTTTAATTTAGAATTAAAAGACAAAATTGAATTGGTTTAAATAGAAGAGGATGCAGCTAAATCTCAGCTGCAGGGTTTGTGGAAGACATTCTCTGAATGAAATTCAGGAATGCAGCATGTTCAGGTGACCCCAGCATACTGCAGCTCTGTGTTATCTTTAATAGTTACATTTACTTCATGAATATGTTCCTTTACCAAGAACATAAGTGGAGTTTAAAGCCTGAAATACAATAGCTAGAAGAACTGGAGATGACAGCTAGATGCAGTGTTGTTCAAATTACCCCACATTGTGAGGTGACTGTCACTCGAATGCGTTGATTCCATAGGGGCTGTGATAAATATGGCAGAGTATCCTGGATTTTGCTCTCTAGCAGCCACAGAGGGAAACAAATTAAAGTTTGCACTGCTTAAAGATTCCCAAGAGCTCTGTGGATGCAAATGGGGAAATTCCACCCTGCTTCTCTCTGCTTATGTCAACATGTGGGAAGCTACATATAAAGATTATACTCCTGCATTAGCCTTTACAGTACTGTATTTTCTAGTCTGTGTTGTCTTCTTTACTAAAAAGTCCTTCCCTTCAGTGTTAGATGAAATGCTACGTGCTGAAACTGCAGGGAAAATTTTACAAGAATGTCAGTAAAAGGGCAGAAAAATTACTTAAACATTGAAGATGTGAAGATCTCTGCAAATTAAACACAAGGCTAAACTAGCACTGTCTTATTAAAAGGTGGATTTTATGGGAAAGGTGATAAGAAAAATTAAAGAATATTTTTTTAAAAGTGAGGTGGAACTGAGTCAACAATGAATTGAACATACTAGTTATAGACGTTATAAACATTGAATTTGGTAAATCATTTGCAGACTCCATTGCTGTGCCTGTATTACCCTTTTAAAAAAAATGAAGGTAATGTTGCTAGCATTTGAGACCTCTGATAAAGTAGATGGTGTAAGAATCTAGCTTCCCTTTACACTAGGCTGAAATTAGACTAAATATAGCAAAACTTATGCTGTTACTTCAGACTCGCACATTTTATACTGGAATTAACTGCAGCTTGGATCATAGAAGGCTGATCTGTTAACTGATCTTAAAAGTGATGGTAAAAACCATAGTGAGGAACCTGGTTTGGAGTCTCAAAAACATGAAGATTCTGAGAAAAATCTGTGTGTGTTTTTTTCCTTAAGAGATGAGAAAAGACTGTTAGTGAGCTTCTTTCAAGGTAACTAATATTCCTGGCAATATTTTCAACAATATGGTATACAAGCACAGAGAAGGAGAACTCAAGTGTCAAATAAAAGAATCACCAGCTTATGCATGACTGGTAGCTATCCAGCATTTTAATTGCTCATAAATGCAAAAGCATGTCTGCCTTTTAAATCCACACCCCTGGCTTCTGTTTGCTGAGAAAAACCCTGTGTACCAAGTCCAGTGGTTCGAGTGCACTGACTTTCTTGAACTACAATTAATATATTTCATCATAATAAGTCAGACTGTTTCTGTTTGCTTTAGACAACACCGATTTCACAATGGGCTCCATCAGTGCAGCAAACGCAGAATTTTGTTTTGATGTATTCAAAGAGCTGAAAATCCACCATGCCAACGAGAACATCCTCTATTGCCCTCTGAGCATCATTTCAGCCCTGGCCATGGTCTATCTGGGAGCAAGAGGTAACACTCAATCTCAGATGGAGAAGGTAAATTACTTACATGGGTGTAAAGTGACCTCTGCTTGTGCTTGTTGCTCCTTCTAAGTAACATCACTGAAATATATTATCCACTGATGAGGTTCTCGCCTGCTTTAAGACACAAGAAATAAGCCAAAGTTACAGAATGCAGAACTGGATCAAGAATTATTTACAGAAAATTAAAAAAAAAAGATACATTTTTTCACTATAAGGGGCAATTAGTTTTGACTTAGGACAAAAAAACATCCCAAGGACAATAACAAAATGGATTACCAGTCTGCAAATTTTATTATATGATTTTTTTCTAAATTCTGACATCTTCCAGATAATGCAATCAGATTTTTTTTTTTTAATATATAAAAAATATAAATCCCAGGAAGAGAGTAAGACAGAATATTATTATCAGTACATAATTAGTTAATTTTAAATTAGTTAATTTCTGGACATTCACTAGAAAAAATATCACCTTAGCAAACAGTGGTATTTACAGTTTCCAAGAAGGCCACAGAGAGCATAAACCAATTGCAAGCTCACTTGTAAATTTTTAGTTCATCTATGCTCTCAGGTAGCACTTTTTTTCCTGAGCCAACAGCTTTACCTCAAGCATCGTGTGTAAATCTCAAATTCCCTTTTTGTCATGCTTGTCATTTCTATCACTGTCATTTTCTTTTGCAGGTTCTTCACTTTGATAACGTTACAGGCGTTGGAGACACTACTGACTCCCAGGTAGCGAAGTAACTTGATCTCCCTTTCTGTCTTATTTTCTCCTCAGAACAAAACTACAACTGTTCTGCCTCTCCTCTTGGCAGTTTCAGACCCTGTCAAGAACGATGGTAATGCTCTCAAACCAAGGAGACCCGTGGAGGGAGGGAAGGAGGGTGCAGCTCACCTATTTGTTAAAAAACAGGGAAAGAAGGCAGGTTGGACACCTTGCAGCAGAAGAAGTGACGGCGTGGGGCAGGATGCTTTGGGCACCACGGTGGCTTCCCGGGCAAGCGTTGCCGGGGGACAGGACGTCAAAGGGGCTCAGCACCCGGAGCCAGGGTAGAGCAGTCAGACTTGCAGTGGAGAGACTCCAAAGCAGGGCAGGAAGGTGCTGGCCAGAGAAGGGCCCAGATGTCTCAGTGACAGGAACACAACTGCACTCTTCAAAAAAGCACATTTCAGGGGACTTATCTCGAGAAGGATGAACTTGTCGGTCCAACGCACCACCACCACAGCACCTGCTGTCCCAAAGGTGACAGCCCTATGTCTGTAGGGGAGGACTCCACTGCAGCATGACTCTTAACTAATAAGGACAATCCTTTAGGGTCTTATTTCATAGATAAGAAGAAGCTAATGCAATATATTTTCTTATTTTCCTGTCATCACCTCAGTGTGGCACTTCTGAATACATCCACAACTCACTCAAGGACCTTCTCTCAGACGTTGCTGGGCCGAATGCGACATACTCACTCAAGATGGCTGACAGACTCTACATTGAAAAAACATACCCCGTTCTTCCGGTGAGTTGGACTGTGACCTGAGTTCAGCGAGATGCCCCGTAAAGGCCCCTGTGACTCCACCCTGGAGAGGCACCACCACCAGCAGCCCACTGTCTGTCGATGGAGAGGTGGTTGTGAGCCATGAGGGGAACTGGGTCGGAGTCTGAACCTTCCTGCGGCTGTTGGGTGGAGGCCAGGCAAAAGTATAACAGCATAAAATATCCCCACGTTACAACAGTCACAGAGCAGTGAAGGTTGCTGTTCACTTGCTAGAAAATAATCTTTAGTGGAAAATGTAATTTTAAGGGAAAAGAAATGCATTTTATGACTTGAAAGCATGAAGACTGAAATTCGGATTTTTCCAGAGCCAAATATCAAAACTTCCCAGTGAAAGGCAGCTTTGCTTTTGAAATCTAAGAATGTAATGACACAGTATTCAAAATAAAACCTGGGCACCAAGAGAATGAAATAAACACTGTCTGACCTAAAAAATGTTTGTGAAACTGAGAGTGGTTTTGCTAAAATGAAGAAAATATTTCATAATTTTAACTTAGAATCCGACCTAAAAAAAAAAAAAGATGCCAGACCTAAGTGAAGTAGCTTTTCTTGCCCAGCCTCAAGCTGCGGTTACAGGCAGACAGCTGTGACTGAGATGTTAAAACACAGGGGTAAAAGTTCACTGTTCTTTTACCATTCTGCCTCATTTCACAATCTCGCATTTCACATTCATACGTTTTCAAGCCCTCATCAGTCTGACAACTGCAATCCTTCTGCTTACAGGAATACCTGAAGTGTGCAAAGAAATTCTACAAAGCAGGGCTGGAAGAAGTGGACTTCAAAACAGCTGCGGAGGAAGCAAGACAGCTCATTAACTCCTGGGTGGAGAAAGAGACAAATGGTAAGGACTGAAAAATGGGTAGCAGATGTTTTCCCCTACCTACCATAATCTATACCCTTGTCTTCCTCTCCTCACAATGTCTAGAAAGAGTGGGTCAAGCAAAAGCAGGTTGCTTATCGCTATGAGAACAAAACACCACAAAGTGGCACCCCCCACCCCCAAGCCCTTCACTGCAGGCATCGGTGCACACCAAAGGAGATGTATCTCACCACCTTCTGCCCTGCTTCTTCCTTAAAGGACAGATCCAAGATTTCCTCGTGTCGGGCTCCGTTGATCTTGACACTGCGCTGGCCCTTGTGAACGCCATTTACTTCAAGGGGATATGGAAGACGGCGTTTAAAGAAGAACACACTCAGGAAGTGCCCTTCAATGTGACAGAGGTAGGATGGCACGGACACAGCTTCTGGCCAGGACAGTTGTACCTTTGCCTGCTTAAAGAAAAAATTGCTCCCCGGTCACGTTGTCTCACGTTTCTGTCTCTGCAGCAAGAAAGCAGACCTGTGCAAATGATGTGTCAGAACAGCACCTTCAAAGTGGCAGCGGTGGCTGCAGAGAAAGTGAAGATCCTGGAGCTTCCCTTCGCCAGCGGGGAGCTGAGCATGTTGGTGCTGCTGCCCGAC
>Ga0065711_1007699_pt1 | contig 14315 bp, 5 predicted proteins | sample Hoacrofraction12_FD_59098 | JGI IMG/M metagenome (GOLD analysis project Ga0065711, IMG submission 59098) | Hoatzin crop microbial communities from Cojedes, Venezuela - Epithelial fraction 12 v2 (version 2) | ecosystem: Host-associated > Birds > Digestive system > Esophagus > Crop | place...
CTTGGCTGCTACGGTAATAATTATAAACAGGGGCCTTTTTCTGCCTTCCGTTCCTCCAGTTAGCTCAGTAAAACTATAAACTTGCAGTGCCATCAGCTTTGGAGCGGACACTGTCTGTAAAATACACAGCCAGCTTCAGAAAAATGCAGTTACTTAGAAGAACTTAGCTGTAAGGAAGATTCCCTGCAAGGGACTCAGTTCTGTTTTAACCAAAACCAGGACACTTTTTCAGATACAAAGGCTGATTGTTGGCCTGGAAATATTTAAATGTCACATTTTAGCAGTTTCTTTGATACTGTTAGAGTCAGGATCTGAATTCCCTGTTTTAGCTCCCTCATTTTTCTTTCGTTTCTCAGAAAACAAAGGAAACGCATAGTCTGTGGCTTCCTTATGAAATATTTTCCTAGTTTCTCTTTTGAATTACAGTAAATAATTTTAATGGTCTTTCCAATGTTTTTATAGCTTTGCAAAACTGTTAAAAGAAAATATATGTTAAACCATTGTTTTTCTGTCCTTCTAGTAATCTCCCTGTACTCAGTGCCTTTAGTTTAAAAACATGTGGACAGACTGGCTTTTTCCATCATTTGTGTTGATGGTTGTTGGCTGTTTTCTCTTGTCTCTAAACATACTGGAGAATTTTTATTATCTGAGAAACTACATTTCATGTGCTATATATTCACAGAGTTTAATTTAGGCCACAAATTTTGTCTAATGGTACAACAATTAGTGAGATTAGATTTCACTCTAATATTTCTTCCATTTTAAAAGCATTTTTTCTCATAAACCCAGTATTTTTTTCCTTAGTAATAGTAATCTTTTGGACCTTAGCAGTTGCTTTGATAAATAAAGTAGACCAGAATGTGTGGAAAAGTTTAAGAGTAATTCAAATAGAATAGTCTATCATATATCAAAGGCAAAATTGACAGCCTATGTTTTCATGCTTATCTTTTCATTTTTCATCATTCCACTTCCTCTGCTACTGTTGAAGTGGGACGTAGTGACTTTTTCACATCTGTTTCTGAAAGAAAAGGTAACTTCAGTCTGGATCACTATCAGTAGCTGACTTGCAGAGAGAAGTCCTCTCGAACTATATCATATGTTATGATAAGCAACCTTGGTCACCAGGTGCCTACAAAAAACAAATTGACATGTAGAGGCTTTACAAAGTGTTATTGAAAGGATTTGAAGATAAAATGTGCTGTATTCTAACCAGGTTCTTCATATCTGAGCCTGACCAAAGCACTTCAAATTGATAATTATTTGTAGCCACAAAGCGGCTACACAGCAGATGATGTCATTGCTGCACATAAACACTTTGGTCATCTTTGCTTTTAAGCTGTCCGTGAAGTCAAATTTTTTATTGGTGTTTTGTTTTTTTCTTTAGGGACAACAAGGTGAGCCTGGTCCAACTGTGGAATTTCAGGAACCAGACTGCCAGGAAGTAAAGTCTGTTTTGGAGCAGTTGCTGTTTTAATCCTTGCTCTGTTTTCTTAAAATTTTAAGTAATAATTCATCTTGAGACTAATGCAGAACATTTCTAAGGCCAGTATTACATGTGTTCCCAAGTGACAGAACAAGACTGTCATTTGAATTCTCTGACACCCCGGAACCGTACTTACTTCAGCAGATCATGCTACCTTGCTGATACGTTCACTGATCATTTTCAGCTGTCATTGACTTTGTAGTGCTCTGAAGATCCATGTGTCGGGTACTGGCGCTCCCTATCTGGGTATCTGAAAGAGAGGAATGTGTGAAATGAGTATTTAGTTTCTTAGGATCAGATAGGAACTAAGGAGTGAAACCAGTTCTTCTAGGAGATATCTTCCCCCCTTGCAGCGTTGTATCTTTGTCTTTAGCTTCTGCCTTCTCTTACAAGGGGACAAATGTTTTGCCCAGACAGTAGCCTCATTTACTGGCCATGTCCTGATTAAGTGCTGAATGAGTCACGCATTGTGAAGTGCTATCATTATGCATTATCATGTAGATACACCAGAGGGCAGGATTTGGATAGCATCAAGATCTTTGTAGCTTACATAAAATGAATTCAGCAGCTAAATGATCCTTTTGATACATTTATTGCAATCTGATTTTAAAAAAGTATATAATCATGGCTTTACTTACATAGTGTATGAATAACAGTAGCACTGAATTAATATATGTCTAGTATTAAGAACAGTAATTTTTAAAAAACATTTAAAATATTTACTTCAGATTGAGTCCATTAGCTATGTGTCCTAGCCAGGAAAAAAATCTACCACTCTTTATAGTAACTATTGTCATTCTTATTGAGTGAAGAGCATACTAGGGAATAAAAAAATGTAAGTTTAGGGCAGTCGATTTTGGTTAATATCATCAATCAAACTCATCCACACTGTAAGTCCTTTGACATATTACATTCACGTACAATAGAACAGTCACCTTATTTCATAGTTCTATAGATCTGTATCACATTCACATTCGGTTGTGGCTTTCCAAGCTACAGAATTATAATTTACTTTGTCTGTCTTCATACAGAAGCTATCTCTTATCTTTGTCGACTCTCTCTGTTTTGTTTTGTTTCTTCTTTACCATTTTTGAGTTGCAGCAATGAGGATAGCAGGAAGAATTAAAGGAGGATAGGTATTGTACCAGGAAAGAAAGCTGATGCATGATCTTTTCTAGTAGAAGAGGTGACTTAGCATGGATGCAGGAACTAAAGGCTTTTAAAGTTGAAATTCAGCAGCAACATAAGATGAGTTTTACAGATGAAACTTTGTATTGCAGACCAGAGCTTTAGTGTGGTCATGTAATGAGTGCATTAGGCAGATTCAGTAGTGCTGGGAGCTAGATGTACTGAGCATCTGGTTCAGAGCATGGGGTTTAGAGCAGCTGTTGGAACATTGCTGCACTAAACAGCTTAGCAAGTAGTAGTAGCGTTAAAAATAATGCTGTGAGTCTGGAGCCATTAATTCCATCGGGTCAGTGAATATAGAGCTGTGTGACTATATACTGACAAGACTAGTGAAAAAATAAAGCTCTGAATTGTAAGTCTACAACCCTGTACCAGAACTGTCAGAATCCTTATTGTACTTCCCAAAGCCCAGTAAGTAATGAAGAAGAGCTTAGGCTGTTTCCAGAGACCAATTACACACAACATGTAACAGATCTACAGATTTTCTAGCCAGAAAAATAAAACCAAACTTGACCCCATTGCTATCTGAATACTGTATGTTTGTAAGAACTACCACGTTGTATGTGTATTTGACCAGTCAAATTGTTATGTCTAAAAATCATAAATGTTAACATTTTCTGATCTCTGCCAGATAAGAGTCATGTTTGCAGGTCCAAAAAAAGTGAGAAATCCTTGAACACAGCTGGAAATCTGTTCACTCAATTCTGTTTTGGCATATAGTGTAGGTAAACTTTGACAACTTCTGGAAAAAGCGTTCTTCTTTAGCTGATGATCTGGTTTTGGATGGATAAGCTGCTTACAAGTCTTGATCTAAGCATGCGTAAGGGTAAGAATAAGTATTGTAAATGGTATGAGTGATCCATGTGACCAATTTGTTAGTAATGAAATGCTTAATCATTGCTATTGTTTCTGATCCAACAGATTTTGGATGCTGCCAGTAATTATTATTTATATATAGCATTAACAGATATTTAGTGTAAAAAGATTGTATTCCATTGAAACTCTTTAGTCTCAGTTTGTGTAATGATGACAACATTTGTTTAATGAAGACACTTAACCTCAATGGAGGTGACACATGCTCATCCATCATCCGATAGATGATGCAGAGGTTCCTAGGAAGGAGGCCTTTCAGGAGCAGGCTGCAGCTGCTGGGACAGCTAATCCTTCTTCGATTGCACTGAGAAAAGAGTGCGAGCAGTGGTGGCATGTAAGATGTTTTTCTGGTGGCAGCGTATTCCTCCAACACATTTCTTGTTAACGGAGCATGCACAGACTGACAATTCTGTGTAGTAATGGTACTATGTGCAATCACATGGCAGATGTACCCCTCTGCCATGCAACCAGATTAGTGTTATCTCCATCTTTGCTAAGAGCTAAGACCTCAGCGAGTTCTTTAGCATGTGTTGTCTCACCCTTGAAATAAGTTGAAGTTACATATGCTGTCATACTCATGGCTCACAGCACACATGAATAGATTATGGGTGTTTGCAAAGGTGTGATTTCTAACTGAATATCTTTTTTAAAAGGGATCTACCCTCGGAGAAGCAGTAAGTGGGTATTGAAGGAAGTGTTTGGTCTAGCAATAGAGGAGACCTTGCTCTCAGGTCTGATGATGGAGGGTGCTTCTACCAACTTGAATGCAGGCAGAGACTTTTTTATGCTCACTGGGCGGTGACGCCCGATTCTTTTTCCCTCTGCTCTTTCCCCTTCACCAAAATTTTAATGAAATCAGCAGGAAATGTGCTCTGCTTACTTAAAAGCTCCTCGTTAGCATATACCGTTTCTGTTGTTTAAACACCAAATGAAAAGCAAAGCAAGCATGGTTTCTGTACAGTTCTCTATGAGGGAACTGAAAAAAGACAGGAGAGTGTGATTATATACATCATTTTATAATGGCAATGGTTTGTGAAACACCACTTGCTTCAGTGTCTTGTGGCCAGGGAGATCAGACATTGCATTCTCTGATTTAGGAGAAACCCTATCCTAGAAGACATTCAACTACATTGCTATTAGGGTCTGTAACTGTACCAAAAATAAAAATTGAGGATTTGATTAGTGGAGTTTAAAGAATTCATTCTTTTTCCTTGTAGTTTTTCATACTGCTGAATTTGAAGGTAATCTGAATTTTAGAATGTTACTCTCCTCAGTGGATCAGTTCTTTCCCTCCCTGCTCAAAACTGTTTTAACTTACTTCAAGAAGAAGATAATGTTATTTGTTGATTGGGAGACCAGGAATTCTGTGAGAGCAAGTATTTGCACTCTACTATGTTGTGCTCTAACATCTTTCTATAGAACATGATGTGAAAGAGCTGTGTTGGATGCAGAATAAACAGATGTGCTTTAGCATTTTGTGACAGTGGAATGCCTTCAAGAAAGACATCTCAATGGCAATTGATAAGCGTGGTATTCACAATGTTTCTACTAAATAACCTGATTAAATCTGCAATATCAGAATCAAAGCTTAGAAATTCTGTATTCTGTGCCTTTTCATCTTTCAGATGCTCTGGTCCTACAAAACTAAAAAAGCAGAAATTACTTCCAGAGAGTGAAAGGCCTCAACTTCCATATTTTTTTGGCAAGACAGCCATCCCTAAGCTTTGCCCACTACTTGCCATGCTGAAATTGTCTGCTGGGTAATGAGAGGTATTCATTTCACCATGAAACTTCCATCAAGTGCTGGAATGAAAAGAGCACACATGGTCTTTGAGTTTATAAACATAAAAAAAGCGCAAATAGACAACATTACTGTCCTATAGAATTAGATACTGGATGCATTTTTGGTGTATATGTTTGAAAGTAGTGTCCCAGACATAAGCTACCAAGGTGATCTCAAGTCTGGAACATCTATGTTGGGAAAAGTTAAAGCACGCAACTTGCATAGCATTTAGGCAGATTTTTTTAAAGCTGCTCAGTACAGTTGAATCGTTATATACGGTTACGTACTGTTATAGTGTTTATGCATTTTCAGGCGTACATTTTTGATGAAAGATTGGACCTCTGCTAAAAAATCTGCTTCAGTCAAAACCATCTTTTTATAATGTGTTTTTGAAATGCCCAAATTATTCATAAATTTTCTAATCTGTAACTGAAACTTTTCAACGCTTGATCACATAGCAGTCCAGAGACCCGATTCATCCCAGTGATGAATCCCAAGTCCTCCCTGCTGCAGCACCATGCAAAGGAGCTCCCCATTCTGTCCTGCCTCTGAGGCGCTGAGGAATGTCTTGTCTGGCAGGCAACATCTGTTCAGAGGCTGGGCGCAGACCTTCTGCCGGGCATCTGCACAGAACTCCCTGAAGGCATGTCAGGAGTCCTGGAGACTGACCACTGGCATACTTTGTCTCATGCCAATGTTTTACTTGACATTGTGACAATACAATTTTACTCTGAAGCCTGCCATTAGATAGAGCAAATATAATTTGCATGCAGCATGCTGAGCACTACCTAAATGACAGCCCCCTTTTAGGCATCCTGTCTGTGTCTGACCCCTCAGAGGATTTAAAGAGCAGAAGGAATTTCTCAGGAAAACAACTCAGGAAGAATTTTTTTCTTTTTTTCAGTTGTCATTTATTATTGTAATTGCAAATGCAGTTATCACCTTTGAGACATGCTCATGGTCCTGGCAGACTCACAAACCATCGGATCAGAATTCAGTTCTAGCCCACAAATGATAATGTACTGATCTCACATCTCTCATCTAGCCAGTGCTGCAACACTGAGATGGGCAAGCTGAAGAGGTCTGGCTGAAAAGTGACAAGTAAAGATGCAGATTGTCTGGAAGTAATTTTTTTAATGTAAAACTTCAATTATTTAAAATTGGAAAACACTTGTTCTCCCAGACTGACACTGTCCCTTTAATAGAGTGGCTTGGTCTCCCACTCAGCCCTGGCTAAGTGCCTGGCTATCTTCATTTAAACTTCGGCTAACTAAACAGCAATAATGGACCATAACGAATCTAGATGCAAGGTAGAGCTGTGTACAAGTGGATAGGCTATTTATTTACAGATTGCTTTGGTTTTGTAAAGAAAACATATTTTCCAGTATGACCTACTGGACATATTTTCTACACTGACAGCTTACTCAATCCACAGTTTGCTTTTTGAATGCCTTCAAAGGTAAGAAAGAGACTTAGTTATTTCCTTTCTATTTACAGAGGACTGCACTTACAGTTTCTGTATATGTAACTGCTTGATATACTTGAAAAGTTGATTTAGGAAGGATATTTAAATTTAAAATGTTGCCTTTGTAAGTAATGATATTTCAAATTACTTATTGTAAATTAGAGGCATTTTTTGTAAACCACTTAATGGAGTTCAGTTTTCTCATGAAATATGTTGAATTGCTGACTTAAATGTTGTAATGTTCATTTTATAAGCGTATGTTGTCATTATAATAGAATATTGTCTTTATGGAAAATATTGCACACATTCTACTACAGCCATTTGACATTAATGATACATTCATGTATTGAATTTCATTACTAAACAATTGTTTCTTAGAAGAATTAAGTTGTTCATGCTGATGCTCCAGACCTAGGTAGCATATCTGCATCCCAAAACACCCAGATCTTTGCAATTAGGAATTTCTAGAAACAAACTATATTCTATGTTTTCTATAATATTTATGCTAATTGAATATAATTAATTTAATAGAAAAGTATGTTAATAGAAATATGCATGAGTAACAATTTCTTTTACCCTTCTTTGTTAGATGTTCAAATGAAAGCTAAAGATAGCACTGGCTTTTTTTAAGAAAGAAAAGGGAGCGCTGTCTTTGTTCTATCCGTATTTCTTCTCTAATAAAACAGGTTCTAATAAACATGTGAGCCACAGCTGGGATTGTACTGGCTGCTATGCTTAAATCACCTACCTAGTGACTTTTTATAATTGTTTTTTATATGTTGTTTCTAGAATTGTGCTTCCCACAAATGTGTATTCTGTATGTAAAGCATCTGTATTTATTTATTTGTATTTATTAATGATGTATTCACAGGTGGTTTTTTTACTTTTAACAGGAAGGAAAAGGCATCTCATTTGGGATCAAAGTCACTATGTGGAAAAACCATTTTTTCTTTTGCCTTTTACTTCTGGCTGTAACAACAAACCAGATAGTATATGGGCAAAACAGAAAGAAAGGAAAGAATTCTTATTCTCTCATGCAAAGAGATGAAGGTAAAACCATTTTCTTAAAATTTCTGATTGAACATGTTGTATATCTCTGCATATTTCAGGTTAATTAGCTAGTCATTGAAAACTTCTGTATGCATTTATAAAATGTGATTTATTTTGATTATCAGGCCTGGAAAATACAGTGATGACATTTACTTGGTCATAGACTCCAGTTTGACCTATGATTTTCACTGACATGCATATCTCTTTTAAGATAAATGATAAGGAGCCTGATTTTTAGTTTGAAATTGCATGTGGAACTAAAATGCTAAAACAATCCCATCAAGACCCTAATTTGAAAATTTTTGACTGTAGACCGTATTTAATAATACCGGTATGAATTAAAGTAACTTAAATATAGTTACTTGACTTCAGTAGAATTTCTTGGCATTTACATTAAAATTTCTCCTTAGAATTTTTACTGGGAAGACAGAGGTCTCCTTGGGGAAATGTTTTGAGGATGGAGATTGTTGCAGAGAATTATCTGAAATCTGGTGTGCAGGTGTGCCCATCATTCATAGGTTTCACTTTCGTGTTCCATTACAGGTGATATGTGTCTCGTTGACATAGTCTTTATCTTGGACAGTTCAGAAAGTGCCAAAAATCAGTTGTTTGATTTGCAGAAGGATTTTGTTCAAAACTTAACCGACAGCATTTTCCAGATGAAGCCAGTTAAGTCTCAGAAGTATAATGTCAAACTAGCAAGTATGCAGTTCAGCAGCACAGTCAGCATTGATCATCCCTTTACAGCCTGGAAAAATGTGAAGAATTTCAAAGAGCAAATCAAGTCTCTGGGCTTTATTGGCCACGGCACCTACTCCTATTATGCAATTTCCAATGCAACTCAGCTGTTTAAAAGTGAAGGTCGTAAGAGAAGTACGAAAGTGGCTTTTTTGATGACAGATGGTGTGGATCATCCAAACAGCCCTAATGTCGAGGGTATAGCCACAGCAGCTAGGAGTCTTGGAATACATTTTTTTACCATTGGCCTTTCTAAGCAAAAAGTCCAAGAAGAAAAATTGCGTGTGATATCTGGTGATTCATCCTCTAAACATGTCTTATGCCTGGATGATCAGAACCTGATAGTTGATGTAGCATTGGAACTGGTAAGTAATGCTGATGTTAATCTTGTCACGCATCTATCCATGGCAAATCTCATTTAACTTTGCTGGGTAAGTCAGTCCTGAAGGCAGTGCAGAGGTTTTTGTGGTGAATGTCTCTGCTACATCAGGAGTTAGGACAGAGAGAGCTTCCTCCTCCCAGCCGCTTGTTGAGGAGCTGTGTGCTTGGACAATAATAGCTGAGCTTCACGGGTCACTGATGAAGAGGCAGGGTATTTCCCAGCACACAGACTGTGTCTCTGAGCGTATGATAATACTTTAGAAGGTAACTTGTTCTCAGGCATAAAGCTGATAAAATCACTGAGTCCTTCCCCTATATATAATGTTGGCAGGGCCTTCAGTAGAAAGGCCTTTCATTAGGAAGTCTTTTCATATTCCCCTTGTTAGCATTGTTCCTTAATATTGTCTGTTTACCTGTCCTATTATTTGTTTTCTGATCACTATGGATCACATGAAGTAAGCCCCTGTTCCTACTGGAGAACCCTTTTTCAGGCGAGTAGTTCCACAGACTGGTTCTTACCACTGTGAGGAAGGGATGAAGGATGAAGATGTTCACGTTCTTTACCCTTTTACTTTGGAAATTCTGCAAGCTAGAGAGGAAAAGTGGTTAAATTAGTACTCTGTTAAATTAAATCTGTATGAAAGTAATATTTTTCTTTTCTTTTCAGGAAGCCTTCCTTCAGAAGCAGGTAGGTTTTTTGAGTTCTGTGTGTTTTGATTGCTCTTATTCATAGTAAATCTGATGTCTGCTTCTTCTGTAATGCAACTTCCCTGAGTAAAGTTTCCGACCATGACTGCTTTTATTTTAACTTTCATCCATTTCTTCCATCCCTTCTTCTGAGAAATCTACAACTTCTGTTCATTAGTGAGAAGTATCAAGAGTAAGACATAAAGAACTCGTCCTACTAGAGTGGAATAGAACTAATACAACACATCCATAGTGGTCTCATTAGAAAACAACAGCAATGTCAAAATGGTCCAAAAATTATGTAAGGTTTCACAGTACTACATACTGTGTATATGCTACCTTAAACATTTGTAGTTACAGTAGTAACAGATTTATTTATTTTTGTTATAAATAAATAAAGCAACTGATTTTGATTGGACTATACAGAAGTGTAATGTTGATTAAATAAGACACATATATATTAGAAGATCGTTTACTTCCTGTTACTTGGTTTTTATGTTCTCTAGTCTGTGGCTAGGCAAAACCAGAGTTTTTGCTTTAAAAATTTGAAATAATACATTTGAAAAATGTTCTCCTTAACATTTCTGTTCACTTTGTAGTGTATGCGGAAGAACTATGCATGTGAAAAGGGAGTAAAAGGAGACAAAGGTGATTCTGTAAGTATGCGTTAAGTTGAAAAACCTCCAGAATTTGAATTTTAATCATCGCGATCAACATTGCACAGTATTTTAATTGGTTACTATGTCTGTAAAAAGCAAGACATTAGCTGTGCATGTATTGCAAAAAGAAATGATGTATCATAGCATATCACTGTGAAAGGCCACTGTTACCAGAGCTCAGAAAAAAATCTATCCATAATCACATACTATCTTGGAAATATGTTTGTATTATTGGCTAAGAAAACACTGTGGATAAATAGCTATGTGATTTTGAAGCCCAAATGAAAAAGTTATTCTTGAATCTTGCAACGGGGAAGGAAAGGTGGACAAAGGTTTACTTCCGCCAGCAGCTTCTATTTGTGTTAGGGATAAAGTTTCAAAAGATTGAGGGTGATGACACATATGAAGAAAGATCTAAAACTCTGCCTCCAACACTCTTTTTTTTCTTGTGACACTTCAACACATAACTGTTTCTTGGCTCTGATAAAGAAATGAGAAGTGGGAGCTGAGACAGTGTGTGACCTCTCTGATCCCTTTTGTATCTTTAATAGCTCTCCCAGAGACACCAAGGTACATACAGAGGTTTTTGCCTTTCTCCTTAGACACTAAGCAATGGGTCAACCATATGTGTAGCAGGTTATGACAGCAGGGCCGATTATCCAGTTCCTTGGCTCTGGATAACGTCCATATGGAACTAAAACCCTTGTTTCCAATTTAAAATTTAAGATGCAATTATTTTAAGTTATTTTATACATAATGATTAGATGTAACCTATTATATATGTATTTTTTGTATACACACATATACATCAAACTTTCTAGTCTCCACCTTCATGATCCTCCAAACAGGAATAATGGTATAGTAATTTCTTATTTTGGGGCTGCTGCATATTGACACTAAGCTGGTCTATGCACAGTCTTTTTTTAAGCAGAGAAGATCAGATAGTGGTGGGTAACTCTAAAAAATGGGGAGGAGGAACTGTGTATGTTTTCTGTGACACCTTCCTGGTTAGATTTTCTAATTCTCTGTAGAAAATGTGTTTATTGTTGAATATTGATTGAAAAAATTCAGATACCGTATAATACCAGATCTTTTCAGCTAAGTGAAAGTAGTGTCACGCATGCCATACCTGAATCAGTGTTGGTTTCTACCTAAGCTTATTCCAGAATGATTTTGTCCTGCCCCAAGATACAATCTGAGAGAAAGGGGAGATTTTTTTCCTCGCATTTTCCTGCTTTGTTTCAGGGCAGTGCTGGTAACAGAGGGGAAAAAGGTGAGCCAGGACCAAAAGGAAACAAGGTAAGGTGAATTTAATAAAATAAAACAAATTTCTATCTGGTTTTATTCAAATCATAGAGTTAAATATAGCAAAGGAAAAGTATGTTAAAATATGATTTAAAAAATTTACTTTTACTGTGAGAGATTTATAGTTAGCTGCTTTAGAAGTGAGAGAGAAAAATTTGAAACTAAACTGCTAGCAAGTTAACACTGCCTATCATTCCAGTGTTTCTCTGACAGGAGAGGTCTCTGAATCCAGCTGAAGGCTCTGTAGGCTCCACAGAGCTTTCTAACAGTACACAAATCTCTTGAGCAGAGCAGCTTGCTCTGGTGATGAAGATTTCAGTCATCTGATAACAGTAGCCAAGTTTTCTACATTAACATTCAGGAATTGTGTGTCCTTGATTGTGGGAGGAAGAAGTGTGGATGTTCGTAAATAGGAAAAGCAACTTCTGCTCCTTGAACAGTGTTCTTGGTTTTAGTGTAATGGTGATAAATAAAAGAGCAATGCATATTTCAGTTGTATTCCTTTGCTTCCAATAGGGCGATGCTCAAAAAGGAGACCATGGAGAAAAAGGTGAAGAGGTATGTGACTACTACAATGCTAACTCATATTTGATCTTTTCAGATTATCTTCCAGATTCTGATTCATGGTTTAGTTCCACTGAACTGAACATGTGTTTTCCATTTTTCACACATCTACTTTATTCAGTTATTTAGAGCACCTAAACAAAGTTCTGGTGTAGAGAAGCATCTATATTGAGAGAAACAGTCTAACCATGTGCTTAAGCATAGAGATGGGATGCTACTGACAAAAGGAACTTATGAAGCTATGTCATTTTGTATTGACTTGCATTAGACTTATCCCAAAGATATAATTTCAAATGTCATCGCTAAAAACATCTAGATAGTTCTCCAATGGCTTCTGACATCTGATATTTCTCAACTTGAATTCTTGTTGATTCACAGTAGAAAGATTAACACTACTCCATGCATAAGATCAGTTTAAAAGTCCCATTTAAATGGCAGCATATCTGCTAATGGGCTAGTAAACTGAGTGACATATTCACAGCTAATGTTATAAGGAAAAAAAAAACATCTAAATTTGCAGAGAATTATATATTAAATGATTCCCGAGAGATATTTTATTGTTGTGAATAGTTAAACTTCTGAAACATATTTCTCTACTGAGGTTTTTCCCCTGCTTAAATTAGCAGTATGTTATGCCTTTACTTTCTGTTTTATGATTTTTTCCCTTTTTAATTTTCGAATAGGGAGCTCCTGGCTACAAGGGAGACAAGGTAAGATTTTTATAGAGTAGAAGTAGTCTAAAAATAGATTGTCACTTGCTGATAGTGTATGTGAACGAATGGAAAAAAGAGCCTGTATTGTCTTTTTATTATTCCCTAGAAGTAAATTCATCATTTCTGTAAATGCTTGTAGACTGGCTTGTTGAAATTAAAAAAAAAAAAATCATAAAATGTAATTTAAATATAAGAAGAAAAATGTCAAAGACCAGAAATAAAGCTTCTGGATGGAAAAAAGAAAGTTGAGGGTTGAATAAGAGGTTGAGTAGAAAGAATGTGATTTTTTTTTTTTACTGCAAACACAAATAGATGTGGCAGTCATTAATTTTCAAAAAACTTACCACACTAAGTTTCCTTTTAAGCTAATTATAATTTGCAAGGGCTAATGCTTGATCAAAAATATCTCAAGATAGGCTCTCCAAGAAGCTAAAAAAATTATACATTTCAATGACTTGCAAGATTCTAGAGCCAAAAATTTACAGTGCAGACTGGACCATCACAGCCAGAACAGAAACAGAGATAATCCCATTTGGACACTTATCTCTCCACATTGTGAATAAAAGCAGTGCCTCTCTGAATCTTTGTATTCATTAGAAAAATGCTTCAGTCAATTTTATGGAAACATTTCATTGAAATGGGGAAAGTAGACTTATATGTCTACTTTTCATAGGCCTGCTGATATGTTAAATCATCAGTGGAACACATTAGTAATTCTCTTTCTTCATTGCGTTTGTACAATCTCACGACTGTTATTCAAGAAAGTCTCAGACACCACAGTAATGAAATCAGAATATAGAGAGGATCTCTGGAGGCAGCACAGTGAGGTGGAAAAATACAGCAAAGCTTGTTAGATATTAAATGTGTTATCCTTTTACCATGTAGGCTGGAAATTTTGTAGGCAGTGTCAGAGAGTAAAAGTATCTGTCTTGAGTAGAGCAGACCATGTCTTCTACAGACTGTATCTAATGATGCCACTCTCAGGTCCTCAGAATCTACTAAACCTCTTGTGCTGCTGAACTGCTTGAACAGTCTTTAATGCATGTAGTGTAATCGAAACATCTTGTTTAGCTGTTAACCTTTTGATTTATTACAAAGGGTGAAAGAGGAGAATGTGGATCTCCAGGAATAAAAGGGGAAAGAGTAAGTATGATTTTTATTTGAACCGGTTCACGTTGATGATAATACGAGAAAATCATGTAACATATTCATGAACATACCTTGTAAAGATTTGGAACATCTTATGTTTATATATCTTATTTGTAGATTTGGAACATGACCAATCTGATAGCTTTCTACGATGGCATGACTGGCTGGGTAGATGAGGGGAGAGCCGTGGATGTTGTCTACCTAGACTTCAGCAAGGCTTTCGACACAGTCTCCCATAACATCCTCCTAGGGAAGCTCAGAAAGTGTGGGCTGGATG
>Ga0065711_1044099_pt1 | contig 14315 bp, 9 predicted proteins | sample Hoacrofraction12_FD_59098 | JGI IMG/M metagenome (GOLD analysis project Ga0065711, IMG submission 59098) | Hoatzin crop microbial communities from Cojedes, Venezuela - Epithelial fraction 12 v2 (version 2) | ecosystem: Host-associated > Birds > Digestive system > Esophagus > Crop | place...
CTATAGCATCTCTATTTACCCCACATTCTCCTCGCTCGCTTCGCTCGCTGCGGGGAATGCGGGGTTTTGTGAGGCTTCTTCGAAGCAGTTAATCCTCTTCGAGGAAATTCTCTCGCTGCTTGGAACGGCGGGGCTACTAAACGGGCTGCGCCCTAAATTGACCCTCTTCGAGGGTCCGACATCCCTCCATCAACAAAAAAACTCCTAACTCCTAACTCCTAACTCCTAACTCCTAACTCCTAGCTCCTAGCTCCTAACTCCTAACTCCTAACTCCTAACTCCTAACTCCTAACTGAGTGTAGGTGTTTACAAATAAAAATTATTGGTGTTAATAAATTTCCACAAGATTTTGGATTAATTTTCAATATATATTAGGCTGCGCGGTTTTTTTTCTGTATTTTTGCGGTTTAGAAATGTAAACTATTACGGTTATTGAAAATGAAAGGAAAGCGATTTTTACTACTGCCGGCGTTGGCGTTTTGCGCCAGCACCCTCGTGGCACAGCCGGACGTGATGTTGGTGAATGCCGAGGGATGTCTGGAGCGTGCCAAGCAAGCCTATCAACTGCATAACTACGTGGGCGCGCTGGACCAGGTGGCTCACCTGAAGACGTTGCCGCACAACGCCGCGCAGCGCGAAGAAGCCGACTACTGGGCAGCGCTGAGCTTGTTCGAGCGCGGCAAGAGCGAGAGCCTGACTGCCTTGCATCAATTTCTGGAGAAATATCCGTCATCGCTGCGTTACGACGACGTGCAGATGCGCATAGGCAATTACTACTTCTACCACGGCGAGTGGGACAACGCGATGCTGAGTTATTCGTTGGTGCGCAACAACGCGCTCGATGCCGACGCGCAAGAGGATTTGCTCTATCGCCAGACCTATTGCCGTTTGCGCTTGGGCGAATACGACGCGGCGCGCGCGGGCTTTGCGACGCTGTCGAGCAGCAAGCGTTATGGCGCAGCCACGCAGTTTTACGATGCCTACGTGGACTATGCCAATGGCGACTATACCACGGCTCGCCGCAAGTTTGAGGCGATTGACCCCAATAGTGAGCTGGGCTACCAGAGCCAGTATTACCTGACGCAATTAGATTACCAGCAAAAGAATTACAATCGCGTTATCGACCGCGGCACGCAGCTGCTTGCCGAGGGACGCAACGACTATTTCGATGCCGAGCTCAACCGCGTGGTGGGCGAGAGCTATTACCACACGGGCGATGACCGCCAGGCGCGCGTTTACCTGCGTCGCTACCTGGACAACCCCGAGGGCGAGCCGTATCGCACCGCCGCCTACACGATGGGTACGCTCGACTACCGCGATGGCAACTACGACGCCACCATCGCCGACATGAGCTTGGTGACGGGCGAGCAGGACGCGCTGACGCAGAGCGCGTACGTTTATTTGGGTCAGGCGCGCCTGAAGCAGAATGACCTGGATGGCGCGTCGCGCGCTTTCGAGCAGGCAGCGAATATGCCGGCTTACGACAAGCAAGCCAAGGAAACGGCGTTTTACAATTACGCTGTCACGCAGAGCAAAGGCGCGAAAACGCCCTTCAACCGCTCGATAGACCTGTTTGAGCAATTCCTCAACGACTACCCCAACTCGCGCTACAAAGATGACGTGGAGGGACACTTGGTGGACACCTACCTGAACACCACCGACTACGAGCGTGCGCTGCAAAGCATCAACAACATCAAGAAGCCCGGTAAGAAGGTGCTCAGCGCCAAGCAGCACGTGCTCTATAAGTTGGGCGTGCAGGCGATGAGCAACGGGCAGAACAAGGCTGCCACGGGCTATTTCCAACAAGCCATCGACATCGGCAACTACAACAAGACCGCGCGCGACGAGAGCCGCCTGTGGCTGGCGGAGGCGCAGTATCGCAGCGGCAACTACAAGGCTGCCGCCGAGAACCAGAAGGCTTATGTGAAATCCACCGGCAAGAACGATGAGAACTACGCCATCGCGCAGTATAACCTCGGCTACAGCCTGTTCCAGCAACGGAAATACGCCGACGCCCGCACTGCGTTCCAGAACGCCGTGAACGCCAAGGGCTTGAGCAGCGACCTGCGTGCCGACGCTTACAACCGCATCGGCGACACCAATTATTACACCAAAAACTACTCGGCAGCGCAGCAGAGCTACGACCGCGCGCTCACCGAGGACAAGAACGTCAGCGGCGATTACGCCATGTACCAGAAAGGTATGATGATGGGCCTCAACAAGCAGTATAGCGACGAAATCACGCAGATGGACGCGCTGCTGAAGGCTTACCCCAACACCGAGCTCGCCCCGCAAGCGCTCTTAGAGAAGGGCAACGCGCAGGCAGCGCTCGGGCAGACCACTTCAGCCATCGGCACCTACGCCGCGCTGGCAAAGAGCTATCCCAAGAGCGCCGAGGCGCGTAAGGGTTTGCTGCAGACCGCGTTGACGCAAAAAGCCGGCGGCGACGAAACCGCGGCAATCGACAGCTATAAGAAAATCATCCGCTCTTATCCCACCAGCGACGAAGCCAAGGCTGCCGCCGAAGACCTGAAGGTGATTTACGCCGACCGTGGCGAATTGGGACAATACGAGAAATTCCTCTCCTCGGTGCCCAACGCGCCGAAGATGGACGTCAACGAGGTGGACCGCCTGACCTTCGAATCGGCTGAGAAAGCGGCGATTGCCGACAAGCCTTCGATTGACAAGATGCAGCAGTACCTGAAGAACTACCCCAACGGCGCCTATGCCGACAAGGCGAAATACTACATCGGACGGTACAACTACGAAAAAGGTAAATACGACGACGCGCTGACCAACATCAACGCCTCGCTCAAGGGCGGCAGCGACGCCTCGTATGCCGAAGATGCCATCGCCATCCGCAGCGACATCCTCGCCAAGCAGGGCAAGTACGACGAAGCGATGAAGAGCTACGAAGAATTGGCTGAACGCTCGTCGTCAGACGACAACCGCACCACTGCCCAACTCGGCGCGATGCGCGTGGCGCAAAAAGCCAAGAACTACAAGCAGGTGGGCACCTTAGCCAACGCGCTGCTCAGCCGTGGCGGACTGACTGCCGCCGAAGAGCAGGAGACCACCTTGGCACGCGCTCTGGCGGCGAAAGCCACCGGCGACACCAAGCAGGCACAGCAAGATTTCACCACCCTGTCTGCCGACCCGCAGAGCGAAGCCGGCGCGCAAGCTGCCTACGAACTGGCGCAGATGCAATACGAGCAGGGCGACCTGAAGTCTGCCGAAAAGACCGTGAACGCGCTCGTCAATGCCGGCACACCGCACAACTACTGGCTGGCGAAGAGCTTTATCACCCTGAGCGACGTTTACCACAAGCAGGGCAAGACTGCCGACGCGCGCGACTACCTGCAGAGCTTGCGCAACAACTATCCGGGCAAGGACAAAGAAATCTTTAACGAGATTGACAAGCGCCTGAAAGCCTGGAAATCCGGCAAGAAATAAACTTCTCCCGCGCATAAAAATCTCACGCAGATCCCGCGGATGCAAAGGATTTTTAAAGATTTTTCTGCGAGTTCTGCGAGTTCTGCGCGAGGTCAATTCCTAACTCCTAACTCCTAATTCCTAACTAAACTATAATGAAAGATAAAACTCCAATAGCGTTAATCGTGGCATTGTGCGCGCTGAGCTTTTCCGGCGTGGCTCAGGCGCAGCAAAACGCTGACGACCAGAAACTGAACAAAGAGATTTACCTGGAGAAGGACTTCGTTCCGGTGGAGAAAAAAGCCACCAAAAAGAACGAGCTGCCTAAGGTGAAGAAGTCGGCTACCGCGCCGGCGCCCACCACGCTCAAGTACAGCGATTACGCGTCGCCTACCGACGTGCCTACCTCCATCCCCACGCTGATGCCTTACGGCTATCGCACGGCGCACATCTTCAGCGACCGTCGCGGCTACCTGACCATTGGCGGCGGCACGCAGGCTAATTTCACCGGCAGCTTCGGCTACCGCATCCTGGACGAGGAACCCACCAAGTTGGGCGTGTGGCTGCAACACAACAGCACGTGGCTGGGCAAAAACTCCTCGAAATTGCCGGAGCAGTACGAAGGCGTGCGCAACCACCAGGAGTACAACGACAACACCCTCGGCGTGGACTTCTCGCATCGCCTGAAGTCGGGCACCATCAGCCTGGGGCTCTTGGGACACCTGGATATGTACAACTATTTCGGCGGCTGGACCAAGGACTGGGAAGACGAGACCCAGACCTATCACGACATCAACCTGAATGCCGGATGGAAAAGCAACCTGTGGGTGCGCGACAACTCGCTGAACTACCGCGTCGGCTTGGATTATACCCACTCCGGATGGGACAATCCGCTGAGCGACCACTACAAACACGGCATCAATGGTCATCACCTGAAGTTTACGCTTGGCGGTGACTACGCCTTCGCCTCTGGCTCGGAAGTTGGCGGCTCGTTCATTGCCGATTACGTGAACCGCAGCGCCAAGAGCCGCGACGTGAACTATTATCCGAACCTGAGCGACGAGTATGGTCTGCTCACGTTCTCGCCCTACTATAAGTTTAGCAACGAGCGCCTGTCGCTGCTGCTGGGCGCCAACATAAATGTGTCGTTTAACGCCGGCGCGGTGTTCAACATCTCGCCGAACGTAAAGCTGAATTTGGGCATCATCGATGGCGTCAACCTGTTCGCTACCGCCACGGGCGGAAAGACCATTACCACCATGCGCAACAAGCATGTGCTGAACCGCTACGACAACCCGCTGACGCTCTACGGCAAACGTCGCTACGTGCCCTTCGACCTCGACGGCGGCTTGGCTATCGGTCCATTCCAGGGACTGAGCGCGAAGGTGTCGTTTGGCTATGGCATCACGCGCAACGCATCGAACCTGGCTTATTTTGGCGACATTATGCTTTACGGCTTGTGGCGAGGCATGACAACCAACTTCCTGCGCATGCACCAGCGCGGCTATAACATCAAGGCGGAGCTGAACTATCGCTACCGCTCGTTGGCAGAGTTCCATGCCGACTTTATGTATGCGCCGCACGACCATGTTTTGGCGTGGAACGACACCTACCTGATTGGTTACGACACGGGCTACGACCGCGCGCAGACCATCGGCAACTTCTCGCTGAAGGTGTTCCCCATCCGCGCGCTGACGTTGGAAGCCGGTCTGCACTTCCGTGGTGGCAGGTATTGGCTGATGGTTGACAACAGCAACGCGGAGGCGTATTCCTATTCGTTCGTGAAGGCTGACAACGTCATCGATTTGCGCTTGGCGGGCAACTATCGCCTGACGCGCTCCATCGGTCTGTGGGCGGAGCTCTCGAACCTGCTCAACCGCCGCTACGACATGGTTTATGGCATTGGCGCGCAACGCCTCGCCGCCATCGGAGGCATCACCATCCTCTTCTAACAGCCTATGTCGCGCCTGTTCACGACATTGAAAACGAATTTTAAGTGGGTCGTTTGGCTGTTTGCCATCGGCTTCGTGATTTATCTCATCGCCCACGTCGCGCTCTCTGACGACGTGGGCGATGCCACGCTTGTGCCGGTCGGCGACGAGCGCATCGATTCGCTGCTGAGCGTTTCGGTGACGACCGCCGACGACACCCTGCTGCATTACGCGCGCTTCGACGTGCATTTCAACCCTCGGCGGCATATCGCCAACTGCGCGGCGTATGCCCTGCGGCGCGACATGATCACCGGCGTCAGTATTCGCACCGAGGATTTCGCGCGCGACAACGCCGTGGTGGGCTGCGCGTCGTTGCAGGACTATGCCGGCTCGGGCTACGACCGCGGGCACTTGGTGCCGGCAGCGGATATGAGCGCCGAAGAGGTGAGTATGCGTGAGAGTTTTTTGCTCACGAACATCTGCCCCCAACGCAGCGCGCTGAACACGGGCGCGTGGGGCGATTTGGAAGAAAAAGTGCGGGAGTGGGCAGCGCGCGACAGCCTGCTACTGGTGGTGACGGGCGGCATCGTGAGCGACACGTCGCAGACCATCGGCAGTGGGGTAGTGGTGCCGGATGCGTTTTTCAAAATGGTGATGGCGCCATGCGTGCAGCCCGCGAGGGTCATCGCATTTGTGCTGCCAAACGCGCCGTGCGTGGGACGTTTGCGCGACTATGTGGTGCCGTTGGCTGAAGTGGAGCGCCGCGCGGGCATCACGTTCGATGGCGCGCGGACGTTGCGCGAAACCTGGCTCGACGCCTGGCTCTATTAGTTAGTGTTGAGAGTTAAGAGTTGAGAGTTGAGATGCCCCCCTGCAGCCGATTTTCCCCCGCATAGAGCAACAAAAAAAAAGACCCTCGGAGAGGGTCACCTTAGCCACGCAGTGGCGTTTACGAGCCCTAGGTTAGGGCTGCGAGCTTGCGAGCAGACCGCACCTAGGGTATAATGGATATAAAGATGGTACCTCGGAGAGGTTCACTTTTGTTATTGGAGAGGTGAACGTCTCCGACGTACCATTGATATTGGTATCGTAACCCCATGTGCGTCGCTGCGCTCCTAACCTGGGGCTCGTAAACACTTCGTTAAGGTGAACGCCTCCGGCGTTCTTTTTTCTTTTTCTGCGAGTTCTGCGCGAGGCAAACTCCAAACTCCAAACTCCAAACTCCAAACTCCAAACTCCAAACTCCTAACTCCTAACTCCCTTAGTACATATCGTAGGTGGTGGAGAGCACCTGGAATTCGGTGCGGCGGTTGATTTGGTCGGCTGCCGCTTTGTCTTCGTCGCTAAGTGTCTCGATAAATTTCTCGTCTAAGACGGTGCCCTCTGCGAACTGCGGGTACTGCGAGTTGATGCGCTTGGTGACGGTCTTGGGTCGCTGTTTGCCGTAGCCCGCGGGCTTCAGTCGGTCAGCCGCGATGCCGTGTTGCACCAGGTAATCGACAACCGATTTGGCGCGGCGTTCGCTCAAGTCGTTGTTGTAGCGGTCGCTGCCGATGCGGTCGGTATGCGCCGCCATTTCGATGGAGATGTTGGGGTTGTCTTTCATCACCTGCACCATGCCGTCGAGCGCTTCTTTGCTCTCGGGGCGCAGCGAGGCTTTGTCGTAGTCGTAGAAGATGTGCTCGATAACTTGCGGCTTGTTGATGGCGGCGAGGATGAAGTCAACGGCGTATTCCGCATCCTCCTCGGTGGTGTCGCTGCGGAACTGCTGCTTGCCGTTGAGGTAGCCGTTGGCGCCCGCGAGCATCACATAGTTGACGCCGCGCTGCAGGTCGAAGCGGAACGAGCCATCGGGCTTGCCTGCCGCTTTCTGGTTGCTGCCGTCGTCGCCGACGATGCGGATGATGGCGTTAGGCACGGGCTCGTCGTCCTTGTCCAGCACGTAGCCGGAAATCCAGATTTTCAGGTCGGGCTTTTCGAAATAATAAATGTGGTCGTAGCCACGCGCGTCGTCGCGGTTGGTGCTGAAATAGCCGCTCTCGCTGTCGCTGCGGAAGGTGATGCCGAAGTCGTCGTAAGCCGAGTTCATCGGCACGCCCATGTTTTCGACAAACCATTTGCCGGAGGGCTGCAGCGTTGCTTTGAAGATGTCCAAGCCGCCCATACCGGGATGCCCGTCGGACGAGAAATAGAGTACGCTGTCGGTGCGGCTGTAGGGGAAGCGCTCGTTGCCGGGCGTATTGATTTGGTCACCCAGGTTTTGCAGGGTGCCGTGTTTGTCCTTGAGGTTGATGCGCCAGATGTCGGTGCCGCCTTGTCCGCCGGGCATGTCGCTGACAAAGTAGAGCCAGTTGCCATCGGCGCTCACCGCCGGGTCGTCGTAGCTGCTGAGGGTGTCGGCGGTGATTTCGAAACGTTGCGGGTCGCTCCATTTCGCCTCGCTGCGTTGCGAGGTGTAGATTTCCACGTTGCTGGGGGCGTTCTTGCGCACGGCGCGGGCGAAGTACATCGTCATGCCGTCGGGCGTGAACGAGGTGCATCCCTCGTCGTGTTCGCTATTGAGCGAGCCTTCGGCAGGCACGGGTCGGGTCCATTTGCCTTTCTCATCCTTTTTGGAGTAGAAGATGTCGCACTTTTTGGTGCCGGTGATTTCGCTGTATTTTTCGCCGGTGGCTTTCTCGTTTGACGAGGTGAAATAGATCTGGTCGCCGCTGGCGTCTAAGAACATCGGGCAGAAATCGGCTCGTCGGGAGTTGAAAAGTTTTGCGCTGTGCACGTGGTAGCGCGAGCCGTCCCGCTTCCATTTCGGCGCCAATTCGCAGCCGCGAATGCCCTGCAAGGCGGGTTCGTAGCCCGGGTTGATTTCCAGGTAGGCTTTGTAGTTCTTGATGGCTTCGTTCCACTTGCCCTGGTGGTGCTGCGCCTCAGCCAGGTAGAAGAGGGCGATGCTGTCCTCGTACTCATAGCGCAGGGCGTTCTGGAATGCCGCGGCGGCACGGCTGCTCTGGTTCAGGGCACGGTGGCACAGCCCCATGCGGAACGCCACCTCGCCGCGGAGCCATCGGTCTTCGCGCTTGCGCAACTTGTTGTAAATCTTGCGATAAATGACCGACGCGTCGTAGTATTCGCCACGGTCGTATGCCTCGTCGGCGTCGCGCAGTTTGGCGGTCTTGCACGAGCTCATGCCCGACAGCATCACCATCAGCGCGGCGAACATCGCCAGCAATATGTATCCTTTTCTTTTCATAAGGAGTAGTCTCAACTCTCAACTCTCAAAACTCAACTCTGATTTAGTAGTCGGGGTATTTCATCGCGGCGACTTCCATCATGCGCGACACGTCGAAATAAAACCCTTCGGCGCTCTTGCCCGCCACCGGTTTTACCTTGATGTATTCCAGCCCTCCGTCAAGTTCCTGGTGGTCAATGGCTTGGTAGCCGAGGAAGTTCACGATGTTGTATTCATGCTCGGGGGCAATCACCACCCACGGGTCCTCGCGCGTGCCCTTGCCGCTGCTCATGATTGCCGCGATGATGCGGTCTAGGCGGTACTGGCGGATGGCGGCGCGCGTGTATTTCTTCTTCTCCTTCAGCGCGAAGATGAAAAACTCCATCTGGTTGAGGTCGAACAAGTTATCGTTGAGCGAGAGGTAAGCGTACTTCTCGATGGAGTCGCATTCGGCGCGGGTGTGCGGCTGTTTGTAGTAGAGCTCTTCCACCTTTTTGCCGTAAACCGACTCGCGGAAAGGCGAATAGTCCTCCTGGAAGGTGTAGCCGTAATACAAGTTGCGGAACGCCTCGATGCCGGCTGTGGTGTCGTTGCTGAAGAAGGCGCGCAACAGCTTGGGGTAGTAATAAACGCTCTTGGGGTTCTCAATCACCGATTTGACGTGGTTGAAATCCACCTTGTGCACGTTCAGTTTGCCCTGGGCGAAGGCACCCATGGCGGTGAAAGCCATGCACACAAGCAGCGCGGAGAATATGAAGGTATTTCTTTTCATAAATCGTTGTTAATCAATAATCAAGCCCTCGATGGCGATGCAAACGATGGCGATGGAGACAATAGCCGGCAAGCACTTGGCGCAGAAATAGCGCAGGAAGTTGTCGGTGGTGAGCCATTTGCCGGCGGGCGTGCGCGAATACGCCATCTGTCCGATGAACGCGCCGAGCACCACGCCCAAGATGAGGATGCGCGGACCCACAATCATGCCCAGCAAACCACCTGCCATCGCCGAAAAACCGATGTACAGGTTGCTCTCGCGGTGTCCGTCGGGCTCGCCGTGGGGCTGCATGTACCAGAGCCCCGTGACGATGAGCGCGCAGATGCCCCAGAAAATCAGCGACGTAGTGGGTACGGCGATGAAGTAGCTCAAGTGCAGCAACAGCAAGCCGCACCACGCCGGCACCGCTGCTACCCATCGCGGCAGCAACGTCAGCGCCAAAGCGGCAACCAGGCATACGATGCCCACTATCAACAAAATCACTTGCGTAACCATGTCAACATTATAATAACTGAAAAACTCCCCGTTTTATTGTATTTCCTCGCGCACATCCCGCTGAACTCGCAGAAAAATACCGGGTTGGATTGGGTATGATACCCCCACACAAATCACCCACAAGAAAAATCTTACCCAATCCAACCTGGGAATCAGGGCTGAACATAAAAATCCTACCCAATCCTATGAACCAACTCCTAACTAACGAGAGCGAAGGGTGAGGAGGGTGATTTCGGGGGTGGCGCCGATGCGGCAGGGTGGTCCCACCATGCCCATGCCGATGTTCACATACAGCGCCTGGCGGTTCTGTTCATATAGCCCGCCCCACTGCGCGAAACGCATCGCGGCAGGCGACAGGCGGCACCCGAACAGGTTGACCATCATTTGGAAAGCGTGGGTGTGTCCGGCAAGGGTCAGGCGGATGTTGGTGCTGTCGGTCACCTCTTGCTGCCACGCCTCGGGGTTGTGCTGCAGCAGGATTTTAAAGTGGTTGTCGTTGAGGTCGGGGTAGGCGAGCGCCAGGTCGTCGTAGTTGGTGCGGTTGTCGTCGCCGCGGTTTTCAGTGCCGATGAGCGCGATGCTGTCGCCGTTGTGCGTCAGCCAGGTGTGTTGGTTGCAAAGCAGGGTCCACCCGATTTGTTGGTGGATGGCGCGCAATCGCTCGCAGTCGGCTTTCTTCTCCTGCTCGTTGATGGTGCAGACGTAGTCGTCGTAGTCGTGGTTGCCGAGCACCGAGAACACGCCGTCGGGCGCATGCAAGCGGCTGAGCGCGCCCAGGTGCGGGTCGGCTTCTGTGCTAACGCGCGACACCAAATCGCCCGCGAACATCACGATGTCGGGGTTCAACGCGTTGATTTGCTCCACAAAACGTGCGGTGAAGGTGGTGTCGTCGCCGTAAGTGCCCAGGTGGGCGTCAGAAAAGAGCGCGACGCGGTAGCCATCGAAGCCGGCGGGCAGGTCGTCGAAGGTGAGGGTGACTTCCCGCACCTCGATTTGTCGGGGCGTAATGACGGCACCCCACAGCATGATGACAAACGAAAGTACGGCGGCAGCGTTGGCGCAACCGTTGACAAAACGTTTGGCACGCACCGCGCGAAGCCGGCTGAGGCTGTGAATCATCATCCACAGGTAGCGCGGCACATAAATCATAAAGTAGATGTAAAGCGCCCACTGCTGCGCCCGTACCAGCCACAGCGGCGTGGACAGGGTGGTGCGCGCGCTCATCACTGCCGTGGCAATGATGGCAATCAGCGCGATGAGCGACGCGCCGGCGATAGTTACAGCAGCCGCCCGTTTGCCTTTTTGCTGCAAGCGGCGGAAAATGTACAGGTCGATGAGGACGCCGGCAATGATGGCTACCACCAAGGGCAGCAGTTGCATTCTCATTTGAGCGCCTCCAGCTGGTTGGTGAGCGGGTTGGAATACATCTGCAACATCTTGCTGTAGAGGTAGAAACGGTCGAATTCGCTCAACTTGCCCGGCGCCTTATCGATTTGTTTGCCCAGGTATTGCTCAAACGCCGTGCGCTCTTCTGCCGTGTATTGGTCGGCAAATTGCTTGTCGTCGAAGAGCATGTCGTGGGCGATGTAGTTGGTCTTGAAAATCTTGTAATTCAGGTGGATGGCGTGGTCGATAATCGAGCAGATGCGGTCCACGGTGAGGAAGCGGTCTAGGTCATCGGGGATTTTGTCCAACTTGTCGTTGATACAGGGCGTGAAGGCGTAATGCACCTCACCCTTGTAACCCAGGATACCCTCCTTCATGCTAATAAGGTCATCTTCAGGGCTTTTGCGCCAGTTGGGGTCTTTGCTCTTGTTGAGGAATTGGAGCGCCTTGAGGTAGTCGTTGGGGTCGTACTCGTAGCTGATGGCGACGGGCGCGATGTTGAGTTCCTTGAGGCTCTGGACGAAGCTCTTGTCGCGGTTGCCGTAGGCGAACATTTTGATGACGCTCTCCTGGGTGCGGTCGTTGCTGTCCTTGCAGCGTCCTTCGCGTTGAGCTATCCACAGCGACGAGTGCTTTTGGGTGACCGCCCAGTGCATATAGCCGCTCAGCTGCATGGCGGCGGCGAGCGTTTGGATTCTGCCTAGGTTGCGCTTGACGATGAAGCTTTTGTTCAGGCGCACGAGTTTGGTGATCCAGTCATAGACGAGCAGGTTGTTGCCGATGGCGATTTCGCACGAGTCGCGTCCGTCCTTGATGAGCAGGTAGCCCAGCTGCGCCGAGTCAAGCACGATGTCGCGGTGGTTGGTGATGTAGGTCAGCGGCATATCCTTGTCCAGGGCGTCGAGGCCGGTGGTGGTCAGCGTGGTGTGGGTTTTCGCGATAAGACCGTCGAAAAACGGCTTCATGATTTTCAGCTGGAATTCGTGCTTGGTGTTGAGTTCCAAAAGCACGTGTTTCAGCTGGTTGTAGCGATAGTTGGGCAATGCCTGGCTGACGATTTGGCGGAAACCGGGTTCTTCCACCAGAATCGACATGGCGTTGTGGAAATCCTTGTCGGCAATCGGGGCTATATCGGCATATTCCACTGGTATTTTGATGCTCTCGTCTTCCATATATGATGCTGTTTTAGAGATTTATTGCGCAAAGATACAAAATTAGTTTTGAGAGTTGAGAGTTGAGAGTTGAGTTTTTTTCTCGCGTACGTTTTTTTCTGCGCAAGGTCGTGATTGAGCGGGAGTTATTTTGGCAATGATATGCTTGTTATAATTCGTCAATACCTTTGAAAATGAAGTCGAAAAGACTCATCACGTAAACGCCTTCTTCGTTGTAGTGAGAGGTGTATTGGTCGCCCACAATAAGAATCTTGCGAAATCCGTCCGACACGTTGCGGAAAGACGCCAATTCTTGGCTCAATTTCTGTTGGTCGGGCATGCGATAGGCGGATTGGATATACACCCGCTGGTCGTGCCGGTTCACGACAAAGTCAATCTCAAGATTCTTGCGAATGAATTTCCCGTTATCGTCACGGCTGAAAGACTCGACTAATCCAACATCTACGCTATATCCCATTCTGCATAACTCGTTGTATATCACATTCTCCATAGTGTGATTAAACTCGATTTGGCGGAATCCTACAACAACATTTCTTATGCCGATGTCCTCAAAATAATATTTGGTCTCGGTGCCGATGTATTTCCGACCTTTCACGTCATAGCGCAACGCCTCACTTATGATAAATGAATCTTGCAGATAGTCAAGATAGCGACCGATAGTGTTGGTTCCAATCTCAACGTGGCTTACCGACTTAAAGGTATTGGAGATTCTCAGTCCATTCAAACTGCTACCCATGGACGATGCAAGGATTCTGACCAGTTCTTGCATGCCTTCAGCGTTTTTGAGATGATTGCGCTGCAACACGTCTTTGAGATATACGGTTTCGTATGTCTCTTTCAGGTATTTTTGTTTGTCCTCAGGGCTGTCTAATTGCGCGACAGCTGGCAGTCCGCCGTATAGGTAATAACTTTCGAGTACTTCCTGTTTCTCGCCACCGATTCCGGCATAATATTCTGCAAAGCTCAGTGGATGAACCCTGATTTCCCATCCACGGCCACGAAATTCGGTGATGACATCCTTCGACAAGAATTTAGCATTTGAGCCGGTGACAAACACTTCTGCGTTTTCAATATGCAGATAAGAGTTCAGCACATCTTCAAATTCCGGAACCAACTGAATTTCATCCAGCAGAATGTAATACCTGTTTGCGTCTTTTATCTTTGAGTCGATATGCTCAAGCAACGCATCCGGATCGCGAAGTTTCTTACTTCTCCGGTCCTCCAGATTTACTTCTATGATATGGTCGGCAGGTATTCCGTTTGATAGCAGGTGCTGCTTGTAGATGTTGAACAGCAGGAAGGATTTGCCGCAACGCCTGATGCCGGTAATGATTTTTATCATCCCGTTTCCTTCGGCAGAAATCACCTGGTTTAGATATTGTTTTCTTTCAAAATACATTGTTTTATGGAGAATATTTGTATCTAGATACAGATTTTCGCCGCAAAGATAGGCGTTTTTTTTAAAAATGGGAAGCGTAGATATAAAAAAATGGTCATAATATTTTTTTTGCAGTTCTCGTAATGGGCGGTAGATAAAATAATTTGGTGTATTTTGCGTTTTTAGAGTAGTTTCTAGCGTTGAGAGAAAAAGATTCCAACTCTTAAAAACCTTGCGCAGAACTCGCAGAAAATAGACCCTCGAAGAGGGTCCCCATAGCGAAGCGTTTATTAACCCCGCGTTCCGTGAGCGCAGCGAACGAACGTGGGGTAAGGGATACAAAGGAAGATGGGTCCTCGAAGAGGCCCAACCTAATCTACGTGCTGCAGCTATGGTGTTATAAGGGTAGGTTGGGCTTCTCCGAAGACCCCTTACCTATCAGTTCGCCACCCCCACGTTCTCCTCGCTCGCAAGCTCGCTGCGGGGAACGCGGGGTTAATAAACGGCACTGCGTGCCTATGGG
>Ga0065711_1044100_pt1 | contig 14315 bp, 7 predicted proteins | sample Hoacrofraction12_FD_59098 | JGI IMG/M metagenome (GOLD analysis project Ga0065711, IMG submission 59098) | Hoatzin crop microbial communities from Cojedes, Venezuela - Epithelial fraction 12 v2 (version 2) | ecosystem: Host-associated > Birds > Digestive system > Esophagus > Crop | place...
TGAAGGGTGGGTGTCAGGAGGATGGGGCCAGACTCTTTTCAGTGGTGCCCAGTGACAGGACAAGGGGCAATGGGCACAAACTGAGGCACAGGAAGTTCTGTCTGAACATGAGGAAGAACTTCTTGCCTCTGAGGGTGAAGGAGCACTGGAACAGACTGGCCAGAGAGGTAGTGGATTCTCCTTCTCTGGAGATATTCAAGACCCGCCTGGACAAGGTCCTGTGTAGCCTGCTGTAGGTGACCCTGCTTCGGCAGGAGGGTTGGACTAGATGATCCCCAGAGGTCCCTTCCAACCCCTACCATTCTGTTATTCTGTGATTCTGTGTTTGTTTGTTTTTAACCAGAAGGTCTTCCCCTTATAAGGTCTAGTATTTTTTGCAGCATTCTGGCCTGTTCTACAGACCTTCTTCAGATTTTGTTCTACCTGTCTTCACTCCCTTACTGCAACATTCAATTCAGTGTTTTCTATGAAGGAGCCACCATGAATATCCACAAATATCACATAGATTCTCTCACCTTAGAGGGATAAGACTGTTTTATTTAACATCTAAACTTTTTCTTTAATATTTGAATGGTATTTTAGGTTTCCCGCTAAACAATCACTAAAAAAACTCAATGTTTTAAACTCAGATCATTCTGTTCAAGCAAAGGAATTATCATTTTACAAATATGGAAACCGAGGCACAGAGAGGCCCTTTTAGTAACAAAAAGTCACATCATGTGATATTTAAATGCTTCATAGAATTTGCCTACGCCTTCTCCCCAACACTTTAAAGTAAGCATCACTTCTTCTTAAAAGCTGTTCAATTCTGAAATGACCTATAAAGAGCCAAAATTATGAACAGAGAGATCAGAAAATGGTAAAGAAGGGATGCATCAGGGTCATTAGACTTCAAAGAGTTCTATTCATTTCTGGAATCATTTTGTCTGTATTGTCTCTTACATGATGTAAAACATGTTTTATTATGCAGAAATAACACTGGGATATGTCTTAATAGCCAATCAGATTGAACTCAGAGAACATCTCTTAATTTAACAAGGATATCACTCTATAGCTCCAAAAATCTAGTTTAGTGCATTTTACTACTTTTATCATAGCAATTACTGCAACATAAACAACAATTAGGTGACTCAACACACAGTAGGCAAATTACTAACTTGCGTTAAAGTATGTTTATGGCCCTCTTGAGCAAGAATTCTGAGTAGCAAACTGTACAGAGACCAAATTCCGACACTTTGTTCTGCTAAAATTTCATTGCATACTGTCTTTTTTACTTCTATCTATACTACAAACATAAATCAAAGTAATACTGTGATATGGGTTTACACTGTAGTGTCTGACATGGTCATTACTTTGAGGCCTGATTCTTTTCAACAATCCTTTTTTATTAAGATTGCAATGTAAACTGACTGTTTACCCTGACGGTTTTTTTCTTTCTTTCTTTTCAGGAATCGCTACTACAGATTATGGGGTTTGTTTTTTTTTTGTTTGTTTGTTTTGTTTTCCAGTTTACAAACATTGAACAGACTAGATCTGAATTTGTATACATTTTACTACAAAACATAAAGTGATCCCTCATGTACCAGACCTGAGTGTTTGCATATGCTTTCTCAGAACTGTTCATTCAAAACCACTGTGTTATCTCACCTTAGGGTTTAAATGCAGTGATGCTGAATTTCAATTATGTACTTCCTCTAGCAAAAGTACTGCCTCAGAGTCCCAGTTTTGTCTCCTACTGGCTGGTCACTTCTACTCTAATATAGCAGTTTGCTGCCGCCTTAGTTGTGTTGACACAACTGTTAACAGAGCTGTGCTGTAAATCAGCTCACTGAAATTATTTGGGGTAAAAAAAAAAAAAAAAGGAAAAAGAAAGACCAAAAAAACTCTGAAAGATTTCATTTTAAAACTCTGATCATGTGGGGATTTTGTAGCAAAGGGCAAATGTCTTCTAAGAATTTCAACAGAAAGAGGGTCATGGAGGTACTTTGGGGAGGAGAGAAGAAGGCCTGGAGATGGAAGGGTAGGCAGAAACCTGTTAAACATTTTTAAACTAAGAATCAACCATGTATCTGCTTCAGGTAAGGGAGAAGGAAGGCTGTAAGACAGCTTGGCAGGCACTGAAAAATACGTCCCTTTTAATACATATTTTTAGTGAAAAGGATAATGCAATTTCCATTTGTTATGCTTAGAAACACAACTCAAGAGATCAGTAGCATAACACTTGTCAAGAGTCACACCACATTCATAGAAAGATCATTTATCTGTTTCAGAAATAGTCTGGGCTTTCATTCTGATATGGTGAAGAGTAAATTTTGATGCAGAAAAACTTCTAATTTTTGCACTGGCTTTCAAGTATCAGCAGAATCGATAACAGGAATCACTTGTCAGTAGGGTGCTATTTGTCTCTCGGTGGTCAACCCACAGGAAACAGGAGGTCCATAGCCATAGGAGTCATCTCCCTACATCTGTAGTCACCTTGGTTCATAGCTGACTTTTTTCAAAACTAATGAGTGCATCCCAGTGCTGGAGTTATTCAGACTCATTTGCAATGGATCAGCTGAATAACTTGTATGTACTACTACTGCCCGTGGTGGTGCAACCCCCACACACACCTGGCAATCTCAAAACCAGCCAGCATTGTGTTCTTGCTTACCCTACAAGAATAGCTAGGTGGCATGACTGGTATTCACCAGGTGCCCCAAAATTAGCCAGCATTGTATTCTTGTTTACACTGTAAGAATGGCTAGCTGGTGTGACTAGCCATTTTTAACTGTACATTCTGGGTGGTATTGGAATTGTGTAGTTACTGCCTAAACATTGGGATTACATCATATGGATCATGACCTAGATGGAAAAATACTGAATGCCTAAAGTCAATCATCTTGAGACCCTGTAAACAGCAGTACCAATGAAGACACTTTGAGCTCTTCTGGTTCACAGTGGGCTCCCTCTGAGTGGGACACTTCTCAGAGTATCTCGAACTTTGTCGGCATCACCTGGGCTGATCTCCTCGAGACTCAGCCTTTACCCGTTGAGAAATGTTTTGATTTGAAGTGAGTATTTCACTGAACTCGAGGGGAATTTTTGTGTATGTATGTGTGTGAGAATTAATTCAATATAACATTCTATTACTGTGATTGTAATAGCAAATTCTCCTTAATCACTTAGCAAATGTTAAGTTAACCAGTGATTAATAACTACTAAGCTCCTGTGATTCTATCTCTCTTTAAACTGTGAAAACACAAACGTATTCCTTAGACATAAACCACTGTGGTCTAAGGCCAGTTCTGGATCCAGCTGCACCTAGACACCTCTCTGAGAAGGAGTTTAGAAAGCAAAAGGGTCTAGTACGAACCTGATGACTCAGTGGGAGGGTGTCCCTATCCCCTTACACTTTCTCACACTCTGTATAAATCATTTTCCATATATAAACTCTGATTTTGTGTTCCATTTATTTAATAAGTAATAGAGTGAACCTTGACAACGAACTTTGTAAAATCAAATTTTCTAAATTTGCAGTAATTTTTTTTTCTTGCAAAACCTTTGAGTGATCATTTAAGCCACCTAACTGCTAATTCATGACACTGTTTCACGTATAGCAATCATTTCAAGAGTCCTGCTCTGAATCATGGTATATGACAGCTAGATTTTCAAATGAGATGAAGGGTAGCCTTCATTGTCATTATGACTAGGTCCTTGCAGCTGTGTTAATTTTTCTTATGTCTGTTTCTCTGCTAAAAGACCATGAGTTAAGCTGGAGCTGGAGCACTGGATCCCTGATCATCCACCCTGGTTTAATGCTCACTCATTTAGTTCTTTTGGATTACTCCATTTAACTCTCTCTCCAAGGCAAATACGCTATAGAAGTACTAGCACAAAGTAGTATAAATATCAGTCAGGCTATACTGCTCATTTTTTGTTGTTTTTTTTTTCTTCTTTGGTTTGTTTTTTTTTTGTTTTGTTTTGTTTTTTTTTTTAAATGAATCGGCATAACCAGAACCTGTCAGACTTCTGTTTTCTGGCAATCCTTGCATCAGGATAAAGACTGCTGTTTTGCTACTAGGGTATGACTTGCTGTAGTCAAAAATTTAGTTTATATGCTTAACTGCTGGAAAGCATGCCCAGTTGAGACTTGTAAGTAAGAAAGTTGTATACTGTTGAGTCTCAACAAGGAACACTAGCTTAAACCTCTGCAGTCTCCCTGTTTTTCATGTCCTGCTCTGGTCCTGGCTAGCTTAGCTGGCTTCCTGCTCAGCTGACAATCTTCTGAAAATATGTTTCTGAGTACTTCATGAAAAGCCTGTGTGCTTAAATTGGAAAAGAAGATCCTCTGGAAACAGACTGCTTAGGAAAAGCGTAGCGAAACACTACTTCAAAAAAACCCAAAAATACCCTTACTATAAGTCTGAGTAAACTGTAGCTTTTCTCCTGCAGACTCCAGAACTAGATATCTCCTTCACGTAACATCAGGCTTCCAGGGATCCTTCAGGTATTCTGTTGTTTTTTTGGTTCTTTTTAACTTCAGTCACTGCAGTTAATGAGCCAGGCATAAACTGATCCTTTCACACTGCGCTAACCACAAATTGTTTCTCAAATACAGCAAAAGATATTAATCTCACCTAAATTATGGATCAAATTAAAATCTCTATATTAGAAGGGTAGCCTCCTTAAGGTCTCTCTCTAGTCCACAGAGAAAGAAAAAAGCTACTCCAACAACAATTTGTGAGTTACGTTTCTGTTCTGAAACTCCCTCTCCAGGGAGCATGTGAGAAATACAAGAACGCTTACCTCTTCGCTTAGGCATGATGTGAGTTGGATATTTGAAGACTGTCAACATTAGTGTCCTGCCTGTTCCCAGAACTACAGTTCCAGATCTTTAAAAGAAATGCAAGAAGACACAAAGTAAAACATGAATTTTCTTCCATTTCAGTACCTTTAATTCATAACAGATTGTCTGGCCTTGGAATTATTGAATAAGAAAAAATAAATTAATAATTAAACCCCCCAAACACTTAAACCCACCTGGATTTATTTCAAATATGTAGAGGATTAAAAATATATGAAGAAACACCTGAAATAAATGTACAACCATCTGGACGTGGTCCAATGCAATTGGCTCTAGGTGGCCTTGCTTGAGCAGCGGTGTTGCACAAGATGACGTCCAAAGGTCCCTTCCAGCCAGGACCATTCTGTGATTCTGTGATAATAATTAAAAAATAAATTAATTTGAGAGACATATAGCACGCTCCAAGGACAAGCAGTCAAATTAACTTTCATACTCTGTCAAAATGTCATGAAATGCATATTAGTCAGAAAAATGGTGTTCTACTGATTCAGAAGTCTCCTCCTCATGTCATCTCTACCTACCATTAATATAAAACCTATAGAAAAAGTTTTATATAGAGATAGTTGTTCAATCTGCAGCTTAAAGCAAAACTGTTTGGTTTACATTTCTATTGTGAAAAATCACTCAGTTCCAGGATGAAATTTCTATTCAAAGCCAAAGAGAAACACATCTCTCACCACTTTGTCAGTTCAGAATATCTATTAATCTGGTGGTCGTTTATATACACCTCAGATAAAGGAAACTCTGATTCAAGTTCCAGCTCTAATAAGGTATTAACTCCATCAAAAGTAACACCTGCAAAAAAAAATGTAAGAGAGATTGTACAAATAGTCTTACACCAGTATAATTTCACAGACTCCAAGAAAAGTACTTCTTCATTTTACTAATACAGAAAGCAAAATAACCCCACTCTTTTTACTGTGGATATTGTCTTTCATCTTCTTAAAAAGTGTGTTAGCATGCACTAACTACATAAAGCAATCGGAGAACAGCATTACCAGAGTGTGTATAAATAAATAAATAAATAAATAAATGCATTAATTTATGTAAACATAACACTTTTTTTTTTATGTGTTTAAGTATTGCATTGCCAAAAATAAGGGCCAATGTACTTGCAATGTCTCAACAGGTGTTTGCATTTCTATCTCTGACAGTGAATATTGTGTTTTTTAGGCCATGCACCTGTGGCTGACCATGAACATAATTTTTTTAAATTTTTGAAAAGTTCACTACCAGGTGCCTGGTAAGGGCTGTTTGACTTTCTCACTCATTTTGCACAGGAATCTTTCAGAGAACATTTGTTTCATTTTAGTACAGAAAATCTTAAAAATATTCATAAGGGTTTTTGCCCAGTTCTGACTATGTGGCAACAGTCTGTTATACAAGTTACCTGCAATAATTAATACTTAATTTACTGAAATGTACTTTAAAAACAATTTTTTATTCAACACCTTGGGTAATTACAGTGGGAAATGATTGATAACATCAGTTGATATTAAATATTGTACTGCTAATCACCATGCATTCTGGCATGCAGTTATTCATTAGTTACTTCTTTAATATGAATAGCTGACAATTTGCATGCAATGCTTCTGTTATATGAATTATCATATCTTTATTCCCCAGAGAAGCCCTGCACTTCATTAGAACAGAATCATTCACGTTGCTTTTCTTTTATTTTCCAAGAGCGAAGTACTTTTTGATTTCAAAGTTCTGTAGCAGTAGTCAGGCAAAATATTAGGTTCTTCATTGTCAAATGATGCTACACAGTAGTTGTGCAGTACAAAGAGTACAAAGGCACTTCTGGAATAAATAAAGTCACATTGTTATACACTGTTCTGACACTAATAAACGACTGATTGTGGTCTCCAAGAGAACTTTGTGTTTCTGTGTCGTGTTCCGGGAAATGATGCCATGCCCCCAAATATGTTCATAGTATTAACTGACTGCTAGAGTGGCTGTAGATGTCGTTGACTTTGTAAACTGCTTCCCTTTCTCACCCAGGACAGATCATAGCATTTTAACATTTAGAATTATATATGACTCAGGCATTTAAATCTGTTGAGTCTTCCAAAAAGAGCATAAATACAAAATATAGGAAGTCATTTTCATTAGTGGGACTTCAACTAGTTTTGAAAGTGACTTGTAGTAATTTGGTGGAGACAATGTATTCCCTGTGAAATATAGAACCATCTGTTGTATGGAATCTCATTATGTGGTAATGCAGTGATACACTCACTGTACAAAAACTGTGCATAAAAATCTTATTTCTATTCCACGGTCAATGTAAAAATATTTGCTCATGCACACATGTAACCAGACAACGAAGGAAACACTTAAAGACTTGTGTTATACACTTCTCTACACAAAAATTGGACTCTCGGAACATTAGTTTTATGGCCCCCTGAAATTCACCCCACATCTCAGCTCCTGCTAATGCATTGCTGTTTCACAGCCAATAAGTGCTTGTCTCTTATCCCTACTGCAGGAGAGCTAATGACCTTATCACTGCCCACCTTGTTAACTTCTTTCCCTGCGCCGTGGTGCTAGCTCCTCTTTTCTCTCTAATCTCTAGCTAATTAACACAATGAAGTTAGACACAGAATATTTGTTTCCAGCCTGGATTTGTCTTGAAGTTTTCTCCTCCTGTTATCTACTGTTTTTGTTTCAGACGGCTTCCATGTCTGAAAGACTGCCTGTTTTTTCTATTACCTGTTCCTACAAACTTTATAGCTCTTGGAAAGATAAGCTCATCAAGAGTTTCTGAGAGCTGTGACAAAGACAGCACATGAAAGCATATTTTGAAGAAATATGTTTTTTTTCTGGTATGACAATAGCAGTTCATCTTCTTAGATCAAATTCAGAGTCTGTTGGGAACCCATTCGTTAGTATTTGCTTGGCACAGGTTTGTGTATACACATACGGTTTAGGCAATCAAAGCAGTTTTGAGTGATAAGGTAAGTATTTCAAAGAAAAGGATATGAGCTATTGATTCAACTCCTTATGATAATTTTAAATACTTTAGACATATTTATATAGGCATACCTGTATCTCAGACGTACAGGTGATATCAGCATGATACATTCAATGTCTTTTATTCTTTTGACCCATATTCTACCTGTACACCTTGTAACTATTTTTGACATTAAACTCTCAAGGTAGTATTAAATATATGTCTCATTAAAAATTCTTCATTTATTTTATTCTCTTTGTTCTAATGTGGAAACTGAAAATTACTCTTTTGCATATTGTAGCAGGAATTCCCATACTATTGACAATTTTAGTGCTGTACTGTGGAGCCCTGGTTGGATGAGAGGGGACCTAGTTTGATGCTGTTGAGCAACCCAGGCTTTGTGCCGGAGATGGACCTGGGTGCAGTGGAAGCGGAGCGCTGCGGAGAGGGCAGAGCGGTGGGTGCGGGGCGCTGGCGCAGGGGGACTGCCACACTGCCGCTCCCTGCCTCTTCGCCGCTTCCTGCCTTATCGTCGCTTCCGCGTCGAGGTGACGCTGTGCTCCAATCGCAGCAGTTGTGCCCATATATAGTTAAGGGTAACTAGCCAATCAGAGGCTGTAGTTGCTTTGGTATATAAACCTTGTTTTGCTCATTAATGGGGGAGGACGATTTATGCTCATATTGAGTCGACATCGTTACTGCCGATCCGTCCCCCACTCCAACACTGTACCAACACATGATCCATCAGAAATAGAAATGGAAATTTTATTTTAGTGAAATGCTGAGATTTCCATTTTTATGGTAGAACATAAAACTTATCACTAGTTCTGTTGCTTCCTCAGTATGTCATTAAAAAATCCATATTCTTATGTGCATAAATAGAGCTTTATGGGCTTTTTAATTAATTTCTACAGTTTCTCATTAGTGTCTTTTCATCCTATACATTTGGAGTCACTAACATTGAGACTACAGAGATACTACTGCAATAACAGCAGAAGGATTTGGTAGGAAGTCTACTTCTCCACAGATATTAGCATAAAGTAGGAGTAGTTCCCTCAGGATATCAGTAGAATCCCAGTAATGTGCCCAGAGAAAAAAAGGAAAGAAAGTTTACAGTTCAGAACCTAAAACCTTACTGAAAGTAATCATTGCTCTCCTTTTTTTTTTTTAACCCTAGAAAAAAATCCTACCTCCTGCAACACTAGCAATTTTCTTTTTGTCACTAACAAGCTATACCCAGCCTATGTCTTAAACTCTTATTCTGTGACTCCATCCCACATCCCATGCTTATCAGTTCCTTAATAACTCCTCTTATAAGAAAACTTTAGTTCAGTTATAAGAATTCTGGTTCTACAGTATTTTGGGGGGGGATTTTACTTCCTTGATTCACACTTTATTTATATGTAATCTGTGGGGTTTGTGAGCCTGCACTGTCTTAGTTCCCGCTTTCATCTGGTGTTTCCTCCAGCCTGTTTCTTTAAAGTTTCTTTTATCAGTCCTCACTTCCCATGTAGTTGTGTACATGGCAGCTCTTTCCAGACTGAAGTCACTTCATTGTAACATCAAAAAAGGAAAATCTGTATTATAAAAAATTTAATGCAAATACTTGAGCTAAATTGCCCCATTTTATATTTTACTGTGAGTTCACTGAACAAAATTATACTTGTTTTGAATAGTTGAACATATAACACTCAGATGTTTACACAAATAGTGAAAGCTCTATCCATAACCATTTCCTGAAACATGGGGATGTGAACAGTAGCTTGAGTATCCTCAACTCTGAAATGCAAATACTGCTTTACAGAAATGGCACTTCGTTATGGATTCAAAGTTTTATGTCTCAGAAAGCTCTGTGCAAAGAACTCTCTTGGGAGAAAAAAAAGAGGAAAGTTACAGAAATTTAAAATATAATGTTTGTTTTGAATGACTAAAATTGATTTTTCTGAGAAAAAAGTGCTGAAGGTTTTGGAATAATGGGAAGTTAAATGTGAAATATTTCACAGACCTTTGGAGAGTAGGGAAGATTTTATGTTTTCTATTTTTTTATGTTTCTGGGAAAAGAACTTTATTCCAAGTCACACATTATTTTTTCCTGGTCATTCGTCAAAGTTTCAAAATGTACGTAAAAATAAAGTAAACAGAATTGAAAAATCAGGTGGACTTTCAGATTAACTCATAAAAACATTGCTCTAAATTTTTTTGGGTTGGGGTTTTTTGAACATTCAGCTCTGCTCTCTCATACTCACTTGCTTCTGTTTTCAAAGTTCTCTACAGAGAACCACCAAAATATATTCTGAAAATAAAAGCTTCCTTTCTGTTTTGGTTTGGTGTGGATAAATGCCAGATGCCCACCAAATCCACTCTATCAGTACCCCTCGTCAGCTGGATAGGAGAGAGGAAATAAGATGAAAGGCTGGTGGGTCGAGACAAGGACAGGGAGAGATCACTCAGTCAGATCAGAGTAGGATAATGAGAAATAAAACTAGAACTTATAACACCTTCCCCCCACCCCTCCCTTCTTCCCAGGCTCAACTTCACTCCCATTTCTCTACTTCTTCTTCCCCGACCAGCGCAGGGAGATGGGGAATAAGGGCTACAGTCAGTTCATCACATGTTGTCTCTGTCACTTCTTCCTCCTCAGGGGGAAGACTGCTCACACTCTGCCCCTGCTCCAGCGAGAAGGTTCCTTTCATGGGAGACAGTTCTCCAAAAACTTCTCCAACGTGAGTCCTTCCCATGGGCTGCAGCTCTTCACGAACTGCCCCAGCATGGGTCCCTTCCATGGGGTGCAGTCCTTCATGAACAGGCTGCTCCAGTGTGGGTCCCCCACTGGGTCACAAGCCCTGCCAGAACAGCTGCTCCAGGCATGTACTTCTCTCCCCACAGGGTCACAGCCTGCTTCAGGCATCCACCTGCTCTGGTGTGAGGTTCTATCCACGGGCTACAGGTGGATACCTGCTCCACCGTGGACCTCCATGTACTGCAGGGGGGCAGCCTGCCTCACCATGGTCTTCATCACAGGCTGCAAGGGAAAAGTCTCTGCTCCAGTGTCTCAAGCACATCCTCCCCTCTCCTTCTTCACTGACCTTGGTGTCTGCAGAGTTGTTTCTCTCCCATTGTCTCACTCCTCTCTCTCAACTGTGGTCTCACCGATGACTTTTTTCCCCCTCCTTAAATACGTTCACAGAGGCGCTACCACCATTGCTGACTGGCTTGGCCTTGGCTAGAAACAGGTCCGTCTTAGAGCCAGCTGGCATTGGCTCTATCGGACACGGGGGAAGCTTCCAGTAGTTTCTCACAGAATACTCCCTTATAGCCCCCCATGCTACTAAAATCTTGCCACACAAACGCGTAATACTTTCATAAGTAACAAACAAGAAATTCAAAGCAAGAATTCCAAGATAATTTGACTTCTAGTTTAAGCGAAATATTTCCTCTGTGTCCACTTATCCTCCAGACAGCTATCGTTCCTTTCATTCTGTAGTTCTGTCTGGATTACGAACACAAATATGAGAATTCAAACCTCAAACTGTGCTCTGAAGTTTAAGATTATTAAGAGAGAAGTATCCTAAAAGTTTATGATAGAATTATCTCACAGTTTTCAGATGAACAAGTCCAACAGTAGAACACAACTGGGAAGTTTCCTGAGAGAATGGGGACCAAAAAATCTACCTCAGCAGGAAAGACTAGTCATTGCAGTTTGTAGAGCATATACAGTCTATGTCATCTCCAACCTGTTCCATTTTGATAACTGAATAGGAACCCGTAAAATAAGATATAGATTTTAGCATATTAACCTCCTTCAGAAAACTATGAATACCTTGGTTCTTGCTTGACTGTAACCTGTACACTGCCTCTTTCTTTGCTTGTTCTTCTCTCTTTGCATTAGTTTATTGATCTTGTGGTGCTTGGGCTATATTTCAATTTTGTGTTTGCTTAGCACTTAATCAGATCCCAGATTATTAAATGTTCCTGCAAAACTTTGTCATACAAATATAGAAATAATGAAGAGGGTGGCCTTTATCTACAAGTAACATTATTTGTTCTACCTGAAGAGAAAAAATCAGAGGATTATCACGGTCCAACGTCTTTTCATCTTATTTTTTAAGAAAAAATACATTCTTGTGATAGTTTAGCTGCGGCTGGCAACAAAAGCGCCATGCGGCCGCCCCTCTCCCCACTGAGGTGCGGAGGAGAATGGAAAGAAACAGGCAGAAACTGGTGGGTCGGCATAAGGGCAGTTTAACAGAACAGCAAACAAAGGGAACAGGAACAACAACGATACAGATAAGGAGAATACACGAAGCATAACAGTAGAATGCAGAACTCTCACCGCCCGCCGCTGCCGAGCACCCCCGAGCCAAGCCGGGAGTGCCTTCCCGCGGCCCCGCTCGCCCCCAACCAGAACCCAGCATGACAGCACGTGGCATGGAATACCCTGTTCTGTTTGGCCAAGTTGGGTCAGCCCGCAGGGCTGTGTCCCTTCCTGGATACTGGTGAAAATTCACCCTGTCCTGACCAAACCCAGGACAATTCTTTTTTACATAATATGAAGCACTATCAGCCAAAAGTGCTATCATCCAAGTTATGTAGAATCAATAGTATTTCTTACCTGATTTACTTGCTAAAGTGAATGGCATACTGTTCCTGAAGTCTGAACTTTTAGATTACAGTCTTTGAGATAAAATACTTCCTTTTTTTCCAAGACAAGCATTTCAAACAGGTTCACTGAATTTACGTTTCATTTCTAAACATCCCTTTCATTAAATTCCAGATAATTCCACAACTAAGTTCAGCTTTGGAAAGAAAGAATAAAAAGGAGGAAAAAAAAAGAATAAAAATACAGAACATCAGAAATCAGCAGCAAATTCTTATCCCAAATTTTATTTACTCCAGAAGTATTCCATCAAACCTTAAACTTGACCATATGGACCTATTTTGCAGCTAAAATAACTTGTCACAGCTCCAAGCTTGGTATATGCCCTGGTTCTCTACTCCTAAATCTGGTGAACATATTTTCTCTTCTCCATTCTGACAGCATTTTGAAACTTTATGTGTATCCTTATTTTCTTATTCTAATCCGTTCTCTATTGTTCCAGGCAGCTATTCAGTGTTGTTATAGTAGCGTGAAAGAGATTCAAACCCCTCTATATATGTGCATCTTTTCTTCTTTTCTGAACAATCTATGAGTGAATATAGGGCTCAGGAAACTGAGATGCCAATAATCCTGCCTTGAACCTGAGGTAACAGGAGCAGGTGTGCACGTCTCCAGAGAATTGCTGGCAATTCACTTTATACCTGGCTTGGCATACATCTCTCTAGTCCTAGACTTCTTCTGAAGACAGACTGCTAATTCTTTCATATTGGCTGGTATGAAAAAACAGAGAAAAATTCTGGGTTTTACTAGCTTAAAATTACTAGTCTCATTTTCACTTGTGATCCAATCATGATTTGAACTGAGACTGTAAAGAATGAAAGGGTGGTATATTAACCTACATCATCAGCAAAATCCTGGTGCTTGCTGTTCTGAAATTATAGAAGTAAATATTAAATTAGTCATTTGAATTCAGTCTTGCAACTCTAAAGCTTTCATTGTTTGGGCTCCAGACTTGAGGTTTTGTGACTTGGAGAATTTCTAACCGCTGAATTATTTACATCTATAGGCATATGTGTAAGAGCACATTCTTCATTTCATCCCAAGACATTCTCTTATCTGGGTTAAACATAGCCTTAACTAGACAAGCAATCTGGTATAAAGAAATCTCTGTTCTCCTTGTCTTATCTATTCTACCTTACTTCAGTAAGCAGCAACACTTCTCAAAAGCTCATAGCATGCACAAACATAAATGGTAAAAGCCAAATTCTAACCTTGTGCTTATATTTCCATATACTATGCTTTTATGCTTTCTCCTTTAATTCTTTCCAGTAGAAAATAAATTCACTAAACACACTTAAAATAATCTCCAGTGGCGTATTTTCTTTTTTCATGCAAGAGTCTCTCTTCTAGAAACAGGAGTCCTGGGGCCTGATTCTCCATTGCCAGGGCCCTCCTTCTGATACTTTTAAAATGGGTGAAAAAAGAAGAAGAATGCTGTAAGAATATTATTTTACACTGACTGTATCCAAGTGCAATTCACTTTGCTACTAAAGCTTATAGGTGACCAAAAGAAATGCTTTCAATGAAAAGCAGGATGCCGCTTACGTTTTTCACAGTCAAAAATCTGCTTTTGACAGCAGAAATAATTTCCAAGTAATATCCATGGTCTTATTATTGTCAGATGATGTGAATTAATGAAAAGAAAAAAAACATCTTTTTTGTTGACCTCCACTGACTACCACATTGATTTCCAAATTACAGACTCAAGGACTCAAAGGGGGAAGAGGATCTTTGCCCAAAAGCTTGCGGGGCTCATTGACAGGGCTTTAAACTAGAGGTGAAGGGGGAAGGGGAACCTATCAAGCTTGCCAGCGACAGGCTAGGGGAGGATACACAATGGTTAGAGGGATGGGGGGCTA
>Ga0065711_1044101_pt1 | contig 14315 bp, 10 predicted proteins | sample Hoacrofraction12_FD_59098 | JGI IMG/M metagenome (GOLD analysis project Ga0065711, IMG submission 59098) | Hoatzin crop microbial communities from Cojedes, Venezuela - Epithelial fraction 12 v2 (version 2) | ecosystem: Host-associated > Birds > Digestive system > Esophagus > Crop | place...
AAGCATACTTCAGGGCTTGCAAAGGGGGGGGGGGCGCTCTTTTAAAGAAGAAAATTACATTATCTGGAAACGCAGAGCTAATCTCAACAACTCAGAAATGCTACCAGAGAGCTTTTTCCTTCACAAACTTTAGAGGAATACATTTCAAGTCTGATGTCTGTCTGAGGAAGAATTAGTTCCAAACAAAAATCAGCTGAGGTTTTCAGTCATTAAGATGTTAAAAGTCTAAACAAAGTATTTAGGAAAACAATCTGAAATATGTGTCATTATTAAAAAAAAATACAATTTCTAAACTGCAGCTCTACGATTGCAATGACAGGGAGAAAAGATGGCATTTGGTTCAGAACCAACACCAAAAGAAGCGCTCCGGACAGGTGCAAGAAAAATACCACGGGTTTGGTAGCTACATCAGAGGAGAGGAGGAAACGAAGGGCAGGTCTCCACCAGACCCTAGGGAAGCTCTGTGCTCAAGCACGGACTGGGTAACCCCTCTCTCTGATGGGGCAAGGCTCCAGACTCTTCTCCTGCTGACCCGGGCTGGAGGCCATCCAGACCATCCTCCCTGTGAAACGTCCTTTGGGGCAGCTCCAGCAGCACCAAAGAACTTCTTCACTCTGAGGGTGACGGAGCCCTGGAACAGGCTGCCCAGGGAGGTTGTGGAGTCTCCTTCTCTGGAGATATTCAAGACCTGCCCGGACGAGGTCCTGTGCAGCCTGCTGTAGGTGACCCTGCTTTGGCAGGAGGGTTGGACTAGGTGATCCACAGAGGTCCCTTCCAACCCCTACCATGCAGTGATTCTGTGAAACACCCTGACCCAGCACCGGGCATCTCGGCACATGCCTTTTGGCAGCCTTGGAAGAAGAGTCCTTGATTTGGGACTCTTCTTCACAGCACCTTGACTCCACCCTTCCATAGCCTGCCTGCAGACTCCAGAAACCGACTGCTGAACAATCCAGCCCGCGTCACTCTGCAGGGCACGCAACCAGGGAAGGGCAGCCCTCCGCCAGCTCCCTGCCCTCCCCAGCGAAGCACACCAAGCAGCTCAACATCACCAAAGCCCCCCTGGCTTTGCAGGACGGGCAGTCAGCTCGTCAGGTTTGTACGTGCAGTGCTGGTTTTCAGCCATAACCCAAGCCTAGAAGCCTGTAACCCCCTGCCCAGTTAAAAGCTGGAAGTTGTAGTGACTTCAGACAGTCACTGCTTCAATGACAGAAGGCACAGAATTTTCATGGGAGAGTCCTGAAGGTCTCGGTGGAACACGGGCCCAAGAGGCACACACACAGACAGACGTTCAGACAGTTTTAATTTTAACCTTACACGCTTTGATACAGCCGCAGGACTAAAACGTCAGTGCTCTCTAGCTTGTTTATGACTGACTACATATGCTAGATCATGTTTTGCCAAAACTCCTAGCTAAAACGTTCAAACAGCAGAAAACTTCATACACCAAATAAACAACACACTATAAATATTTAACGCTTCCAAGCAAAGGCTACTTCCATAAATTTCAACATTAAAACTGGCAACAAAGCATTTCAGACACTGAAACAAATTACTGGCTAAAAAACACTACCCCATTGTCAGCATCATTTTAAACGGTTAATTTTTCTGTTCTCCCAAAAGACGCATGGCACTCAAATTATAACTGAACAAATGTACATACCCGTAGCTATTTAAAACAAAACAAAAAAATTGGAAACATTAAATCTAAATCTTTTTGCTTAACCCAAGACTAGAAAACTGTCAGCCCCGAAAATTAGTTTCGGAGAGCCTTAATGCATCTGAAAATGGCTTACTTGCTAAACATGACAAGCAAATTCCGAAATAAAGGGAAACCCTTTCCCTCAACACGCACACTAATATTTTTCTTTCCTGAAGGCTGGATCGTTTCCAGAGAACCTGAATTGACTTCAATGGAGTGAAAATATATTTCTTATGAAGAACATGTAGACTGCCTGAGAATACAAGAAAATGGTTCAACTAAGGGCTTCACTCAGCTCTTCTAAAAATACCCACAGATCACTTTTAAAAGTGGGGTTTTTTTTTAACGATTAGGGCTTGACTACACCAACAGCTGTATCTGCTGATGTATAGACATGTATTACACTAAACAGGAATGAGACACTTTCATTCTGAAGTCATTCCAAAAAAATGCAAACGCACTGTAAATTCATGCTTTTAACTTCCAGCCATGCTACCTAGCGAGTGTAAATACATTCTTGTCAAGTTTAAGGGATTTATTAAAGCGCTAGCAGAATTTTCTTTTTAAATTAACCAGAGGATACTTCTCAGTGTAGAATACGGTGAAAGTAAGAAAAGTCACAATATAAACACACAATTTAAAACAGCAGAACCCAAACATATACAACTTTAAGTCCTATTCCCAAACCAAAGAGGTTTCCCAAAATTAAAACACCCCATAAAATTTAATTTTCCAGCAGATGAAATATTTCCAAACAACATACAAAACCAAGACAATGTAACAGCAAGCTTGTAATCATCTCTATCACCAGCACAACTGTACTCGCTAGGACTGCGATGTGCTCTAGGAGACACCTATACTGCCAGGGAAAACTCTCACCAGAAAGCAACATCCTATGTTTGGACTGCACGTCTTGCGTAAACTTTTCTCATGACAAGAGCTGCAACACTCTATCTGCCCGGGGCACGCAGCTCTGACAAGGAAAATACCACCAGTTCTCAGTAAAGGGCACAAAAAAAGATTTTCATACAAGCTTATAAATTTGCTGAACTATAAATTTATAAACAAGAATCATTTAGGAAGTTATTAAGGAAGACTTGCCCAAATTAAATTGTAAGCACATGACAAAGATCATGTCACCACTTATGTCTATTTTATATATGGACAAATCCAAGCAGTCAAGGCAGTCTGAGTAACACGATCACTACATACAGAAAGGCTGGTGTCAGGCTACCTTAGCTATCAGCTGGCCCACCACAGTCTGTGAAGATTTTGTCTGATAGCAAAGCTGATATAAGAAGTTCATGGCCCACCCTTAGCTTTTATAGATAGGTTCATTCCCATGGATAAGCTATAGTTTACCGCCACCTCCATGGTAACAACGCAGGCGTTCGTGGAATCATGCTGTAAATTGGTTCAGCAAAACCACTTAGATTTTAATATCCCCCCAGAATAGCAGTACATTTTAATGCAATCCTTCCAAAGATGATGTTTGCAGGACCAATAAACCACTGTATCGGCATGGTGGTGAAGTCAATAAACCGTGGCCAAGCACAAAAACTAACTTTCCAGACAGAGGAGTTCCCAGAGCCCCACTTGCAGCTCTCATCCCGCGTCCTTCCCTGTTCCACTGAGAGCAGGGGAGGCTCAGGGGTCCCTCCACCCCCCGCTCCCATCCCCACCACTGTGCTCCAAAACCCACCCCTCAAGGGGCTCCATCAAAAGACTTCAGCCTTTTGCCTACCCCCAAAGAGCTGCTGGGGTCTGGAAAAAGTGCGGGAATCTTATTACGTCACATAAGGTTGCATTTCCACGTTACTAAGGACACAAACACACCTAACTTTATGAATCACGTAGCCTGCTTTCAACGTGATTCTTCATCACATACAGGCGCTATCAGCCAATATTTCCAGTGTGAAGGGCCATGTTTTGTCAGACATAACAGAAAAACTAGCAGACAAGCACAAAAATCTACTAACACAAAAGGAGCACTTGCCTAAACTAAAAACTTCAAGTAAGCAGAGGCTGAAAAATAAAGCAAAAACCACTTTACACTGCTAGGCAGGCAGCCATGCACCAGAAGATCTCAGGGCACTGAACTGGTTTGAAAAAACTACCAGTAAGTATTAAATCACCGGTGCATGGGTAAATTTGTTAATCCATTTGCTAAGGTCACACAGTGGCAGAAATAGCAGATAATCCTGACACCAGCTTTCTGTCCTAATCGTTATGCGGACAGAAAATCTTCAGTGATGTAAACTAAAAATAAATACTGTTATCTGTTACATACATGTGTATTAGGCCAACCCAGAGAAGCAAAACTGTGGGTGTGGGGATCCACTGCAGATCTGGACAAGCCCGTGAAAATTTAGTGTGAGAATTTATAACCAGACAGTAATTCCATAATTCCCTCTATTCAAGCAGTCCCCATGAAGGGACTATGGAGACAAACTGCAGCTGTACTCAAAAAAATAAGTCTGAAAACCTTGAAGAGTAACCCACAGGATATATTCCATTACTGTACAGTACCCGTGTACCAAAAGCTTGCCATTCATTCTGTACTGAAATTAAAGCAGTATTTTAAAGATTGCCTGTAAGCTACCAAAACTAGGGACATCTTCTAATATCAGAGGGCAGACAGACACACAGCTGACATTGTCGACACACAGCCAAGAGAGCTATGACAATTTCTACCAGCTTTAGTGCCATTACACATTAAAGTATCCCGGTAATACCCGCTACGGAGCTCTGACAAGTCAAGACCACTTTGGTGAATGCTCTTGTATTGGCATAAAATACATTGCAAGCACCAGTTTCCGAAGAGGAAAAAGCAAACCCGTGAGCTGACAAAAAGAGAGAAACTTATTCTACAAATTAAAAATACTGAACTAGACAGTGAGCTACATTGGCATTATTAAGATGTACTAAAAACAACAACATAATAAAATCACTGTAGGCAGGGAAGACTAATCTTTCTGTTCTTCCTCAGGCAAAACTCACAGCAATTTCAACGGGATTCTCCCCCAGATATGGCTGGATGACTACATCCACAGCCTCCACGCGCTAAGTTTGCTCCTGCAGCCAGTCTCTATTGCATCCACCTTAGTTACACTACACGTACCCTGATTACAAGGATTTATAATCAGCAAGGGTAATTAAGAGGTGATCCACAAAACTGCGACTTCAGTAGAGACGAGGTTCGCTATTCTGATCTCAAGTCTCAACAGTTTTGCGGCAAAGGACTTTGCAAGACTTTCAAGCAAAAATCTTTTACTGACTTTCTCAAAAAGACATCTTGCATTCTCTCTGTCCCAAGCACATCTATTTCAGAGCCAGATCACAAGCCTGCTATCCATCTGCTATCACAAGCCTGAACAACAAGGTGTGAGAGAGTTTACGATGCACTAATCTCTTCCGTTTATTTTCTTAGGTTTTGGACAAGACACCAAATAAAAATGGTGTTTAAATACCAAGCAACAGAGTATTCCACATACTACGCAGTTCCTAGACGTGAACTCTCTCAAGTCGATCTCTCAACCCCGGCGCCGCAGTTCCGCATGCCCGTCGGCGCAGCCGCACAGGACAGAGGTGCCCGTACCAGCCCGCAGCCTCAAAGCACTGCTTGTTCACCAAGAACAACAGGGCATCTCACTTGCCAACCCTGCCCACAACAAAAACAGTAAGATAAGGTTGCCACTGATTTCCCAACAGCTGACTTCGGTTTTGCTAATTTTAAATAATGCCAATAAAAAAAAACTGTTGTATGAAATCCCTTAGTTTAAAAAGACCCGAGCGAACCTCACAGCGCTGACGTTTTCACTCAGACTTCCTCAGCTTTTTGCACTCGTGCTGAATACCCAGGCCAAGTCCCCCCGCCACCTCCCTCCAACTTCACCAAGAGTCGGATCAACGTTTTACGCCTAAAGCCAAGAGTGTTTTTATCAGATACAGGCACCGTCAGCGCTTGTCCCCTCCGTCGCCTGCCCAGCCACCCCTCGGCCCGTGAGCAGGTCCCTCGCTCCCCAAAAACGAGACCCCCTCGGCAGGCCGGCAGGTCTCGATCTGCCACAGACCCCGGCCCCACTGCCCAAACCCACCCTACCCCTCCGGCTCAGGAGGGCTACCCTGGATCAAGCCCTGCATGTAAACTCAACTAAAGCTAGGGGAAAGAGGAAGAAAGCAGAACAAACCCAGAGAGCAGAAAGAAAAAAGCACCAAGCTGGTTTAAAGAATGGACAAAACAACAGACAGGGAGAATGCAAAAGAAAGTCCAAAATTACAAAAAGAACTGAGGAAACCCAAGGAAAAAAAGACAGTTGAGGGGAGAGTAGAAAAGTCAAATAAAGCCTTAGGAAGGGATAATAATTAAATGCTGCAAACTGCCAGGACTGAGACAAAACACCCCGGTAGATGACATTAGTTTGCCACGTTCATGCTACAGCACGGACGAGGCAGCAGAGTCGAGCGGAGGAGAGGGCATGACCACACTGACCGTTGGGAGGGATTCATTTTAGGAAGAAAAAAACCAGCACAATCTCACACCATTTCAAATTTCAAATTTTCTCACACCATAAACAAATTAATTTGTTTTAATTACGCAAAGGAGGGGTTGGGGGGTTATTTAAACACATAGAACAGCAGTAGGCCCAACAGCACCAGACTAACAAAAGTAGGTAACAACAGGCACATGGAAGTACATTACTGTTCCAAACTTTCACCATTTACAGTAACGTTAATGCAAATGAAATCTGACTAATCTGATCGCTGAACATGTGTTTTTAAAAACAGTGCCTTTCTTTCTTTTCATCTTGAAGAAACCCTGTTCCACAAGCGGGTTGTTACAAACCACAGCTGGGAAAGTGGGAGGCACATAAAGCACACAAATAGGATTTTACATATTCTAAAACCATCCGTGCAGCTTTCTGGAGCTCTTCAGCAATGTCCAACATGCACACAAGCCTTGCTGCTGGCAGTCTCGGCAATTTAAAACAACAGAGAATCTCAGCCTACAGAAGGGACGTACTCTTAGCCGGAGTCTGACGTTGCATTTCACATGCCCTCCGAGTCTCTCGTATGAAGTCATCCACCATGTCAAGGAGCGAGTCACAACACATCAAAAGTGTTTTCCATGGCTATCTCTCAAAGTTTTCATCCCTTTACCCTTCTTATAATTTTTTACATTCTTCTTAGCATTTCCATCAATGCACACAGGATCTTCAAACGCCCAGTTTCGTTCCCCAGTACATACAAGAAAGCAGTATCTCTCTAAATGGGATGAGAGGAGACTGATGGGAATATTCACTTTGGTGCTTCCTCCACCAGCCACAGAAATACACAGGGAGCAGAGGTTTCATTTTTAGAACACAAGCAATGCCCATCTATTTTACCAGAAAGTAATATATCTTGGAGGGCCTGGTGCCCAAGCACCCCAACGGGATGACCAGATGGTCAAGGAAGCTTTTCATTTGTTTTCAATGGAACAGACTCTTAGAACTTAATTTCTAACATATTTAGTGTGCACTACATGCACTGTAAGAAATTACAAAGGGCCTTGATGAACTAGAAATAAATAATCCATATCAAAATAATCTTGCATGTGTAGGCAGTAGAGGAACCAACTAACATGGACTTTGCCAACAGTAAGATAAACACACTGATATTTCTAATGTAATCAACAGCCATTCAGAATCTGCCCTGAAAGACAGTCAGAAATACAAAGTATTTTTCTTACTACTCAAATAATTGTGACAAATATTTACTATAAGGGTGAAAGCTGTTAAAAAAAAAAGTTGGTTTCTATTAATCAGCTACATTTAGATATCCGTTCTTGCTATCAGATTAAGCTCACCAAAACTGCTTAGTAGGCTGTTTCATTGTGTTTTTGTTTAAGTTTTATCACAATTCAACACACTGAAGTTTCATATTCCTGAATTTTTTCATCTTGCACAGTGCTAGAAATTTACAGTCTACACAAGACACACCAGATTGTGAAATTCAGCTGTGCACTTGAAATAAAATGAAAAGCCAGGTACCACATCTGCATCAGCAAAACATTCATGTTATATAGCGAGTATGGACCCTGCTGCTCTAAACCCCAGATCTGCTGCATTAGCCATGAGAAACAGCTATCTTTTCCTACACAAGATATGTTTCTGGCACGATTTATTTGATGTCAACACTAATAGATGGTTTGACAGCACTGTTCCTTCCTTTCCTCCATCCACATCTGTGCTAACTTTGAACCCCAAAGTAAATGTGTTACAGATTCACAAGTATCATCATGGCAAAAATCCATATTTTTACAAAGCACTTCCTAATTAAAATTTATCGCTAAGAGTCTGTATTTAGGAATGCATATTTGTGTTAATATCCAAGCAAAAATTTTCTGCACTAGAGAGGAATGTTGACATCCATACAAAAATTAGCAGTGATTCATTGTTTAACAGTTGTCTTCCCTTTACAGAACACTGCAGACTGAAGGACATATTGCCAAACTGAAAGCACCAATACTTCCTTTAACCTAATATAGGACAAATAAACACACTTCAACAGCTTCTAAATTTTGCACGTCCTACTTATTTGACCCAGATCGCTTGTTATTTCCCCCATAGGTCTATGCAATATCAAAACTATTTTTTCCCCGAAATTTAGACTTCACCTAAAAAACAAAAGTTCTCATCATTCCTGGGAGCTAAACAGACCTGGAAGCGGGGGGGTAGGGAAAACAGACAGATTCATCTCTGTCAAGATCAACTGGTATCTTAAGGTTAAATTAACACTTAACACTTCCCCAACTGCTGAAACTAATGGCAAAAATTCTCTGTTGTTCCAACAGGACTGTAAGTTAGACCAACATCAATGATAAACGACAAAATAATGAGATCTTTTAATTACTATTTTTACAAGGCAAAAATGTATTTTCAGAAGTCATGCTGACTCTCGAGCACTAATCAGCCTGTCCAAAAAACACAGAAGAGCTATAAAACTTGTTATTCCTCTCCTCGGCCAGCCTGGACAACTCCTCCCAGGAAATCCAGCTGCCTCTTCTTTGCCTGGTACTTTCAGGGAACCATCAGGGTGTTGAAAAACACCTCGCCTGTGCTAGCAATCATGCGAATTCCCAGCTCAGGGTTTGCCGGTGACAGGTCACCCACATGAAGAGCCCAACGGTTCCACACAATGTCAAACGGACGCAACTTTTAGGATAGGTTATATTTAGGGCTCTAAACCTCGACAATTTCTGTGGTTTTGGCACTGGGCACAGTATTTAGCACTCCATTTTCATGAATAGTAAATATTTGACCCTTCACTCATAAACTTGGAAAAATGCTCCACGAATAGGCTGCACAGAGGTCTTCTCTGTATGCTCTACAGCCGCTGCCAGCAGGCACGTAGCTGCGTACGGAACAGGAAAGCTTCCAGAGTCACTTTCACAGTCCTAATTCACAAAAATCTACCACCGGCCTGACGTCAGCGGGAGCTCTGCATGCAGCTGGGAAGCGACGGAATCGTTCCCCAAAACCACCAAGGGGTTAAAGAGAGCACTAGCATTCGCTGCAGAGACAGCTGCTTGCCTCCCTGGCCAGGTTGGCAAAACTACTGCCCCGCTGAGGGGGAAGGGAAGGCCTACTACTCACACCACAACAACTAAAACTTCTAGTAACACACCTCCAGCGATCTGCAGTAACACTCTGTACATCTGCATATGGCACACAGTTGTAGAGAGCGTCTCTGTAACACAGGCTTATACTGAACAGAGACAGAACTGATTCTCAGATCACAGGAAAACAACTTAACTGGTTTTTCTCTGGATGATTTTGATTTTTTTACTGCTAGATGTTACTAATAAACAAGATTGCTCCTTTGCAACACAGAGACTTAAGAACCACAACAGTAAACACAAGTACGAGTACACAACATCGCCTTTTACTAACACTGCTCCCAGAAAGAAACAGAAACTACACCCCAACTGGAGTCTGCAAAAGCCAGCAAGCCACACGCAAGGCTTGACTTTCAGAAGCGCTAAGCACACACCACGACTGCCAACCTCACACGCAGCGGCAGGGACTAAGCATCTCCCAAAATGCGACGGTATTGACACCTCGCTCCACAGATGCGGGCCCCAGCACACACACTTGAGCAGAGCCACGCTCGCACCACGCAGCCGTGCGGCCCGACGCCGGGGCCGCCTGCCCAACCCTGACTTGCTCAGTACGTATCTCTGCGCCACACAGAACTGCGGCACATACCCTCGCGTTCGAAGGCCGAGAGGAGAGTCGGTGAAAGACAGTTCTGTAAAACTCCTCCTCGCCACTTCCGATGTTCTTCCAGTAGGTTTTTCCAGAAAGCTACACCAATTCACCAAGCCTTTTTATTATTATTTCTACAGGTCAGAAAACATTCTCAAGTGTCTCTCCAGCAGTCATCCCATCCAAGACAGCAAGCCAGCAAGGGTAAGCTGCAACGCCGGCAATTTCGCTCCTTGGCTAGCCAAGCCAGCTAGGTCCTACGCACCCGGGCAGGGCGTACACTTTCCCCCGTGGTTACACATCCTCTGGCGCAGAATGACTACTTATTTCTTATCAAGGAAGAATTTTTTTTTAAGGCTCCTTATCGATATAAAAAGGAGAGTCTAAAGCATGTCACAGAAAACTACGTGGTAAAGTATTAAAAAGCAACATTTCATTGGGTAAGTTGAGTTACGGCTCTAACTCAGAACCAAAGGAAAACTCAACTTGCGCCCAAATGCAGCCGTTAAGACTTCAGGCCATTTCGGATAAACGATTTCAGCCCTGTTTTCATTACAAGAAGGAAGAAAAAGGGCCTTCTCATCTCGGATTAGATACCACAAGGCAGAACCCTAACGAGGAGAAGCAGTTCACAGTTTTCACACAAACTGGCAGAGTGATTTCTAGACCAGACCTCCACACTTTTTCACTCAACGTATCAACTCTCATGAAGTGACAACTATGCTGCCCCGTCTTCACTACTTTTTACCTCAAGTTAGCTAATTCAATTTTGCAAAATTAAAAGAAAGCCACTATATTCCCCTACAATTTCATGTGAAGAGATATTTCTTATTCTTCATTTCATTGTCATACTTTTATCTTGGAGGAAACCAATTACAAGACGAATAAAGCAGCCTCCATCTATTCTGCTTGGGATCACCAGATGAACCTTGCTCTAGTAACGTCACTCTTTTCATTAAGCTGCTTTACAGAAATGAAGATCATCTAACTTCATACTGCAGTGCTTTGAAAGCTGCATGTATTTGGGACAGGGGTAGCCAAATCAACAGCAGGAACACAGGAACTGTTTCTTCATCACCCCTTAATTTGAAGGTATTACATTAATGCTGCAATGCAACTCAAAAACACTGAAAAGAGCTGTCAATCATAGTTCCTCATGGAAAACTTCTGCCACTTCTTCACCTAACGCACTCAAATTTATATTTAAAAATGAGCATGCAATGAGTATATTCTCGCAGTAGTCGCTTTTTGTGGGAGCTGAACATGCATAATTACAGACCGTGCACACATACTTTCACTTCTCTTCCAACCTGCAGCCACTCGCATGAGCTGATGCTGAGGGCTTTAAATATAGTCACTATTACACCCTGTACTCTGTGTGTATACGCATGCGTAAACACACACACACAAAGGATGGCCACTACACAGAACAGTATCACAATTCTCAATATAAGCACAAACTAGATTAAAAATGAGTAGTACTTCAGTACGGTACATTCCGGTACCACAGCATTGCAGCCCTGACACAACACAGCCCTGCAGTACAGCCTGTCCTTGCCCTCCTCTCCAAAGCAGAGACTGGACCACTTTACGACCTCCCCATCCCGGTCCAGAAGGGGAAGAGCTGGTAGCAGGTTCGCATCACTCTCTCTTCTCCGCTTGCCAGCAGTGTCCTCTCCAGCAAGGTGTCAGAATTCACCGGGCACCACAATCCCGAGCGGCTGCGGGTCCGGGGGGAACCAAAGAGATAGGCAACTCAAGCAAAAACCTGGAGGGTGGCTACCTCTTGGGCCTGCCATTGAGCAGAGCCACAGGATCAGTGACGGAAAGGCGTCACACCTCCCACTGCCCCAGCTTTCCCCAAAATGCTTAACAGCGCTGTGATACCAAAGTAGTTTCAGTGTCGTGAAAGATTCACATCCTCTTGCCCATCGCTAATACAAAACACAACTTCTGCGAGCGGCTTCACAGACATCTGCAGAGCTTACTCAACCCAACCAGACCACTGATGTTCAAAGTTGTGTTTCTTTACAGGACTTCCTGCCTTCTGCATGATTACATCCTTGTAGGATGTGGGTCTTTACTGCCACTACAAAATTTGTAACAGCAAACATGTTCTGACTCAAATGGGAAGTCCACGCTAAATTAAATTCCAGAACCAAAATCAAGTTAGGTAAAATAACTCAGTTTGCTTTACATTATTCAGATCTGTTCTTCCTTAGTTAAAAAAATATTACCTGAAAACAACATTATAAGCAATTTTGACCATTTCCCCTAATCCATCCAGAGCCTCTTAACGCTTAGGGCGGTAGCACTTCTTAGCATCAAACTCTTTCATGATGGGAAAATGACTATGAAGTTCTGCTGTCGGGTACTTAGCACTTATACCGTGCCTTACAACTTCAAAGCATTACACAAACATCAATAATTACCATATATAGAGTAAAACTGAAAGAAGTATTCATATAAAGAAACCTCACAGGAAAAAAAAAAAATCATAACTACCTGTTTGACGGGGGGAAAAAAGCTTAAGCAACAGAATCTCCTGTAATTATTGCATTCTTTATGCTATGCACATGCATCATGGCTATGCACATTGAAATGAACAAAAATCAAACTCTTGCAGTGTTAAAAAAAAAAATAAAGTTTAAAAGCCTAAAAGCCAACCGCCAACCCCTTTCACAAATTTAAATTACATTTCCTTTCCCTTTCCTCACGGAGTGAGAACGAAGCCTTCTTCAGGTGCTCGCAGCACCAGTCTGGGAGGATGCCACCACGCTCCCAAGGCACAGCACCACACGAACCCTGTTCTCATGGAGACAAATCCACCTTCCCCCAAGAAAACTGAAGACAGCAACAGCGCTCGGGTGACCTTAGGTAAACAGTGCGATGCATTGCTATTCCATTAGGTCTGAACCAAAAGAAAAGAAAGAAGAAAGATCCCTGCGAGGAACCACAGAAAGTTTGCTGGGATAGTTCACAGGGCACCACCTGCACCCCAAGCACCATCAGAACAGCGCGGTCCGTTTCCTCCGTGGCTGAGAGGAAGAACCCTTCCTAGGCTCATCCACAACCACGCACCCACTCGCTTAAGCTCAAGGCCACACACAAGAGTTTGCAGGGTCGGTCCACACTTGAAACGCGCTCTGAGAAGACGGCGAGCACACCCGAGTCCCAAGGCAGGCCCCAAGCCCGGCACCGGCCACGCGCGGACCAGCCTTCAGGTCGCTCAGAGGGAGACGAGGGCCCAAAACCACCCAGCACACCGAGAGCTGGGGAGCACCTCCAGCCCAAACGTCCACCTCGCCAACGGTGCCCTCCCGCTCAGCGGGGCACGAACCGCAGTGGGCACCCAGCGCGCGGAGACCGCCGACGCCAAAGGGCCTTGTCACCACGCTCCACGTGCTCAGACAGTTGTTCTACCACCGCAGCAATCAAACAAGCCCAGAATATATATATATGTGTGTATTTTTTTTGCACAACAAAGAGGTGGTTCTCCTGATCACACCTCTCACACTGTAGTAATGAAGAAGGAATACGCTTTGTGATCCCCCCCCCCTCCATAAATCAGTTAGGAGTCCGATTTACAGAGACAGGAAAGGGAGGAAGCCCAGCACACTGGAGAGCAGTAAAAACTTCACCAGCCAACTTCGCGTCCCTACGCGGCGACCCACAGACCCAGCTCTGCTCCGGCCTCGCGCGCAGCCACAAGCCCCAAAGTTTGCTGCTCGGGGGGCAAAGCCAGGGAGACGCGGGGGGAGAGGGGGGGTTCATCCTCCCCAGCTGCCTTAAAAGGAAATGCGGTGATGAAAAATGAAATTCACCTGGAAGAACAGGAGGGGGTTTAACCCTTTCGGGGGCGCAGCGATCCCCACCTGGCCCCCCCGTTACTGCGGCACCCCCGCGCTCCACCGAGACCCCGCGCCGGGGCTGCGGGCAGGGGGAGCCCTGGGGAAGCCCCAAAAACCCGGAGTTTTCCCCCAAAGCGGGCCCGCTCCCCGCCCCCAACTTGGCGGGCAAACTGGTCGGTAACTGGGCCAACTGAGGGGGGGGGGGCAGGCGGGGGGCACTGTCCGGGTGTCTGTCCCTCTGTCCGTCCCCCGCCTCCCCCAGGAAGCGCCCGGCGCGGCCCCTCCCCCGGCGCTCTCCCCCTTCCCCTCCCCCTCCCCGCATATTTACTTGCGGTGGGGGAGGGGAGGGCGCTTCTCCACACAAATCGGGCTAAAAATAGCCCGCTCGCCCCCAAACTCCCGCGTGCCGCTCGCTGCCGGGGGCCGGACCCCTTCCCCCCACCCATTAAAGCTTTAAAAAAAAAAAAAAAAAAATGAAGCCGGGTGGGGGGAGGGGAGGCCAGCGGCGCGGAG
>Ga0065711_1013579_pt1 | contig 14314 bp, 8 predicted proteins | sample Hoacrofraction12_FD_59098 | JGI IMG/M metagenome (GOLD analysis project Ga0065711, IMG submission 59098) | Hoatzin crop microbial communities from Cojedes, Venezuela - Epithelial fraction 12 v2 (version 2) | ecosystem: Host-associated > Birds > Digestive system > Esophagus > Crop | place...
AGTTCTTCCTCATGTTCAGCTGGAGCTTCCTCTGCTTCAGTTTGTGCCCATTGCCCCTTGTCCTGTCGCTGGGCACCACTGAAAAGAGTCTGGCCCCATCCTCCTGACACACGCCCTTAAGATATTTGTAGGCATTTCTAAGGTCCCCTCTCAGCCTTGTCTTCTTCAGGCTGAACAAGCCCAGCTCCCTCAGCCTTTCCTCATAGGAGAGATGCTCCAGTCCCGTCACCATCCTCGTAGCCCTGCGCTGCACTCTCTCCAGTAGCTCCTCATCTTTCTTGAACTGGGGAGCCCAGAACTGAACGCAGCACTCCAGATGGGTCCTCACTAGGGCAGAGCAGAGGGGGAGGAGAACCTCCCTCGACCTGCTGGCCACACTCCTCCTACTGCACCCTAGGATCCCATTGGCCTTCTTGGTAGCCAGGGCACGCTGCTGGCTCATAATCAATATCATCCTTGAAGGGTCTGACTGAGCTAGTGGGCTTTTGTCGTCTCTTATCCCATGTTGTTAGACAGCGTGTCGTGTTTAAACAGGAAAGAAGAAAGGCCACAGAAATGTACCTGGCCTGAAGAACACCCGTAAACCAATGTATTTCCTATCTAGTTACAACACGATAAGCACACGGCAGCTTCTCAGTCTGCAAAAGGGTGGCAATGTCGCCCTGAAATTAACTGATACGGTGAAATGGGGAGTTGAATTTTTTTTCATACCTGTCAAACGAGGTAGATTACCTGTATGAATTACAAAAAATGTGCAATCTGTTAATTTAACCATGTTTATGTTCCATGTTTGCTCATGAAGGTGTAAGAAAGGGGATATGTTTAATAAAGATAACTGTGAAAGTCAGTGAAAAGTAGCTCTTTCCCAGATAATAGTTCTGGTTTATGTTTTTTAGTAAAAATATTTTTGTCTTAAAAAGTTATTTTTCAGTAGTGTTTGTCCTGTTCGCCCTTGCCCTCCCTCCCCCCTCCCCGTTAAAACTGGATTCTGAGTTAAACCTGAGGAATTACCTTGCATTTCAAAGCTACTGAAGAGTCAGCCAAGTTGTGTATCAGGTGAATGGTACTATGTATATCCATTTTTATGCTAAATATATATGCATGCCCATGTACATACATACATGCGATTGTGATGGATGTTGACCTAAAACGTCCTCAAAAACATTTGGTAAAGAAGATCCCAGACATCCTCTAGATAATGTAATTCAGTTACAAATACTGTATTATTTATGTCTTCTTCGACTGAATTTTCAGAAAGAATGTGAGGTTTTTAGGATGCTGCTTCAAGATCTGTGAAAACCGTGCAAAGCGATCAAAATAGTAAACATGTTTGCATTGGACATCCCGAGTGTGTTAACTGCTCATGTTTGAACTGTGCAGACAGCTGTTGTGTCGTGAGCCCACTGCAGAGGCACGTGTTTGACTTGCTGTGCGTGGACTGGCCCAGTGGCTTGTGCCGTAAATTTTGACCGTATGCGTAGTGTGTATGCTCAGATCATGTTTGGGGTGTACTGAATCTGTTGCTTGTATTGTGGCTAGTATGTGTATGAATGACAAAATACAGCCCTAATTTTTTGGAAGTATTGCTATTTTTTCAACATTTTCTAACAGTGATTTGTGATCGGTTCACTAATGAACTGTAGAGATCTAACATCTGCTATGTGCGAAATTATAAACAATTACAAAAAGCTGCCAAAAGCTAGGACTGAATTTAGTGTGTTTTTTATGTGGAATATAATAGGTGCTTTCTTGTGCTCCAAATGTTTACATCCATTTACGTTCAGTTATTGNATTAAGGTGCAGAGGCGGTACCTTCAAATTCTTGATAATGCTTTGGTTTGTTGCTGTCCTCATGAGTGTTTTCCTCTTGAGCATGTGGAAGATAATTTTGTGAGAATCTGAAATGTTCTTACAGAATATTGAAGAGACACTATTTGGTCTCATAAATTGGAAACCACAATAATCTTTTCTTGTTTTCCTGTTTTGATAGGGCTACACAGCCAGCGGTTGCTTTTCCTGCTGGATTCATCATGATAACTCCAGCTTTTGAACTGACCCAGGATCCGGATTTTCTTACAATAATAATCAAAGTACCTTATGCCAGAGCTTCAGAGTTTGACGTGTATTTTGAAGGAGAAGATTTTAAGTTTTATGCTAAGCCATACTTTCTCAGGCAAGTAGTGGAAGGATTTTAAAAAAATTGAACTTGATAGTAAAAGTCAGTAGAGAATGAACTTCATTTTGGTACCCTCAGAACATTCCTCATCTGCAGCTCTTACACTGTAGACTGCAGACAGCGCATTTTGTGCAAAGAATTGTTTTTATGGATCTGGCCTTTTTGTTTCTAGGCATTAAATCATACTAAAGGGAGTTTAAAGAAATACTTTTCTAAATCTACTTTGCAATAGATTTTTAAGTGTAGAATGGCGAGACAATTCTCTGGATGTATGCAGGTTGTATAGAGTAAGTGTGTCTTTTCCCTGTTGAGAGCCAGATACGGTGTATTTGGTGAAGAATGCCTTTTGATGTCCTCCTAATAACATAGAGGGAGAAAACTAATCTGAGAGAAGGCAGTAGGAAGTGAGGTGCCTGGCTATATCGTTTCTCTCGGTAGCAAGTTCCCCACTATGCCATAGGAAAGGAACAAGAGGCAATCTCAGTGTGAAACCGTTAAGAAAACCTGTGGCATGTAAGAGCTGACGAGCTATTAACCTTTCTCATTTTCTGTTTCCTGTATTCTTGGACGTGCTTCCCCTATATGCATTAGTATACCACAAGGGATTTGAGTGGACTGGTAGAATGTGGTGGGTTGGTTATTCTGAATAAGCAGTACAAGAGCTCTGGGTGAGTTCTCATATCCTGTCACTGTGGGTTAGCTTAGAGGTTTTTAAACTGCAGAATCTTCTGAGTGTTGCATACAGTGCCAAGGACGTCATCTCTGTGGTGGCTGTGACCTCACCCGAGCTGGGAAGGCAGGAGTCACAAATTTTCTCTATCTCAGATGCTGATCTCTTGTACCAATAGTTAGGGAAAAAGATTTTTAAGTACCTGGGGATTTAACTGCATGACTTCCATTAGTATCAACAGGAGTCATGTCGTTAAGTCATTTGTGCTGCTTTTGGAATGTGCCTTACGTTTTTACAGGAGGAGACATTAAATTCCAGAATTAGTCAGGCATTCAATGACGTATCTTATTTTTTGCCTGCAGATTGACACTTCCTGGAAGAATTGTTGAAGATGGCAGAGAAAAAGCATCTTATGATACAGACAAAGGTATTAGTTAATGTTCTTAGTATATGTGTCATTAAAAGTGCTACTAACTCTCCAATAATTTATACCTCGCTGCACTGGGATTGCATAGAACTGTAGTGAAGTAGAAGATACTGTAAATAAATGTAGAGTTTCGCATATGTTATGTAGTATAAAAAAAATCTTGCTCATGATCTGTTGTACTTATTTAGGCCATCCTTAGACACAAAGGATGTGTTCAGAACTGTTCTAATAATGAAAAAATTATGTACAAGTCATCTTCAAGCCCTGTGGGGACTAGGCGTGTCATTGTACCAAGGCCATTAGTCTAGTAAATCTGCAAAGAAGTCAGGTGGTGCTGAGTAGAAATGAGATAATCCTGAGGCAGTCTCTTGGCTACGTCTTGAGAGACCACATTAGCCTTTCTCCACACCTTAAGGTGGAAGGTATTTCTGGAATAAAATGTGTACCGTCTGGAATTAATGTATTAATTTAAAAAAACAGCAATAAAACCTATAATTTGCTGCCTGCAAAGCCTTTATTAAATGCTTGACTTTTTTGCTGAATTGCTGAATGTGGTTTCCTATGATCTGTTGATTGCTTGATTGGTGGAAGGCTTTGAAATAAAATAGACCTCATATTCTGTTGGCTTGTGCTTATACAATGTGAGTCAAGAGACCAGGACTGGATAAATAATCTCTTTCATGCTTTATCACTAACATCAAAGATATTTTGTGAGACTTGTAAGGTTAAAAACACGCACAGAGATTGATGCATAATAAAATCGTACCTGCATGTGTCCCAGTTTCTGTGCGTCTTTTTCGTTAGAGGAGAAATGCACATTTTTGTTTGTCTTGGATATTTTAATGCAATTACTGTATTCTGACTTTCCTTTAAGGAACTTTGACAATTCAGTTACCTAAGGAGATTCCTGGCCAACATTTTGAGGGACTGGACATGCTCACATCTCTTCTAGCGCCGAAGAAATCAAGATCAGCGAAATCTTTAGTAGAAGAGATAGGTATGACAAAAAAAAAATTTATTTATACTAGTCATGCATGTACATAATGAAATACTTACAGATCTGCATAGTGGTATATGTAGAAAAATACAGTATTTCTATTATTGTCTAGTCCAAGGTACGAGAAGGGTGTGAATGAATCTGAAAGTATGGATGAGTATAAAAATGAATGTTGGAGGTGATACACATGTCATCTTGTAGGCTTAGTTATGTATGTTTTTCCAAAATGTGCTTAGTGTATGCTAACCCTCTGTAGATCTTTGTACCCCTCTAGTGGCTGTATAATACACATTTGAGTCTTGTGAAGGTAGCACAGCTGGGCTTTTAGCTCAAATGGTAGAAGCTAATGAAAACCACAGGTTCTAGTGGATGATTTGCTTCACATCAGTATTTAACAGGCAAGAAGTTTTGACTACCTGTGTTTAATTTTTCAATACCTACTTTAAATTATTGATAACATCACTTTGCTCCTGTCAGGGTTGTCTTAGCATCAAATCCTGATCTTGTTGAAATCAGTGAAAGGATTAAGTCTTGGAGTGAGTATACTTAAAAACTTTGGTGTTCCTGGTCTTCGTTTTTGGAAGTTGGAGAATTTGGAGCAGGACCTATGGATTACTGACGTACGCATTCGCCTGTATGACCCAGTGTCATATAAGGTTTCTTAAAAGATGTAAAATGAGAAAGGCTTATTGTGTTACCAGTGTTTGCCTTTCTATTAAATCATATATATTTTCCGTGTAATAATTTTCTTTCTTTGACCATGTAATGCATGCAGGTGCCTCTGCTGAGCTGTCTGAGGAGGAAGAAGAGTTTGACTGGGAAATAGAACAGACCCTTTATGAAGAAAGTGCAGAAGGCACTTTACCACTACAGTACCATTATGGATTTGGGAATTTGCGGTCAGGGGTGTTCCAGCGGCTGCAGGTATATGAGTTTGTGTCTTCTCCTCTCATAAAAGTTCTGGGTGACTGGTCTTCCTGGCTCATTCCATAGTCAGGAGGGGATCGTTAGCTAACTGTTCTCTGTTATCCCATTCTGTGACTGAGAACATTCTGCTTTTGCATGTAGTAGTACAGACAAATCCTTGTTCCTGCAGCAGTAGGGTGTGGTTGAGACTGAGTTAATTGTATAGCAGAGTCAACAGGCCGATCTGTTTCTTGGTGTTACAGGAAAGGGCTGAACGGGGTCCTTGGTAAAAATGGCCTCTGGAGGTGGGCTGCTGTCCCCAAGATGGTTCAGCTAGCCTGTAAAGGCATGGAGAGGGAGGCCAGCATGAAGTAAGCCACATGCCAGGTGAATAGTTCTGGCAAGCTGCAAATAGTCTACAGGCTGTTAACACTTTTGCTTTATATTTGGTATTGTCTTCTATTCTGACTTCAAACATACTTAATATCAATGTACTGTAGATTTCAGATGCCATGACTTTTAATTTATTTTTAAATTAGAAAGAAATTACGCAATTAAGCAAATACAAAATAAAGCGGGCTAATCTATAGGTCTTGTTAGGAGTGTTGCCTTAAGATTTTTGCATTGTGAAATTCATGGTATTTTTCCCTTTGTACTTTTTATTTTAGACGTGATTTTCTCACAAGGCAGTAACTTTTGAAATGTGCACTCTTCGAGGTGTTTGCTCACCTGGTGTCTGTGGAATTTACTAGGGTTATGCTGATGCACTGAAAATTGCTTTTGTGGATTAATTGGTAGGATAGGAGCTTTCAAATGTGGTTACTTCGCTCTTGTACGTTCAGCGGCTTCTTTAATTCATTAATAGATTGAAGCTAATCTATAATCTGTACCATGCTAGGTAGTATAATAATATTCATAGTATACAGAGCTTTTATTAAAATAGTAGATGACAGTTTAATTTTTTGTAGTGTTCTTTAAGCAATTTAAGCTGTTTAAAGCAACTTAATTATGTAACTCTGTAACTCTTTGCATGAATTGTAGTATTTTCACAGTTCGGAGCAGAAGGATTGCTATTTATGGAGAAAGTATTTACATCCTGTTAGGATATAGACACTGGTTTATAACCATGAAATTCATGAAGTACATTTCCCATCAGCATGAATGTACCACTACTTAATGAAGCTTAAAAGGGCACTGCAATTGCTCACTAATTAATGTATGGCCACTTCAGAGTGTGAGAGTAATCTCAAAAGTTGCAAGAACAGTTTCTATGATTTTTATCTTATCTTTGTTGTGGTTGTATGCTTTTGTTAAACGTTGCAAATTTTATCCTAATGCAAAATAACTTGCCTGCCTTATGATAAAACGGCCTGAATAGACTTCATATCATCATGAATTCCGAGGAGCTTCGAATAATTGAATTTCTTTGGAATTTTGATGTTCTCTTTGCACAATGGAGCCTGAATTTGGAAGATTTGAAAGGGAGGTTGAAGAGCATCTGGGGATTTCAGTGTAATGCTGAAAAGCATCCTTCCTACTCTTACTAAATAGATCTTGCATATCATACCTGTGGCTTGGTCATATAATTTTTTTCCTTTTTCAGGATGAACTCAGTGATGTAATTGACATTAAGGATCCAGACCAAACTCCTGTAGATGAACGTAGGAGGAAACGCCTGGCAGCTGAGGCTGCCAAGTTTGATCCTGATCATTACTTGTGAGTACTGATCTACTTCAGCTGGTCAAGTAGAAGTGCCTCAGTTAAAGTATATTTGCTTTTTCTTTTCATGAATGATTGGATCACTTTTGGAAATAATAGCTTTACTTTTTGTTTGTCTGTTTCTTTGTCTCATCACAGCAGGCCCTAGAGGGTATTCTTAGGTGTGACACTGACACAAGACCTTGCTTATCTGTTCTGGGGTTACCCTGCTGTTGAATTACTGCTTAAGTCTGCATGAAAGCAGGGGCTGCTGTGAGCTGTTGCAGAACATTGTTGCATGGTTCACCTCTTCAGCAGCTGAGTAGCCAATCCCTGCCAGCATTTTGGTTTGTAGATGTCAGAAGATGTCAGAACTCTTTTTTTTTTTTTCTTCTCTTTTTTTTCTTTTTTCACTTTGTGAAACAAGGATTGCTGAACTATCCTGGTTTATGAGGAAGTAAATTTGGAGTTTTGAAGTTACGAAGATTTTGTCTGGGCCACTTTGTTTTTAGCCTTCATCACATGAAGACTTTTTTACAGCAGAATGACGAAAAGTTCCAAACCAAGACTTTGTGTTTCTTTGTGCTTCATCCCATGTGATGATGGTGAAAGTGATTCTTCGTGCTTTTCAAATTGCAGTATTTCAGGTCAAGTTAGGTTCAGAAACTTCCAGATAAGTAAAATAAATTGAGGCCATGAGATCTATGAGTACAGTGATTCCTGCAAGATTGATTTGGTGGGAGAAGAGTGTAGTCGCCAGGAGCAAGAATTAGTACTTGCGGTGTGTTTTGGCAGGGAGAGGTGGGCTTAACCCATTTTGAGTTGTTCCCAAAGATATCTTTGCAAACTTGGAATTTTTCCTCAGTCAGGTGTTTCAGGGGCAGCTGCATGTCTTTCTGGAGCACACAGAGATCAGAAAAGCTTTCTTGAAAGATCACTTGGAAGTACATTTCACTGGAACTGAAGTCGTTGCTAACCTATAATGCGATGCAAATTACAGTAATTCCAAGTTTCCATCTTAGACCCTGTGTTCTGGCCTGGTGGATCAGCTACAACCATTTAGTTTAATGGCTGTGTTTTGGTTGCTTCAGAACAGATGATACCAGCCTTTCTTCAACAGAAATTGTTTTGCTCTGTACCCTGATGGGAAGGACAGCTCTGGGAAAAACAGTGGCAAACAAGTGTTGTGTTGCCTTTGAGGAAAATGTACTCTGGCTGATATCTTTAAGTTACTTCATAAAAACACTGAAGAAAGGCAACAAAAAATCTGTCGGTGTGGGAGTAAAGCAAATTGCATTCTGTGTTCAGTAGACTGGGCAGGTTTTCTATGATGATTAAGAAGGTATTAAGAAATTTCCTGCATTTTTTCAGTTCTCAGTATTTATGCTATTGTTTGGCTTGAAGAAAAAACTAAAATGGTAAGAGGAGGCTTAGAACTTCCATCCTTTAGTATAAATCCTCCCAGAATTACTCTATAGAGATTTTTACTACAATGGCTTTGTGCTGAGATGGAGGCAATCTCTTCCAGAATTCATGTACAATTCTTCTTTTTCTACCTTGCACCAGCATGCCCTTGTTTACCTAAAAGTCCGTCCCCATCCGTACGTTATTTTTGCCCCTCAGCTGCCTACAGTTCCTCCCAAAAGTATAGGCAGTTTTAAAGTGGGAGAGCTTCCCAGAGAAACGAAGTTTGCTGCCAGTGACGTGCTCTGAGAAGTCTTCTCTTTGGAATGTTTTCCTTTAGATTCATCTAGAACAAATCAGATTTGTTTNCCTTCATGTCGTGCTGCAAGCTCATCAGTTGCCTAGGCTTCTGGGTGGCTCAGGAACGGTGGAGGAAGTGAGGAAGGGGTACTGCAAGAGAAGAGAATATTGTTTATGCTTTTAATAGTGATTATTTTTGGATTTGATGTCAAAGTACAGATACTGATCAGGTTTGTTGTGTTTCGAATGTATGGAAAATAGCCTGGAGCCAAGTCAGGTGTATTCTAGGTATGCATTAAAATATACCCACATACACTATAAACTCAAATAAATAGCATGTGACGTGGTTGTTTTTTTTTTCCTAGAGCTGATTTTTTTGAAGACGAAGCTATTCAGCATGTCTTAAAGTACAAACCATGGTGGGTTGATGCTCATAAAAAAATGATGGCCTTGCAGGGAAAAAGTCATCAGGAACATGACACTCCTACATTTGGTGAGAACATGGGTATACGCACGCCTGTTGCTTGAGTGATAATTGCTGTGATGCCATGTTATGTTCTAGGTTCTTAATGGAAAAAGTATGGTTTTACCCTACAATTTTCAGTCTTAACTGTTCTTTTTAGAGGAGTATTCTGTTACTTCTCCTGTCTGCAAAGAAAAATTTTTTTCTCTGGTGGACAGTTACATACTGAAATCTTTGAGACAGTTGTGTGTGGAGCAGTTGACAGTATATTATGAAGTGGTTATTTCCTCTTAAGCATTTACCTGTTAATTATGTAGTGTAGTGCGTGACCTCTTTTTCATTCATAACAAATTTTGGAGTTAGGCTATTCTGGAATTTCAGGTATCTATGAAGAAAAACTTCCCTTTTAAGGATATGCTGTAGTCTTTAAGATTTCAAAGGAGCTGCCAGTGTCAGTAGGTCCTGGCATCTGAAATCAAATCAAACCTGTCCTGGTGTAGTGTTTGTAATAGCTAGAAGATGGGTCCTTAGTTGCTTGTGCTTATCTCCTCTTTTTTTCAGATTTTTCAAGTAACTGTTTTCCCTTTCCTATGTATTTTCAGTGGAAAAAATAGTCAAAACTGATTTTTGTGCCTGCTTCCAAATATGGTGCAGACACTTCACAGCAGGTTTTCCTAGAATCAGCTGTAGACGATTGTATTAATATCAGCCGGTATCTCTGTTTGATGCACACATCTTCTGTAGGATGTTTTATTTTATTTACATAGTACCACTGAAGTTCACGGCTTTTATTACTCTGTTGCTGTTTCTGTGTGTCTCGGAGACTTTTTTCAAAGGAAAATCCTCGTGTGCTTTTAGAAACTAAAAGGGGTGGTTTCAGGTTTAGTAGATGACCTTGTAACAGTACTATTAACAGATAACCGAGATTACCTTTCTGTACACAGTGATTATAGAGAGCAATACCAGTTACTATTACGCATATTCTTTTGTTGTCCTTTGTTCATTTCCTATGTAGTACGAAAATCTAATATTACTAAAGTAGATAATGATAATCCCTTCACCAGAGGTTCTTAACAAATATTAGTGCACTAATAATACCTGCGCTTTCACATTTGCTGAAGGAGAGCAACAATGGAATTTGGGTAAATGTTGTGTATTTTACTGTGAATGTAATCTGATCTTCATTACTGGTCTTTTTTCAGCCTCTGAAGCCAGAAATTGTTAATTATATAAGCATTTGATTTAAAAAGCACTGGACAAAGGTACAAGAGGCTTGAAAATAGAATAATGAGGGGTTCTTTTGTTTGTGCTTATCCATTCATGCCTTAGTAAATGCAACACTGCTAATGTTTGCCTGTGTTAAGGAATATAATGAAAATGAAGAGCTGCTGGATGATTTTAGTGATAAAGAATATTTTTACTTCAAATTGAGATTCTGAAGAAAAACACATACTTGTGTTGCTGGATTTTAGGGGCAACAGCAACAGGAAAACTACTTGAAAGCCTGGCAAGCCCACTAATGAAAGTTATGCAGAAAATGGGGCTACATAAAGGACTGTCTTTTCTCTAAACTATTTGTTATAGCAGATAGGTATTTAATAAGGATGATAAAAATAACTTCGTTTGACCGTTGTATGGCTGAGTGAAGTGGTGGTGGTGATGTGGATCTTGAGGAAATTTGAGTAACATCAGAGGCCGTCTGGTGTTTGGGTTCTGTCCATGACAACAACCCCCCTTTTCCCTCAGAAAGACCTCAGTTTTGATAACATTGTCACTGCTGTTTGAATGGCAGCGGCGGCTGGGGAAGGCAAGCGGCTGAGTGACGATCTGAGAGTTGGAGGTTCCCAAGCCGGAGTGAGCTGTGGTGAAAGAAACCACCATGAGAGGGAGTACAGGTTCCACTCGAGGGTCGCTTACGAGTGAATGGAAATACAGAAGGGCAGGAGGTGGGTCCAGACTGTCGGACCTGGAATCTGATCATCTGTAGGATGAGTTCCCTGTGGTTTTGAATTGCTTTGATGTTATATCGAATCGAAGGGCTGGTCTGGCTAGTCCCAGTTACAGATTCAGGTTTTCTTACAAGCTCAGTGCAATTTGACTGCGTATCTGCATTAATGTGTGTTCCAGTATGCATGTGCAGTAAGTGGAAGTGACATAGAAAGGGCACGTAAGAGAAACAAGGACTCTGCTAAGTGAAGGGCCTTCTTTACTACTTGAGAAATTTTATGTTATTTCCACTGGAACTTGGGAGAAGTCTGACTGATTAAGCCAAGGTGTGCTGTACAGCTAGAAGGGTAAGGAGGCTGTCGCTGGTGCTGGAGTGGGCTTGTAGGAAGGAGCCTTTGAACACCAGTGCTCAGCTAGAAAAAGCCAGGGGGTCCTCAAGCACAGAAGCTCTAGGGGCACAAATGTTGTATGGATCGCAGTGTGTTTTAAGGTGTTTTATGAAGTGGAGTGTGGTGAGTCTTTGAGCTTGCGTATGCATGTATCTCCCTGTGTGAGGTCAAAGTTGTTTTTTTTTTAATATAAAAATCAGATACAAACATCCTTTGTTTACTTTTGAACCTGATCAGGGGCATAAAGGAAGTCCACTACCCTCCGACATAAAATGGTGACTCTTTTAGGAATGATAATGTTAAAATTGACAGGTGATTACAGTACAGGCTACTACAGTATTACGGTAGTGGCACTAGAATTTGTCACCCGGTATCTTTAGTCTCCCTGTATTTTGTGCACTGTTACAGCTGCCGTTAGGACAGTTCCCGCCTAACACAGTGGCTATGGAATCAGGAATGTTATTGGGAACTGACTCCTCAAGTTACTACGTGAAAAAGTGAGTGCCATAAAAATTAGCAAGTTTTTTAGAAGTATATTTGCTTAGTCAAAAAGCAGTAAACATTTTTGTTTGTTTCTTTCTTCCTTTGCTCATTTATATTGATGTCTTTTTATCTTCATTGGTTTCTTGGAACCAAAGACTTGATTACTTTTGTCTTTATAATGTCTTTGGCTACAAGGAGTAATTAGAAATACAGATCGCTGCCTTTTTTTTTTTTTTTCATGGCATTACAATTAACTGAAGATTTTGTTTAGTTGATTACTGCTCTTACTTTCATCCCTGGTTATTCTCTTTTGTTTTTACACCATCAGGTTTTTTTTTCATGTCTCGTTACCTGATTTTTTTCTTTTTGGATCAGCTCTTAGCATTTAAATTCTTCAGCTCTCTTCTGTCTTTACCTTGAATCTGTTTTTATTTAACCTTTTAACTTTTTCTTCAGATTGTATGTATGGTGTGTGTATTTTGTCTTTTTTTAATTTCTTCTTTTATTGTCCTAAGTGCCTTTTCATTTGTACTTTTTTACATTTTACTGTGCATTGCAATGATTCTCTTCTTGCCCTTTGTGGGATTTTTGTTTATTTTCCCCCTAGGCTTGTTAGCCACCAGGCAGCTAAGGTTATTGCCTTTGCAGTACGGCTGAGGAACAAGAAGTACTAGAGAGCAGGTTTCACCATGGTGTTTGTAGCAAAGTATCATTTTCGGAGTGGACATTTCTAAAGCTGAAAGGCCCAGATTTTGTTCACGCTTACAATGTCTAATGCAAGTCAACTAATACTCAGTAAAGCATGACTAATTACACAGCTTTTCCCATGAGGGAATAAAACTTTGGAAAGCTTGCTTTCAGTTGCTGCTGAAGTTTGCATTAGTCTTGCTTCTACAGATTCCAGATGAAAGGTTTTATATTTTGTAACAGTCACATTTAACTTATTAAAAATATAATTTTTATTCTACTTCAAATTGCACAACTTTAAAAACTCCTTTTTAGGTGAAACAATAATCTTCAAAGGCTCAGGCTGACATACATATTTAATATACAGCATTTATATGATCCAGTGTTAACTTTGTGTATGGTAACCTATCAAGCTTACCAGTGACCATTCTCTCTTTCTGATCTCTTTATAGAATAAGAAGCAACTTCTTTTTAAAGATTCACCTTTCAGTAGGGCTCTGCTCAAATATATAGCATTATGGGTAGATTCATAAGTTGACGATTAATCACTTTTTTATCAGATAATTGTTCTGTCTACCTGTTTTACTCTGTCTTCTGGGCCTTTGCAGCGTGTGTACCTTCCTGGTGCTGTTCTGCTGCAGAGCAAAAGTTCTTTGTGTGAGGAAAGATTGCTGTTTATTCATAAAAAATTCTTAACTGATAAATAGTAGGTCTCTGTTGTATAGTATCTCAGTTTTTAAAAGGCAAGTACAGTAAGACATGGAAGAAAGAATGCTGTATGGTTTTGATCCGGTTTATAGGAATTGCAGATTTTTTAAAGAATAATGACAAAAATTAGTATAAAGGAATTTGCAAGATTCAGAACAGACTGTCGGAGTCCAGTGACTTCATGGAGAGTGCCTGGAGGAAGCAGGTCAGAAGGGATATGGAAGTAGTGTGCTGTAAATGTTGAGTTGAGAATTGGAAGGGCAGAAGCTTGACATGGAAGAAAATGTGTTTGTGAAGGAGCTAAAATGTGAATGGAAGAATTGTAAAGAAAGGGGAGTGATGAACAAACCAGACTTGACTGATCATAGCTTAGAGCAAATATAGGTGTGCAGAGGAAGACAGCTTTGTGGTTTTAGGACTTTTAGATCACTTCCTGAAGAACTGAGGCTTGTCTGCTCGCAGTCTCCTTGACAGAGCTTTAGGGGATCTCAAGATGGCCACTTCCTAGAAGTTCTGCAAAAATGGCCCTGTGTACAAGGGGAAGAGTGCTTTTGTTGAATCTTCAGTGCCATCTTCTTAGATGTTGTTGAGTCCATACAGGAAAGAGATGTTATCAGCATGTCAGCACTGTGGAAAGTTTCAGTCACCACCTAAGATAGCAACAAATCCAAGCACAAGAGACAAATCAATAGAAAATCAGCTTCATTAGTTCAGTTGCTTGTTTAAGGTTACAGTATTATTATCAAGTATTTTTAAGGCAGTATCCAGCACTGGGGGAAATGCTGGTCCTGAGTGCAGCCTTTGGGCATCTTTCTAGCCATAGCAGTGCTGCCTTTCCTCTGTTCATGTCTTAGGAAGAGCTTAAAAAGAAGAGAGACTTGTTTGCTACCAATTAAAATTGAAGCTAACTTTATTCCTGACAGATTTGCTGTGTACTGAGTAGTCTCCTTTGTCGGGTGTTGCTGGTTCCGTAACTTACAGGGATAGAAGTGTGCAGTTAAGAAACTTCATAGTTTAGCATAATATTTTAGTTAACGTAAAAAAAAAAAAAAAAAAGGA
>Ga0065711_1013581_pt1 | contig 14313 bp, 6 predicted proteins | sample Hoacrofraction12_FD_59098 | JGI IMG/M metagenome (GOLD analysis project Ga0065711, IMG submission 59098) | Hoatzin crop microbial communities from Cojedes, Venezuela - Epithelial fraction 12 v2 (version 2) | ecosystem: Host-associated > Birds > Digestive system > Esophagus > Crop | place...
CCCATCTTTTTTTTTTTTTTTTTTGTTTAAGCTTGGTTTTTCTAAGGGACTGAAGCTACGTCCTTCTTCCCAATGGGTTTCAAACTCCTAGTCTTCCTTTAGTCCAGCTGGGCCGTGGCATGGTTATCCCAGGGGTGATGTAAAATCCTCCAGGTATTTCTGAAGGTAGTCAGGAGGCAGAAGAGAGAAGGTCTGTTGGTAGCTCTGCTGGAGGATAGTGTGAACTCCTCTGTCAGGCGTGGGTGAATCCGTGCAGAAGGCATTATCTTCATAAAGCCCCAGCCACAAGAAATTCGTTAATCAAAGCTTTTGGTTGGGTACGGGGCGCCCAGATGTTGGATTCCCCGCAGGATGGGGCGCGCTGGGGTGGCCGTGGCCACCACCGTTCGCTGTGCCTGGTCAGCAGCTCTGCTGATCCCCTGTAAAGTGCTGCCACGTGTAGAAAATAAACAAGACCAAGGGGTTTTTGTTTCCCTTCTCACACCTCTTGCAAGGGTTAGAAGTAACTGCAGAAAGAAAATAATGGTGGTGCGGTTTTTGTTGGCAACAGGACCATCGATTTCAGTAGTCCTACCTATGGCCAGTGCCTCATTTTCTAATTTTTGTTGCTCCAACCACTTCTTTTTTTTGTTGTTGCAATCAAGATAATGCAGTACAATACTGCACGAAGAATTTCAGCTATTCAATTACCTTTCAGAAGTTGACTTAATTGGCTCTTTAAGTGATAGCTTTCTATTGTGTGCAATCAGCAGGACTCAAGGAGGGAGCAGGAAGAGGATAAGGACTTTCTTTCTAATCAATAAATAAAGGTCTTTGAAATAATACTGCTTGCAATTTGTATCACCGGTTAAATTACGCCGAAGATGATAGTCTGCGTGTTCCTTGCGGAGCACGGCAATAACAGAGTAATAAGGCTTTGCTGTCAGCAAGCGTGGACTATTCTACTCTGTGTTCCCAGCAAATCCAATATTCTCCCCTTGGATTTTTTCCCCCCAAGTATTAGAGAAAACCAAAAGAAAACTGCTGCAAAGCCTGGCACAGATGGCTTGGGAAAGTCTNNCATGTAGTGACTAATCATTTGTTTTGCACCTCATAAAGTATGCAAATGAATGTGATACCTGACGATAAATAATTCAAAATGGAGATGCAAGGCAAGAGGAGATTATAGATGGAATAAATATATGGTAAACCACCTTCAAAAAAATGAGCGATCCCAAAAGCCGAAGCTCTTCTTCCAAGCTACAAGCCGCAGAAACAGCTGCTTCGTGGTTCGGGTTTGCCTCCAGTGCTTGAGCCCAAGGGACTCGGGGCCAGCAGGATTTCTAGAGTTTGCAGTCAGGGTTTGGCCAAAGCTACAAATCTCAAGAGCTGCCGCCCTTGTACAGCTCTGTTGCACCTCAGGTCATCCCTGAGCTTGGTTTAGGCAGCAGGAAAGCTTTGCCAAGCACACCAGGTTTCTTTTAGATATATAATTTTAATATTTTTTTCCTAGTTAGTGGGGTAAAAGTGATTGGCTGCTTCATATTTTTTTTAAAGCTGAAGTTACTAATCATAATTAATCATTTGGTCCTAGAAAAAATATTCTGAATCCAGAAAGGTCTTGAGATTGCAAGAGGCACAAGACTGGAAGCCACCCTTAATCCCCTGGTGCTGCCGCTGCCTGGGCCAATTCCAGCTGCTGCCACCACGGTCCCATGCCCGAATCCAGCCCCTTCCCAGCCAGGGGGATAGATGAGAAATGGAGGTGCAGAACTGAATAAAGCCACGGGTTTTGATGTTTAAGCATCCTGGGGATGGTGCATGTCTCCCTGCACTCCATCACTAACACCTTCTGCACGCGGAGGGGGTTTCGTTTTGTCTGGGGCAGCGCCCCAGGGATCTTCTTTGTAAGGATCAGCGAGCTCAGACCAAGTTGGGATTTAATTGATTAAATTGGCTTCATCCTTTGCTTCCTGCCCCATCCAGGTAAGAGATGGATCGCCAGTGTGATGTTCCTGCTGCGGGAGGGGAGACGGTGGTGATCCAGTTTTATGATCCTGCGCCGAAGAGCAGCTCTGAGACTGTTTCCCGTGTCGGCTTGTAGGAGTTTTCTTGAAACTGTGGAGGGAGACTGAGCTTGCCCTTTTATCCGCTAGAAATAGTGATGCTGCAGTGTCCCGGTCCAGCTCAGCGTTAAGAAGGTCCTTAAACTGCCAGCAGTCTTCTCCTGGCCGCCGCTGGCTGGGGTCAGGCGCCTTCGTGCCCAGACGCCCCGACAAGGCTGCGTTTGTTCGCGGAGGGTTGGAACGGTCTTGCCTCGGCGGAGCGGTGGAACTGAATGGTCATTTTGTGGTGACAGCAATTGCAGCATCCGTGCGGTTTCACCATCCCAGCGTGTTACAGATGATCCCAAGTGCTGGGCTGATTCCGTGTTGGCTTTGCAGAGCACCGCGGGGCTGGGGCGATGGGTAGCGTCGATTTATAAGGTGCAGTAACTGCTGGTTTGTTCATCATTTTGTCTGTGTTGAGTTAAGCAAGATAGGGGAAGAAGGGCAAAAGAAACAACTTTTTTGTTGTAATTTTACTCTGTGGCTTGTTTTGCTCCTGGGAGGGGCTGTTATGATAAAATCTGATACATTCCCACATCTGCCTATGAGGAATGTAGGATTTATCTTTCGAATGAAATTTGCTTTGCTGCGCTGCCAGCAGGGTTTTTTTGAGTAGCTATTTTTGTGAAATATAACCTGAGAATGTGTATTGGCTTAACACTTAAAATGTAGCCGGGGGAAGATGGAATATTCGTCTTTATTGTATTTGTTTCTCCCGTGATGAGACATTACTGCCTGTCGTAGAGGAAGCGGTCCCCGAGCCCGGGGAGCATGCCCGGTTATTTTCTGCTTGCTCCATTAGCTCCTGTGCAGACCTCCCGATTTTTTTTATGTGCATGTGCTTTTCTACTTGTTTAATCCTGCCAACTGCTCTTCTGCTTGGAAATCCATTTCTATAATGCTGGGTATTACACAAATTTGTTGAAGCTCTTAATGCAGCTGACGGGGGGGCTGAGGCTGGTTTGCACGGTCGGGCTGTGCCAGCTTTCGGCTTCCCGTCAGTCACACGGAGAGCTTTACGCCGCAGCTCACCGAGGGCATCAAATGCACGCGGTAGAGAAAAATAAAGTTTGAGGAACAGCTAGAGTGCGGTAAACATCGCTTGGATTTTGATTTATGAAGTCCAAGCGCAGCACAAATTGTAGGGCGCGCTGTGCCCTGTGGAAATCTCTCTTTGTATTCCCTTTTTTTGAAAAATTTCCATAACTGGTAATCACGGGTTCGTCGCAGAGCGCCCTTCCGTAAATAGCTTTTTGGTCACCGCGGCTGTTCACTATTGCTCTGAACAGCGTGGTAAGCGCGGCCCCTCATTCACGGGAATATCCGTCGTGAATCGCGGCGGGGGTGCAGGCGGCGGAGCTGCGGGGTTTCGGGGGTTTGCTGCGTGCGTGGTGCCGTGGGGAGCAGAGCTGGGGCGGGGGGGAGGCATCTCCCCTCGCGGGGGGCTCCGTGGGACGCGCAGTGTTTGTGCAGCCGTTCCCAGCAGAACTGAGCACATCCCTGCCTGGTGCGCTGTTCTGGTCGGTTTAAGCTGTTGAATTTATCCGTGGCGCTTTGCCTGGTGGAGAGCGGTGGGAATGTTGTCAGCAGTGGCAGAGGAGGATGCCAGGCTGCTTTTTTTTACTATTTGTAGTGAAGTTGTACAAAGTCCATCCAGGGCCTCATGGCAAGGGTTTACGTAGCTCTCAAGCGTGCACGTACCCTTTGTTTAAGCAGTGGAGTAGGCGACCTGCTCAAAGTTTAGTGTGAGTTTATATACTTGCGTTAACTTCTGACTTAACTATCCAGTTTTATTAAAAATAAAAGGAATGAAATAATTCTGGCACGCTTTGATAACTACGGCATTTGGAAACTGTTCAGCTTCTCTCTCTTCCCTTTCCTGATTTCTTCCCAAGAATACTTGCAACACTTTTCTTTTTTAGGACTTTTCCCTAACAATTACATCTGTGAAGATCCGCTGGGATGGGTTATCCCACTGGCAGGATTATGCCCTTAAATGGAAAATAAGCTGCCGCAACAACCAAAGTTCGGGAAAAAATATTATTGTGGGAAAACGAAGTCACTGGATGTATTATTCTGTGTTGTGGAGCTGCACAGTCAGGAAATGCTTGTTAGTGCGGAGAGGAAATGCTCGTGTCTTCTAAATGCTTGTTGCATGCTTTTTTTAATTGGTTAAAATAGGAAAACATATCTCTGATAACCTACCAGCTAGTACGCCCACTGTCAAATGGATGGGAGGCGTGAGAAAACATTCGAGGGAGATGGGGAGGCCAGCCTTGCTTGATGAGCTCTTTAATTTATCTGCTGGCTCGTGCTCCCTCCCTTCCTCTCCCAGGCTGGTGATGGTGCAGGTCCTCTGCAGGCTGCCCAGCCGGTTCCCCAGCCCCGCTGCCTCTCAGCCAACGATTTGGGCTAAATAATCCAATTAAGCTTTGCAGCTTATATAACTCTTTTGGCTTGAGGCAGCAGCCGGACTGACGGGGATACAAAACACATCTGGAAATCGTGTACTAAACATACTACTGCGGCCAGAGCCAAAATGATTTGGACAAATTTGCTCATACGCACAAGATGTCCTTTGAACAGCAAGACGTGTGCGTACAGTCTCCTTGCTGAAGAAGTCGAGGTTAGAAAATGCTCCTATCCATAAATCGCTGCCCTGGCTGGGAAACCGAACTGGCTTTTGTCCTCTGGAAGATCATCTGGCTCTTCCTCCAGCTCCGGAGGATCAGCCAGTCCCCGTAGCACGGTGATCGTAACACATATGTTTATGCGTTTCAAAGGTGGGAAGAACCTGCAGCGTCGTTTGGTCTGACTTCTTATCTGATACCCATCATAGGAGTTGCTTTTTATTTAAACTGAAACGTGACTTGGTGTATAACTGGAACACAGCTCCGAAGAAACAATCAAGTGTTTTTCTGAGCATTCATTATAACCCTGGTAATTTATGATAATGGTTAATCACACTTACTGTTAAAACGTGGGCATCTTACGTCAGCTTGAGGATTGGGGAGAAAGAAGAACTCAATGATTCTGTGTTTCGAGTAGTGTGCCGAGCACAGAGCTTAGAAAAAACCAGTGCATGTTTTAGCACTCGGATGCCTGTTCTCCTGTTGATATCCATTACTCTCGGTAGGGAAGTTACGGGCATTAGCAGCAGAATGAATTTCCCTTCATGAGCGCTGATATGCTCTTATAGCTTCGTTTTATAGTCTACTGCCTGATGTTAAAGAATTTATTTGGCTTTGCAAGTGTGCAAGGCTGGTTTAGCTCTCGCGTCCTGCCCGTTCCTGGGTGCTTGCACAGCTGCTTGCCTGACACCTTCCAAATCTGGGCTGGGGCAGGGTTGTAGAAATGCCAGCCCCTGAAATCTGATATGCTGCACACACACAGAACTGCCGGGCTTGTCCTCAGGAAAACACGTACAGGGAATTTAGCTACAGTCAGCGTGCACTGGCCGGGTGCAATGAGTGGTGCCAGAGCTGCAGGGACGCTGGAGGTGGCTTGGCAGAGGGTACGTTTTGGTCCCAAGAGGGGAGGTCACTGGGGCACAGCGATGCCGAAGCAGCGCTCTGTGACATCCTGACCCCACTTCGGCTTTTGAAGTGGTTCGGGCACTTCTGGGCAGTGCCCAAGGCTACGCGCCCGGGGCTTGGGGGTCTTGGATATGCTTGGGGCTGCCCCGGTCTGCACCAATGTAGGGCTACTTGACGCTCGAGCCACACTGACAGCATCCAGAATCCCTTCAGTATCTTTGCACTGGCAGGGCTTACTCTGGTTTGTTATGGAAAACTTAATATATTTCTTCCAGTGTACGATTTATAGGGCTGTCAGAATGCCCCAGCTCTCAGCAGGCTTTGGACGTGGCCATGGAAGTCTCCTAGGAGAATCTTTGTAGTCATAAATACTGACATACAAAGTCATGATCTTACAGTTCATATATTTTGGGTTTTTTTCATAGTCATAAAACTAAATAATGAGTTCCCCAAAAGAGGCTGTGTATCTGGAACCACTTCTCCCAGGCTGTGGCAGAGATGGGGCTCACCTGTCTGCACTGCTCGTGCTCAGAGATGGGTTTGCTGGAGATGATGACACAGCTCTGCCTCCGCTTCTTCCACGTTGCTGCTGTGTTTGGCAGACTGACTGCCCTCTCTTGATGTTTTATCCCTAAAGAAGTAGAAAATTGGATTAGCTTTTTCACAGCGACGCACAGCAGTGATCCTGGGTAACAAAGCTGATCCTGGGTAACGCACGGGAAGCTTTAGGAAGGTGGGTGTGAGGGTAAAGTGTTAACAGGAACTCACCCAGGGTGAGTTGCTTTATGGACGTCTCATTAAGGCACTCCGAAGGATGAACTGATCACGAAACGTTTCTTCACGTGCTCAGATGACAGCTTCTAGTACTGGGAGAGGTGCTGAGCAGCCCGCGTGGCCGGTGAGAGACCATTTCCAAGGCGATGTTTGGAGGCATCGGGGGTACCTAAAGCACCCGAGTACAGGAACGCCTCCCCGGGCACTGCAGTCCAACAGTAAACCTCTTTGTACAGAGGGAGCAGGGGCTCGAATTCAGCTCTAAATCCTCGTGCTGCAAGTTTTAAGGGCAGTTTCCATCGCAGTGAGTCACGCTGCTGATTTTCCCCCTGCCGCGCTGAGCCTCGCTCCCCTGTGGTGGGATTTTCCCGGGGTTTTGACCTCCCGGCACCCCCGGGACAGCCGGACCGCAGCGCACGGGTCAGGCCCTGCGCTCCGTCCCTCCCACTGATGGTTTGCTGGGATTTCGTGCAGTTTAACCCCCTCGGTACAAGCTGTGGCTCTGCTCGGCTGTGCTCGGGGTTCATCTTGTGCAAAGCCCCTCTCCTTTCTGCAGCTTTGCCAAGCAGCCACGGCCCCTCCGGAGCTCTGTGCTCTCGCTTGGCTTCTCTGCTTGGCAATGAGGGGAGACCTTGTCGCTCTCTACAGCTACCTGAAGGGAGGCTGTGGTGAGGCGGGTGCTGGTCTCTTCTCCCAAGTAACTAGTGATAGGACGAGAGGCAACGGCCTCAAGTTGCGTCAGGGGAGCTTTAGATTGGATATTAGGAAAAATTTCTTTACTGAAAGAGTGGTCAGGCATGGGAACAGGCTGCCCAGGGCAGTGCTGGAGTCCCCATCCCTGGAGGCGTTCAAAAAACACATAGACATGGCACTTTGGGATATGGTTTAGCAGGCATGGTGGTGTTGGGTTGATGGTTGGACTTGATGATCTTAGAGGTCTTTTCCAACCTTAATGATTCTACGATTCCCCTCACACCTCCCCAGGTTTAAAAATGTCCTGGGCTCTTGGTTTGAACACCTCAGCAAATACTTCTCTCCCAGTATAAAACCGACGGATCGATTGATTTCATCCCGAGGAGCGGCTGGGGATGGCGGGGCGCTGCCGGGGGGGCCATGGCTGGATGCTGCAGCGCTTTGCTCTCCGGGCAGCTCGGTTCAACGTTGTCCTGCGCATGCTCTGGTGGGGACGTACGGCTGCGCTGGTGCTCTCTGGGCTGCATAAGATACAACTGTTTTGTCATGGAAGACTCTCTCCGTGGGCTCTGACACCGTTTGCTGGGTGCAGCTCATGGGTTCCCACGAGGAGACCGGGGCTTTCCTCCTTGCAGCAGGCAGCCTGTCCGTCTTCCATTCTCCCTACAGCACCTACACATGTCAAATTGGATCTTTCTTTAATATAGCATCCCTCTGTGTGGAAAGTCTGGAAAACTGAGCCACAGCAGCCTGTATAGCAATGAGTATTACCTTAGGTATGCCACCAGTAAAGGTAACAGTGTGTGAAACACTGAAAACCCAAATGCATTTAGAGATGTTAGAAGGAAATGAGAGCCGTGAACTGCGCATCTCTGCTCACAGGGAGTGTGAGGTGTCCTCTGCCAGGACTGAACAGCGCTTTAGGAATAGTTGTGAAATTAAGCATAAATTGCGGTCGCGGGCTACGGGAAGCGTACTTATTTTTGGAGGCGGTAAGCAGCATGGTGTGAGGCTCAGTGCATTGTCTTTAAGCCATTAGGTGAACCTGACATTGCAAGAAAGCAAAAACTGTAAGGATGTGGTTTCACAAGCCTTTTAAAGTTCTCTCCGCTTGGGCTGTCGTCCAGACGGGCATCCTAGTTCCCGTGTGCTGCCTCTGCAGCGCCGGCTCGGTCAGCAGGATGGTCTGGCTGAAAATCAGGCCGGCCTGGCTTGAGATTGCCGAAAGCCGCTTGCGACACCCTGCCCGGAGCTCGGCACGGGGGACTGGGAGATGCCAGTAACGTTTCAGAGCGGCAGCTTGTTGAGAAGCTTTTCAGGCATCATTTAATAAGCAACCAAAGGTCTTAGCAGTAGGACGCCCGCATAGGCAGCATCCTCCTCCTCCCCCAGCTGTTTGCTTTCTACCCTTGAAATGTCCTGCAAACCCCCACCTCGTGCTGTGCCACTGCCAGCATCTGTTGCCTCGCAGCAGAGCCGATCTGGAATAACGCTGCCGCTGCTGCTGCCACTGCCACTGCCGCCGCTGCCGCTGCTGCCCCTGCTGCTGCTGCTGCTGCCACTGCTGCCACTGCCACTGCTGCCGCTGCTGCCACTGCCACTGCCGCTGCTGCCACTGCTGCCACTGCTGCTGCCGCTGCTGCCACTGCTGCTGCCGCTGCTGCCGCTGCTGCCACTGTGGCTGCTGCCACTGCTACTGCCACTGCTGCCACTGCTGCCAGTGCTGCCACTGCCGCTGCTGCCACTGTTGCTGTTGCTGCTGCCGCTGCTGCCACTGCTGCCACTGGTGCTGCTGCTGTCACTGCTGCCACTGCCACTGCTGCCGCTGCTGCCACTGCTGCGGCTGGCAGGGGGCTGGCAGGGGGCTGGCAGGCAGCTCCGCGGCTGAACCGCTGTCGGGTGTGAGACCGAGACCTCCTGGCTCTGGGTTACTCCCTGCATTTTCAGACAGGGAAAACTTAAATTACTGTAGGTTGCCGTTGCTGGCGAGTCGAGAGCTCCATTTTTTTGTACTTCCAGTGATGTGTTTTCTGCAAGAGGATGAAATAAGGGGTTTTTTACACTCTAATGCAGGCTGGTGTGTTTTTTAGGAGGGCATTATTTGATAACCCTTTCTCATGTTTTCTCAGCTGCTGAATGAGAAAAGGGAGAAGCGGGTCATCCTCCTCCTTCAGCGGTCTGTTTTTGTTCCCAGGAATTATCCTACCATATAAAATGAAACAAGAGCCTTCAGATAGCATCAACACTTATAGCTGGTCTAAGTATGCTACTTAATGGCAATGTCTTGTTTTTTTCTCTGGAGAGAAGAAAATGTACCCCATTAAGTGCTCATGTTACAAGCCTGCACCCTGGGGGATAAATATTTCAAATATTAATGCTGAGTAATTTTTAAAAGGTTCTGTATGCATTTTATTTTAAGCATTTTGCAAATTATTTAAGACTACTAAAACAAAATGCAATTCAGATCAGCTCATCCCGTGATCAGTATGTGGTGATTTAAAAATCTGCTTGTACCCGGCGGCACAGTTGTGCGTCTGGTCGGGCGCTGGTACAACGGGGAGGTTGTCAGCTGTTTGCTGCTGCGGGTCTGTGGGTAGACAAGATGTACAATTTACACAGACAGGGGAGCGAAGGGAACGCTCTGAGTATCCTTTCACTCTGATACAGCCACATGCATTGCAAATGAGTTACTCTTTTGGAAGAAGTCAAACCTGACTTGCATTGAAGTTCTCAGCTAGTAACATCAGTGGAGCCAGCGACTCCGGCCAGAACTTCTGTGATTTCCTTGATATCCCTCGTCGCTCTAACTTTTTCATATGTGTTCTCTGATTTATAACACAGCAATCATTTATTTTGCTGTTGTAAAATTCTTTCATACACTCCGCCGTGCCAAAAGCTTCATATGTTATTGATTAAACAAATTCCCTCTGTTCCAGGATTTTGGCTGTTCTGAGTCTGGTGTTGACTTTAGTGGAATGACGAGTGCGATGGTCGATCGTACAAGGAGGTGGGGAAATACAACGTCCCGGCACTTATTGCTGCTAATCGATAAGCTATCCTTCAATTTGCAAAGTGGAACTGCTTTTTCCACCCACCACTGCCCATCTCCCCCGAGATGGCCTGAGCTCGTCCATCAGCTGCGAAGTGCTGGTGCCTGGTGGTCATTTGTCGGGGAGGATGATGATGATGTTGGGTTTTAGTAATGTTGGGAGGAGGATTAACAAGAATTTCATTTCGACTCCTTCACAGGCAATTAGCGACAGCTGCTGCTAGAGAAAGGGCATGATGATTAACATGGTGACCTTTGCAAAGGTCGGCTTCCCTTCTTGGAGGGATTCCTTTCGGATGGACTTGCAAGCCATCAACACTAGGCACTGAGTGGGATGCGTGGGTGCTTTGGGGTTTGGTGGAACAAGATCTCTGTTTCACTATGAACATAATTAGGTTGTAATAAAAAGGGGTTTCCTGTTAGACTGTGAGGCATTCGCTCTGCTTCAGGATTTTCTGCTTCTTCAAAGCTCCAAAGTTGGACCTTACCAGCACTCGCAGGAACGCGGCCATGCGCGCTCCAGACATCAGCTGTTTCCTCGGGGTTGTTTCGTTCATGAGATTTTACTCACTAGCTTTGGTAGTCGGTGTGAGAGCAAGGCGAGAGGGAAAGAAATCCAGTCTGGAGCTTTGCGAGTGGCGAGAGCCAAGCAAATCTGATTTGGGATTTTATTGCGTGTGATGGTTTGCAATCCAGCACGAAGCTGGTGGCCGCAGGTGGCAAGTAAAACAACCCATGGGGTGTCCAGCGCCGAGCCCTGTGTGCCTGGACCTCGCCGATACACGGCCGAGGCTGCTGCAGGCTCCTGCAAGTGCATTTGCACTACGGGAGGGCAACACGCGTTCCGTGGCGAGTCTGTTCCTGCTGCCCTGCGGTGCATCCGAGAGCATTTTCCCAGCCCATGCCGTGGAAGGATGGTGCGTTAGGCAAACGCATCTTCTTTTAAACCACGCACAGGTTTGCTCGGTCAGGACTGACCACGTCTATAAATTCCCAGCCTTTGCCATTCCCCTTTTCCCCCCTTTCTTTCCACCCCTTGCCCAGGTTTGCCTGTGTGATGTCCTCCCTTAGAAATCCTGTAGAGCTGCAATTATTTTGAGGTTTAATGACCCATGATTTCTGTAATGCTTTATTTTGTTCACTTTCAGCATGTTTTTATTCTCCAATCAAATAGAGTATTAAAAAACCCACCAAGAACAAAGCCTTTGCTTTCCATTTGAGAGAAAAATGCTTCGAAAGCTATAATTGTGCTACACAGGTAAATAATTTGTTTGCTAATGAATTAGCTTTGCTTTGAAGACAAAAGCTGCAGTGTTCCTAATTAAGTTGTGAGGAGAGACACAGAAATTTAGAGTCTTTCTTCCAAGAAATGGGGAAAAAGGGGGCTGCCAACCCAGACAAGGCCGGGACCACCGGTGGGGTACCCTCCTTGGTCTCAGCCCCATCTCATGGTGCCTCTGTGCTTGCAGCACCTTACAGCTCTTCGTCGTTGCTTAAATTCCTCATTTCAGTGTTTTTTCATGGTAGTGATTGCAGGGAAATAATATGCTTTCTCTGTGGCAACACGTTTCCTTCCATCAGTTTCAGATTAATATTTGAATTGAATGAATACTTCTATATTTTGAGACAAGGCAAATGGAAGCCTGTGATATATTTTCATTATATCACTCTATGCGCTTTTCATCATGAGCCCTATTATTATACCCATCGTAAGATGAATAATCTCATGTATTTTTTTCTTTCCTCACAAAGCAGGGTTTTTTTTCGGTCCTTTGATCACTTTCATCACTCTCTTCGAAAGCCCCTTTTAAGTCGTAATAATACTCTTTTTCAGATGAGGTGAAAACTATTCTGGGATTAGGCAGCATAATTTTAATAAAGTTATTATCTTCATACTATTATTCCTCATCCCATTCACCAAGCAGACTAACGTCTGTTTGCCTCCCTCTCCATCCCCCTGGGTTTTTTCCCCTGGATTGCTGCTGCCTGCAAAGCAGCATCAAGACACTGATGCTCTGGTCTCCTCCCTAGTTAATATTGTTAATTAAGAACCACGTGAAAAATACCTTGATTTCCCCCCGATTAATTTGCATCTGTCAGCTTTGGTGTTAATTTGGCGTTTTGTTGCCTTTTCTCCTGGTCATTTGCTTCTTTTCTGGCTCGGATGAACTTATCTCCATGTCAGCTCTGTATCTGGCTACTTCACAAATTCATCTCCTTCTCCAGATCCTCACTAAATCTATTAGACAGTGGGTTTAATACCAATCCATATGGCTTCTTCTTGATAGTTAACCTTTTGCTAGGATGAAAATTCACTATTTAATTCCATCTTCTTTCTCTTCTGGTCAGTGGCAGTATTCGCCTCTTCCGTTCTCCTCCTGAGCTGTTTTGCAGCAAAAGGAATTGCCATCTAATTTTTCCATCTCCTTAAATCCCATGAACGGGTTGATGAAACCCCAGGAAAATTCAGGACTAGTTCCTTTTGCAGAAGCTGACGGTGGTTTATACCTACTGGGGACGTCCTTGCCCACCAGCGCTGCTGTTTTGCTGCACAGTAAAACCCAGGGGATTCGCAGGGATCTTGGATTCACCTGTGGAGCTGGGCTGTGGAAGGAGATCCCAAACCTGCTCTGCAGGTACCTGAGAGCGGTCTGACGGCTGCTGCTGCCTCCTCTCCCCTGGTCCAAGAGAATTTAGGCATAGGTGATGGGCATCACTGTTTGCTTTCCTGATTTCTGAGTTTCTGCATCCTTGCATTGGAGCCTGCATCCCTCCTGCAGCTCCCTGGGGAGCTTTTTGGGTCTGGGTGCGGGCACGCCTGCGACTTGCTCTGCTCCTCGGAAGGGGAATTATAATATTCGCCATCCATGTTGTGGGTCATCATCCCCATAATGGGAAATCTACTCATCCCCATTCCCTTGAAAACTTACTGCTTGAGACTTTAAAAGCAAGAAAAAAGTTTATTTTTGGAAGGATCTTTGTGAATGTTGTCTGAACTGAATCTCAAATGCAAACAGTTGCTCCTACTTTGGAATAATAAGGCACAGGGGATGCGTATTTTCCTCTCTCCTTCTGCGAACGTCTGTGCTGAGACAACATTAAACTCCAGCAAGGAGACGTGCAACAGGAATATGATCAAAACTTACTGCTGCAAAAAGAAGAAATGGTGACTTAAGGGTGCCCATATTCCCTGGGTAGAGACCGTCAGCGGAGACATGCGTTGCATTTCTGTGTCGTTACGTGGAGCTGCTGAAGGTTGAAATGCTGTGAAATATACCACATGCTCTTATTAAATGGCTATATTAAAAAAAACAAAACACACACCAGATTGCAGTCGGTGGAAGCGCTTTCTTTATTTGAGGATCATTTTTTCAGACAGGCTGACTTTCAGTCAGCCTCTTGCGCCGGCTGATGTGTTGGCTCGGCGTGACGGTGGTGTGGTGGGATGCTCAAACCCTGCAGCCGACCGCGGCGCTGGGCTGAGCGGCTGGGTGGGCGCTGGCTGTGAAGGATCAGTCCTGCTGCCATCGACCAGCGCCTTTTACTGGGCCTGGAGGTTGGGTACTGGTTTTTGTAACACANCATAGACCTTGATGCTGCAGAACGGCGCTGCCTCCGCTCGGGACAGGGCTTGACCACAGGCTCTTAAGTGGGCGCGTAGCGATAGCACCGAGGCGTGCCTTGGAGTGGTGGTGGCATCAAGATACATTATTTGGCCCCGACTCAGGATAGCACACACTGTAGGTAGTGACTGAACTGAAACAAAGTGTAAGAAACTGAACTGAAACAAACTGAAACTGGAGCATCTCTCCTACGAGGAAAGGTGGACGAAGCTGGGCTTGTTCAGCCTGGAGAAGGCTGAGAGGGGACCTTATAAATGCTTATAAATATCTGCAGGGTGGGTGTCAGGAGGACAGGGCCAGACTCTGTTCAGTGGTGCCCAGCGACAGGACAAGGAGCAACAGGCACAAACTGAAGCAGAGGAAGCTCCAGCTGAACATGAGGAAGAACTTCTTCAGTCTGAGGGTGATGAAGCCCTGGCCCAGGCTGCCCAGGGAGGCTGTGGAGTCTCCTTCTCTGGAGATGTTCAAACCCCGCCTGGATGCAGTCCTGTGCAGCCTGCTCTGGGTGACCCTGCTTCGGCAGGGGGTTGGACTGGGTGACCCACAGAGGT
>Ga0065711_1044102_pt1 | contig 14313 bp, 7 predicted proteins | sample Hoacrofraction12_FD_59098 | JGI IMG/M metagenome (GOLD analysis project Ga0065711, IMG submission 59098) | Hoatzin crop microbial communities from Cojedes, Venezuela - Epithelial fraction 12 v2 (version 2) | ecosystem: Host-associated > Birds > Digestive system > Esophagus > Crop | place...
TTTTTTTTTTTTTTTTGGGGGGGGGGGGTAGGAATGCCTGACTTTCAAGCTTGTGTTACTCTCCATCTTGTAAAAGGTAGAACCTCAAAAGAAGCTCCACTGGGGTATGGCATTACATCCAAGAATCAGTTTCGCCTTAAAAACTGAAAAACAAAAGATCATATGGATGCTTCAAGCTTTCAATCTTTAAAGAAGGGGGTAACAGGGCTCCACTCATGTGAACCATAAAGACAGCCATAAGCAGAAAATAAGGATGCCATTTTCATTTCAATGCTCATTAGCACAAGACAGTAAAGCAGCTAGATCAGGAACCAACAAGTTACATTTAAAAAAGAGTCTTTCAGTTTAATAACCAGAGATGGCTACAGGGGCTTATCACCAACAACATCTGTGAAATGTATCTCTCTCCTTTCATGGGTATGAGAAAAAAATCAAATTAGAAACACAACTTACATCCTGCTTTCATGGTCGGCAGAGTGCCGCAACACACAGATCTCGTGCCGCCGACGTGTTTGTGAGACATACGCAATGTGCCAAGCAGAGCAGCCGAATTCAACTCTACTGCACAAGGAACTACAAGCACAGAAAGTTGGTGGGGCTCTGCATCTGTATTCACAAAAGATCAAAGCTGTTTCTCCAGTCCTACTGGAGGCCAAGTTTCAGCCCACTAGCAGCCTTTATTCGGGCTGCTGGTAAACGATCAAGCTAGAGGTTACACTAGCTCTCACAAACGCCGCTGCAACCTGGCTGGGATAAGCAAACCCTTCAGCAGTGAAGCGTAAGCAAAGAAAGGCAGGAAGGCTGCCCAAGGCTGAACAAACAACGCAGCAGGATTTCAAACCACATCTAGACTCACCATATCTCACTGCAAGAGCAAACACCTCCAAAAACTGACTTGGACTGGAAGAAAAAGAAGAGTTCATTGGACTCTTGGTGTAACACTGTGCTCCTCCTAAAGCCACAATTTTAGTGGGATTTTATACACCCTGTTCATTTTAGGTGCCTGTCTGACAGAGAAGGCTGCCAAACTACAACAATTATACCATCTCAGGGAAGCAGTCTAATTATAGGCTCCCAGGCAGAGCAGCGCACTCAAGAAGCATTATTATTCTTTAGCATGAGGCAAATGATTCAAAAAGATAGGATTTAAAGCAAGGAACTGCCAGAAGATTCACCTTCTTCATTATGGCCATGCTGTAAAAACTTGGTATCTTACACGACCTTCATTACCCACATATAAAATAATAACTAAGCCACCAATTTTCCTACAGTGCAGGTAACAGGCTTCAGTGCACTAGGTTTTCAGAAGAACCAAGAATCACCATGACCAAGCTAAACTCATTCTTCGTGGATTCCGGTCTGATGGACCTGCTAACTAGATGGCCACACAACATCCAGAGTAGTCCGAGTAGACTACGCTCTGATCCTCCCAGGTAGGTATCTAGTCACCAGCCCTTCAGAAAGCAAAAAGTAGCGATGAGCAACTTTTCTTCAATCCCATGTATATCTTAGCATAGCCGAAAACAGACATCAGCAGACAGCACTGTTCTCCAAAACCTGACATCTGGAGTTACCTGCTCTCCAAGCAGCTCTTACAGCTTAGGGGAAAGCCAGCCAGGAGCCCAGAATTCCTGAGCTTTCTTCAGTCTACAGGCACCCAAAGAGCTAGTCTATGCCTCTGTCATCTGAATTTGCTGTTTCTGGAGAAGAAAAATCTGCTTGCTCTAGTCAGACTCCCCAGTTGAACACCAGCAAGCTCCAAGAAGCTCACTAACAGCAAAGCGAGGGTACAGATCTCAGGCATGAAGCTGAGAACAGGGTTGCACAAGAGAAACAAACCCAACAAAATGCAGACTGAGTGTTTCCTACTCCAACTCTGCCGTTATCTCATGATGCCAATCAAGAAGCCACAGGAACTCTTTGAATGTTGCTATTAGGCATCTAACTCAGCAGCTCACCTGGAAGCCAGCAACGGGGAAAGCTCTTTCCTCCTTGGTCCAGGAGGATCTCCTGCTGCTGCTCTGTCCACACAAACCTCACTTGCTAGACAGGACTGCGACAGCAGCTCTCCCCTCTGCCCTCCCTCTCGCTGGGACCAGGCTCCAAGACACAACAAGCAGTAAGCAGGATCTCTTTGACTTGGGCTTTCCAACCTCACAACCCTATTGTGTTCATTAGCCAGCTCATTCTTCTCAGTTTAAATGGTCTTCCTGTAGGTCACAGCTTTCAGGGCTGAACAACAACATATAAATCAAAGTCATACACAGCATCCGCTAAATGTACATCTTATCCAGCTCTAAATCTCTGTTTTCCCTTTAGCTTTCACGAAGCCAAAGCACAACGCACTAATAACTACCACGGCAGATCTGGTGCTTAGGGCCCTTTCTGCAAACCCGTCCCACCAGGTTTAGGGGCCTACAGTGACAGGGTACCTCCCACTGACAGGGCACCAATACTTCAGGAGCCAAACAAACTCCTATCAGCCAAGAGCTGGAGAGGTTAAAGGTTTTAACTGAAGCTTCAGTCTGTTCACATGGCTCTTGTTACCGTGCCAGTGAAAGCTATGTGTCCAAAATCCCTGGAAGCACAAGGACTTCTGCAAACAGGGGACGGACCCTTCCAGCTTTTGGGGATGTCTGCTGTAGGAAGGGGCAAAGAGACAGCTTTGTACAGTACAGGAGCAAAAAACTCCTCTTCTAATAAGCTCTGAAAGCTGAAGCCCGAGGAACAGAGCACTTGCTCTGCAGCATCAGCAGGAATAACCTCCTTTGCAGGGTCTCCAATGAGATGCTAAGCCTTGTGCTCTGTTTAAATGCCGTCCTCATTCAGTGAAATCATGCAGCCCCTCACTCACTCCACATCTTTCGACCTCCCACAGCACTTCAGTTGCTCATTTCTTATCACCGGGCAATTGAAACAAAGGGGAAAGGAAACTTGTTTCTAAAGGGGAGGAGGGAGAGAAGAGAAAAAGAGTTTAGCATGAGAAGCAGTGCATAGTGAGTGTCGCCCATGTATTCCTACTCCCTGCAGAACCCTTTTGTAATCTTATTGCTCCCAAGACACATGCCAGGCACCCCAACTGCCAAAGGAATCAGAAATGCAACAGCCTGTTGTGTTGCCATGGGAATCAGGAGACAGGCAGTTAATTGATAAAATGGAGGCACATTAGATTCAAAAGAGAGAGAAAAAAAAGAAAAAAAAAATATACCAGACTAGCATCTCATGCCAGGAAGGGAGGGAGAAATGAGAAAACACATCTTTCCAAAAGAGCTTTACAGTGCTCCTAGGAGAGGTCTTTTTCCTTTTCCATTTTAATTTTCAGAGGTTTTTACCCTCATATCCCACCACATCATGAGACAGCCTGAAATGCAGCATAGAATTGCCCGTCCGCTCCTGGGCTGCGTTCCCCCTTCATGGCAGTCAATAGGCTTCTCACCCACCAGCCAGCAAGAAAAGCTGTACCAGCCTGGCAGAGCATCACCGCCACAAGACCTGAAGACACTACACCCTCGTCTCGCTGGCCTGTGCTAGAGATGTCATTAACCTGTGACAGGGCAGCATGCCTTGCAGCTTGTGAGCACCTCTCATTGTGCACCCCTGTGATTAAACTAACTAGTCAACCTAACTAGTCAAAAAACTCCCTCCCAGCCCGGGCAGGGCTTCAGCACTGTCCCATGACCAGGGGACTGTAATGCCTATTTGAAGCTAAGACAGATTTTTGTCATCTGGAAAACCCCACTGCTGGCCACAGGGGTGCCAGCTAAAAGCAATCATGTATGTTTTTACCGCCACATGGATTAGTTAAGAGCCTCTAAGGCATTAGAGCAGCCTGGCTCGCTGCTTGGTTCAGTGCTCAGGTGATGACACAGGGATGTGGTCTCAGCTGGGATGCCAGACGCTGCCCCTGTTCAAACTCCAGCCCGTACTCGGGGCACCAAGCACTTGTGGCAGATGATGCTTCCCCATTCAACAGACCACCACCCTCCACTACGAGCTGGAGGTGCAGGACAGCAGTGTGCTGTCTTTACACCCAAGTACCTATCAGCTCCTGGCTCTGTGGGTTTTTACGCGTTGCTTTTACACCACGATTCCTGTAAGCCTCTCTGGGTCTTCAGTAGCATTTCGTATCCAAGCAGAACACTACAGAAGTTCACTAACTGATGGAGAGCAGAGCTGATCAGAGCTTCTCCAACAGAGCAGGGAATGAAGGAGGCCAGTCCAGAGCACCTGTTGTCACAGACTCAAGCCCCAGTCCCTACTGACTACAGTAGCTGGTCTGTCAGGCAAGGGACAAGGAGACACAACCTGCTGCAGCTCCGGGAGCGGACCCTGCGCAGGCAGGGAGACAGGGCTTCGCTTGGCAGCATCAGCAGCAGCCACGCAGGCTGACGGGCTCTCCCGCGGGGAAGGGCTGCCTGCATGCTGCCTTCCCAGCGCTCAGCAATGGCGAGGCCTCACCACTTGTATTTCCAGGCTCCCACACGGGGATTGGAGCTTCTCAAAGCAGACTGGATTACACAAACATAACACTGTTGGCAACCAAGTGAAAGCCAGCCCACTCTGCCGTGCCCAAATTCAAATTATCGAGCACAGCAACGAAGCAGCTGTTTTCTGCAAGATTTATCACGGCCCTTTCAAGCTGCAGGATAAGGCAGAAACAGAGAGGGAAGATGTGTCTGCAAGAGAAAGCAATGCTTTGCAGGCGATAGCCCAGTGCCTGGCAGCACATTGTGGGAGGAAGCAGCCCAAGAGATTTATGGCTGACTTGGAAACAACGACTGAAAGCTCTGCAAGTTCAAAGCTGAAAAGTTGAGGCTGTAATCTGGCACAGAGACGAGCTCTGCATCTGGCACCCTGGAAATCTATTGCCCCTACTGTTCCCTGGAATAACCCCCATGGTGTGGATATTAAGATATCTGATACCACTTTAGCATCACTGGCTCTAGCTCCTTTGAAGAGAGAAGACATACCTAGAAAGAAACCTGCCATGAGGAGGAAGGAAAAGAGGACATTAAGAAAGTGAATGAGAATTATGAATGAGCAAGCAAAATCGAACGAGAACCACCGCAAAGTTGCTTTGCACTGAACCCGTTGAGGCAGATATTTGTCTGTCCAGGGGCAGCTGGGAAGGGCACTGAACCCCACACAGACGTGCTGAACAAAGGCTTTCTTATAAAGGTCTCATTCAAGAGGCTGGCTGGTGCGAAATCTGCTCCGCCACAGGCGAGACATGCATTCTTGGTGCCCGCTGGAGACGGGAGGGATGGAGGACCCTGGGGTTTACCAGCTATGCCAGATCAGATCCAGGATAATTCTTCAAAGAAACAAACAGCAAAGATATATATTTGTTATGTGCAACATTTTAAGTTTTTCAGATAAACACTGGTATTCCACAAAATATGCAAAGCATATTTTGGCAGCACAGGGCACTGGAGAGGCAAGTGATTCGTAGAAAACGCACTAGGTTTCTTTCACGGAGGGCTAATTAACTTGCAGCATATGGATGGATCTATTCATCTCCAGATTACAGTCTTAACTTTTACGTAATTATTATTTTTAAAACACTATGTATATTCTTTCAACCTTCATGTTTCAATATGCTATTCAACATTCTCCGGTCTGGAAAGAGGGCCCATTTATCACACCTCTGGAGCAGCATCCCGTCTTCCCAGAAAACAACGAAAACAAAATTCCCACAATTTTAAGGGTGTTTCAGGTTTGACAAAAAGAATGGAGCACTCATGCCTTCCTCCCCAGCTTGTGCCATCCCTCACCTCTAGAAATAAGTCACAGACACATTTCAAAAACTAAGACTATGCTGAAGTAACCCCTGGTGTATTACAGAATTACACAGGCTTCATTCTTCTGTAAATAAATAATAAAATCCCTTCAACCAGAGAATATTCCACTTGGAAGCATTATTCACTTTATTTACCATACCTCATTCTAACGAGAGGATATGTTTTTCCATTTAAACATGCCCTTAAGCCGTAAAAACTCGCTAAGTCCTGTCGCCTCAGCCCCATAGCCAACCTGGGTTACCTTGCCTGGAATTCTAAATGACTGCAGGACCGCAACGAGCGTTAGCAAGCAGCACGGGGCAGCCTGGTACGGTTGTAACCCACAAGACAGCCCCGGGAGCGAGAACAACGGCTGGGGAGATAACACTTACAGGGATGGCTCCCACCCGACTCGGCGAGCTTCCTTCCAGCAGCCCAAGCGACGCAGTGCGAAACACGACCTCCCCTCAAATCGCCAGCCTGCGCTCACACGCGTCTCCGGCTCCCCGGCTGCATGGCCGTAGTCGCACCATATGTTCAGCTTCTTTATAAACCTAGCACAAAGCTAACTTCTTGCAGTCTTTTCTTTTCAAAGAAGCATGGAAAAGCTTGGGAATGAGCTCAGTCTAAACCCGCCACGGCTGCAAACCCCGGCACATACATACGTGCACAGTTGTCCACGGTTTCTTAGGCTGTGGGAATTTGTCAGGCACAAGCGTGGATTCGGGGCTGCTATTACGGAAGTGAGGACAGCTGCTCTCAGCGAGCTGATCCAATGACAAAAAGAAAGAAAAGGAGGCAGACACAGGTCTTTAATGAGACATTTATAAACGATTTCCCAGGCAGAGCACTGGCACTAGCACAGAGAGAGGAGCAGTCTCAGGACACCTCCTGAACTGCAGAAATTTATCTTGAGTACCAAACGTCGTAAAGAGCAGCCAAGCAAAGCATCGTGCTTTCTCTCCACCAGAAAAGCGATTAAGCAGCAGGGTTTTGAAATATCACAGCCTTTTTAAGCGCAGGATTTTTGCTCAGGCATCATTCCCACATAAAACTCACTTGGATAGACTATGGTGCCATTCCTAACCAGCTACGGCACTAACTGAAAGAGCGGAGCAGCCAAGCAGTACATTGCTCAGGCAGGTGCACACAGAAAGGCCATTGACTTATTCACTCCGAAATGATGGAATTAGCTCACTTCCAATAAAATGTGGACGAGAAGGTACCAGAAAATAGCCTGGCTTGGTCCGTTGGGAGACTAATTATTGCTTTATGATCAGACTGGAGCCAGACCAGGGGATCAGCAGCTCCAAGAACAACAGCCTGTACAGGGAGTGTGATGCAGAAGTTGCTGTGTGTGCGTAACTCCGGGTATTTACTCACAGGACAAAACCCAAGCAGCCATGCACAAGCAGAGCGGCTGTGCCTCTAACAGTCCAGGGGAAAGGAAGGTTAAATGACCAGGAGAGATCCTAGGTCGACTCTGACTTTGGCATAGACTGCCTTCGGACATAGTACTCACTCCAGCTACACAACAAGCATTATAACCCTCTCTTACATCCTCACCGCACTCAGACGATACGGTTACCCCACTCAAGTCACGTTAGCTCTCCTGCAGTGCAGCGTTTTGCCTGACGTGACAGCTGATGAGCCACGTCACTCGTATCTGTGATCCTGCTGCATGATCAGCACTTTGGAGACCCACGTGCCCCCAGCTCCAGCTTAAAGCATCCTTCAGTTCAAGTCAGCGGTGCATCTGTGCAGCTGGAGGTTGCAAGCTCTGGCAGCGAGTGCTCTGCTGGCACCTGGGAGGTCTTCCCCACGTGAAGGGCTAGACATGTAGCAACAGACCACGTGAGTAAGATCTTCCCTACTCTTTCTCTCTTGACTAGTAACAACTTCTCATTTCTACCCGCTCAACCTCAGAAACGCTTCCTAGGAACAAGCACAAGCTTTTCTCTGAGCTTTCAACATGACTTTGCTCTGCTTCCCTCTGGCAGGAGCTGGGCTAATCTTCACAGTGATTGCTCTTTACAGCAGCTCACAGCTTGCAGCCATGCAAGGTGCTTTCTCATGCTCTGTCTGCAGCTCGTCTTGAGGGAAAAGTACAAAAACACCTGACATGTAATAACCAAGGAGGATGCTTGGTTAGCTCCCTATCAGCGTGCTACTAGAGGCTTGTTTTCAGTGCAGCCGGCTATCCTGGAAGACAGCAGAGAGTAAAGCCACTGTTAATTGAACCACTGTAATGGTACCAACAGAGACAAGCACCACATTTTTCTGTCTTGTGTGTAGGTTTTTTCCCTCCTCAGTAGAAACATAACAGCAATACAATTATGCCATCCCTTTGAATCCTCCATCCAACGTGCCTGAAAGAGGGACACTTTAGGGGCCACCTGCAGCATCCCCAGGATCCCAGGGGAACTGTAGGAGAGGTAAAGACCAACATCTTTTAATTGCCAAACTTGTGCACAACCCTAGGGCTGCGCTGTGCTGAAACACAGCTTCGATTCATTACTTCATCAGCCATTTATTTTTGCAGCCATACGTCCACGCGCAGATCGTGCAGACTATACATCTCCCACGAAGGTCACACAATAGACTGACTGTATGCAGGTCCACGCGACGCAGAATGTCGTTTGTTGGGCTGTTTTTGTTTTGCCTAATCTAATAAAAAGGATATTTGAGAGCAGATTAACACTGAGTCATCTACTTTATTGCAAATATCTGGCTTAAACAGCTAAGTATCAAAAGCCAATGAGTTGTACATGAACAGGCACTATTTGCAGAAAATCCAGATCATCTATTTACAGTGGACATCTTTTTTTTTTTTTTTTTGAGAAAAAGCATGACCATGATCCAGATCTGACCCTAAAAAAATATCTGAGCTATGATATGAACATAGAAACCCACAGCAGGTATCTCAAACCCAACAGCTGTAAGTCTCAGTGATCACCAGAAATGGTACATTATGCCCTTCCAGGGGTGATGGTGGGTGAAGTGAGCAGCAGTGGTGGTGGGGAAATCCATAATGTGAAGTGAGGGATCATGGACAAAGCTCTGGGAGCTGACTAGTTGAGCTGTACAAAATATCTCAGCACACGGTCCCACCAGGCACCCTGACTACCTTGAGCACACAGTATGCTCTCAATCCCAGTTCATCTTACTGGTTTGAGAGACTCATGTGGGAACTATCCCTCTCTTTTATACCATTTCTTCAGATGATCAGGTTTTTTGCTTTCATCCTCTGAACACACCCGACATGGGCAGCAGTCAGTCAGTGAGGACAATGTCCCCAAGCCCTTTTTTGGAGTCAGGATTTTCTCAACATCATACCTTCCTTAATTGAATTTTTTTGTGCAAGGTCTGCATCAAGCCCTTCTAACTTCTGGCAGTGTTTTTTTAAGCAAATACCTCCAAATGTAATATTCTGAAATAAGCAACTCTGTGAAATAAATTATACAACAATACATAAGGCTCCTGTCTTCTTCAGGGAATGTGAATCTTAAACAATTGTACGTGTTTATGTGTGAAATCTGACAAGCACACCATAAGCACAAGGCTAGGACACTTGCTCAATGTGCGCACCCACAGCCAAATTACAAATGTACTGAAGCTTACAGACACAGCACTTCAGTCAGTGAAAAGGATTACTGGAAGCAGCGTCAGAGAGAGAAGCTGCTGCTCCTGGAGCCAGGACTGGGAGGGCAAAAGGCCAGAAAAAACTGCTGGCCAGGGCAGCTGTTCCACTCTCACCTCTGACTCGCAGGATGACATGGGGCAAGACTTCATTCTTCAAGCAGTCTTGTGTGTAAAATATGGAAAATACTGGCCTACCTCAGAGCCCCAGGCTTTGCAGGTGGTGGTGAAGCATTCAGAGTGTCTAGAACAGAAAGGTTTCATATGTGCATTATAATTACAGAAAGTGAGATTGACTTGCAGCTCGTGCTTGGTAGGAATTCATAAAGCAGCTTGGGAATACTCCTGCAGCAGCAGCAAACTCCTACGTAACACTGCCCTGCAAATTAGAGCACTGGCAGTGCACTAGATCACACAATGCAACTCCTGAATTCTTGGTGCAGGTTCAGGTCTTAAGAGGTACTCGTGGCAAAGCTCCTCACTGCCTTCCTCTGCAATCATTTAAAATCCCTACGCACAAGCAAATTCCTCCTTCTGACCTAGAATTCTGTAAAGCAGACCATGCGAGCAAAGCGCTCCGCTGCATCCTCCGCGCCATCCACGACCCAGGCGCAGCACACAGGACGCACGTTTACTGTGCTGGAAAACAGCATTGCCAAAAGGGTCAATTAGTAGCAGAGACGATCAACTGTGCTCTGAACGGAGCTGCTTAAGTCACACACAGCCCAATTTTGACAGTGAGTATTGTGATACATAGACTTTTCTTACAGACGTCACATATCACATAGAAAACAATTTCTTTCTTTTAAGGGGATTACTTCCTAGCACCTTTATTTAAAAAAGCAAATACCCTACTGAGCCCAAAATAAACAGAGAAGAATATCCGTATTATAAATATTTTAAGGCTTCTGTGGAGACCAATTCACCCATCCAACTGCTTGCAAGGAGGATGCTTGCATGCAGGATCAGTGTGTGATGGTAAAGCTGGACAAACAGCCAATACTACGTAGTAACAGCCTGATGCCACTGCAACCCTACGGATTCTCATCCCGAATCCACTGGTGCCAAAGGGAATCTTTGATTTCATTGAATATTGGCTCAGGTCTCTAATGATCAATCTGCTCTTGCAGGAGTAGTTCAGCTGTTTGAGGCAGAACATGCAGGAGCAGATTCTGGCCTGAAGCTGCACCCTTACTGCAACGGGTGTAACTGCAAGTGTCCTGATGTTACTGCAGACTTACACCAGCACGGCTGAATAGGATTTGGTTCATTATATTCACACCACCATAAGCTGAACATCTGTGGGAAGTAGATTTTCTTTCCCTGCTGTTCTGTGAGGAGCTACAGACCGAGAGAGCAGGAGGGCGTCTGACCTCCATATGCCTTCAGCGCGTGCTCACATCTCATTCTACAATGAGTGTGCTGAATATTAAGGATTAACTATATCTAATCCTTCTAAGAGCATCTACTGACTAAGACAATTAAAATCAGACTCTCAGTTGTCTCTAGATGTCACCTGTAAAGCTGATTAAACCAGGATTGATTCAATGTCCTTTCGTAGTGCTTGAAATGCATTAAACCACGTCTCCTTAGGAGAGGAATGCTGCCAAAGGGCCTTTCCCAATTCAAGAGGGAAAACAGAAGGGCTGGGGGAACCACCACCTCCAACACCCCCCCCACAGAAACCCCACTACAAAACATATTTCAGACTGCAGGGTGGCAAACAGGGTTGCTCATGAAAGGGACAAGCGAGCTGAACACAAGCCCTATGCAAATAGTCAAACGGTTGGTCCACAGCCATGCCAGAAAGCATCTGCTTCTGGAAAGGCAGCAGGGATTAGCAGCAAATACGCAGGGTCTCACGAGAGCATCAGTGTGCGTGAGCGACTGCATTTACACAGAGCCACGTGACTTACACGCAGGGCACTTCAGTCACCCCACAGTAACGATGAACGAACACGCGCAAGCTCTAACGATCGCTCTGCAAAGCTTCTCCGGCAGCTGTTGCAGTTCCTGCACCTCAGCAGCACTGACCAGCAGCCATCGCGGTTCCTCTCCCAGCCTGGCTTCTCCATTTGAGCTGTACATCAATGCTAAATCAGCAAACCAGCAACCCTCATCTGCAGTTTTTCCTGTGTAACCCCTAGACACACACTCTTGCTTTCTTTCAGGTACCTGATAACTTCTTGAATAGACGTCCGCCTGGGTGCACCTGGATACCGTAGCTCTTACTACTGCCTGACAGATCACCCGCTGACACTGTAGCAGTCACAGGCATTTGATCTTACAACATGCTCGTTGGCACCTTGTCCTCCCGATTCCTCCAGGAACTGAAGCTGCTGTGTACACAGGCCTGTTAAGATAAAGCAAGACCTATCCAAACTTCACAGCCACCGATGACGCATTTCCAGCAAGGATCACTAATCCGACTCCAGGAGCATCCATTCACGCTTGCACCACGGATTTAATTGAGGACAGCGCTCAGATGAGAGCTGACAATACCAATCACTCTGAGAGGCCTGAAGCAAAACAGCAAAACCAAATGTTTGCTAGAAATAATAGCAGCCTCTGGCTCCACGATGTGGGGTCTTTTCTCTCGATTCGCCAGTGCACCACACCCCAAGTTAATGTTAATCAAAAGCCACAAAGCCTTTGCATAGACAAGAATTAGCTCCTTATGTCTGTGCCAGTCAATCGGCTGCTCGGGACATTACAATCCCATTCCTTTTGTTTCAGACAAAACAGTAGTTTAGTGTCTTTCATATTTAACTGGGAATGAGAATTAATAGATTAATACAAAACCAGACAGCCTCAGCACTCTCTCATGCAGCTTTATAAAGAAGCCTGTGTTAAGGCACTGCCAAACCTTCAATGATTACCTGAAAATAACCTGCCCAAGCACTCTCTTATTACCAAGGCATGAATTCCTCATCAAGGACACCTTCTTTCTTTCTGTTTTACTGCAAAATAATCCTACAGGCAACAGAAATTACTTCCTACTGCTATGCATCCAGCCAATTTACTCCAACAAAATCCTGAGAAACTTGAGGGGCGAACAACTGATTTCCAAGTTAATTTACCAAGATGTTGCTGTTAACCCTGGCGCAGGTAAATAAAAAGGAACAAAGATTTCCCTAGGGAAGGTAAGAGCAAGGCACCAGTCCTACAAGGAGCTAAGGTGGTGGTGAGATTTAGCCTCCTCCAGCAGAATTCATGCAGGTATAGTCATTAATGATGGGGCCTAGACGTATGCAAAGAGACCCACACAGAATTGCTGACTCTCTGAAACTAGAAGCAGCCCTCAGAAGATAACTGCATTTATAGACAACAAATCATAAGAAGCTAACTCCCTCCCCACCGCCCAGGAGACTCAAAACCAGATTCAACCCTGATAAAAAGATTATGCCACACAGTTTTCAAAGGAAACCTCCTTCATTTGCGAAGAGGGACCTGGGATGCAACCCATGGAGCCCAGTCTGCCCAGCCCTCTACTAGCCTCTTCTCCTTATTCTCCGATGCTAGGAGTGATGGATCACATTCAGGTTGGAGCAGCAGCTCTGGTCACGCATCCCACCCAACGCAAACGCAGCGACAGCACCCAGCAAACCCGTCCCGGCTGCTGCCTGCGCGATGGGGAGCCCATCCCCGCAGCGCAGCAGTACCCAGCCCCCAGGATGGAACCAGCCCCGGCCAACGAGCAACCAGAAACCGCGCGTAAATAACTATGCCAACAACTAGCACAGCTCCTGCTTGTAAAACCCTCATTACAAGACACTTAGTTTAATTATCCTATGGAGCCAGACATCTAGTGCTCTTTAACAGCCCTGTGAGCGCTCCACTCCGCTTTTATTTCTCCTGAACAAAAGCATCATACAGTGTTTGCAAAGGCAGACATTATGCCAGCAAATATTAATAGCTCTGTGCATTTATTTTTCACCAAAAATTATGTACGTACACTCACATGAAAATGAGAAGGCATTCCCAGGCTCCTGCCAATGCTGTATAGTTTAGCTATCAAAGTATATTTTTTTTGGCAATAAAACTGGGCACCAGCTGAAAAATGGTTTTGTTACTCATAGCCATGCCCAAATATGACATTCATGTCTCAGATACTTACACCTGCCTATTTAGAAAGGCAGGATCCATCTGTAAAATTCAAGTTCTAGGCTGGATTCAGACTGCATGTGTTTAAGTCTCACAGAAAATTTAACAGGTTTGGGCTTTTTTGCCTCCAGTGCTGAAATCCCAGAGTTGCCCAGCTCCATCTGTAAATACTAATTTTCCTTTTTTTCTCCCCCTTTTGCCAGAATTCTTTAGCTGGAGATAAGATTTAAGGACCATAAAAAGCAGTGCAAATGAACACCAGAGCCAGCTGACAGCAAAATGCAGTATGAAAGGCAAGGCTTTCTCCTCTAACCAAGTTACTCCGGTGCTGCTCCGAGCAGACAAAAACCACTCTGAAATGTGAACGCTTCCCCTCCCAGCGGCTTTCACCTGTTCCACCAGCTGGGAAGGCTGTGGGGACCCATTCATCACAGCCTCCATTCTCTCTCTGTCTTGCAACTGCAGGCTAAAGCAGGCTTCTCCAAGAGGAGGGTGGGAAAGAAACCAAGACATATGAGCTCTGTAAGTAACAAGAAATCCGAACGCTGTATTGAGCCCTTTACCCGTGACCCACACCTTCTGCACAGAAACCTCTCTTGCACATGGGGTTGAGAGCAGTAAATTTCTTTACTTCAAGCACGGGAAATAAGCCAACACATTTGTGGGAAATCCTCTCCTGAGACAGCCAGAGATGAATTCTCAGTCTGGTTTTAAGGGAAAGAGTTACAACAAAGCAGCAGAACTTATTTTTTCCACTGTTCCAGCTCTATTGGAAAGAAGGCGGGGGGGG
>Ga0065711_1009488_pt1 | contig 14311 bp, 12 predicted proteins | sample Hoacrofraction12_FD_59098 | JGI IMG/M metagenome (GOLD analysis project Ga0065711, IMG submission 59098) | Hoatzin crop microbial communities from Cojedes, Venezuela - Epithelial fraction 12 v2 (version 2) | ecosystem: Host-associated > Birds > Digestive system > Esophagus > Crop | place...
TCCTAATGCACCCCAGGATGCCATTGGCCTTCTTGGCAGCCAGGGCACACTGCTGGCTCATGGTCAACCTGTCTTCCACCAGGACACCCAGGTCCCTCTCCACAGAGCTGCTCTCCAGCAGGTCCGCCCCAGCCTGTACTGGTGCCTGGGGTTGTTCCTCCCCAGGTGCAGGACCCAGCATTTGCTCTTGTTGAACCTCATGAGGTTCCTCTTTGCCCAACTCTCCAGCTTGTCCAGGTCACACTGAATGGCAGCACAGCATTCCGGTGTATCTACCAAATAATTCCTAATAGTTCCTAATCCAATTAACTAGAACGTAACTAATTTTAATCAGGCCAACTGTCCTAACTGCTTATTTGCAAGGAGTGGAGGGGGAAGGAAAAATGGAGGCATGTTTCATTAAAGCCTCATGCTGATTGTCCTCTTCAAGGCATGTTAAAATCCTGCAGCAGTACTTGACATGGCAGCCCCTGGCCGGCTGCTTCGCAGAGAGCCACGCAGGCTCTCGGTGCGACCACGGGATGGGTGGGCAGGCAGTGGGGCAGCATCCCATGCCATGGCACCTGCTGCCAGGGGCACCTGGCCCAGGTAACTGCCTACAGCCGCGCAGAGCTTCCAGGTGAGCTCCATCTGAAATCCTGCTTGAACAAACAGAACCTGTTTGCAGTAGCCTAGAAGCCGAGCCATAATTACCTTTGCATCTCACAGAGGGAGCACTACCTTTTGGTTAACCTACACCAAACCAACCTGCTGGTCTGAGGCTCGGAACCCCGAAGGCGATAGCACCACACTGACCTCAACTTCCTAGATTCCCCCCAGGAAGAGTGGGGGAACACTGGAACAGGCTGCCCAGCGAGGAGGGCGAATCTCCATACTTCAGCAGGACAAGAGGCCAACAGCCTGGCCTGGCTTTGAGATGAGTTGTGCCACGAGCAAGGGTTGGACCAGGCGGCCCCCAGAGCTCCCACCCAACCTAACCTCTTCTATTCCAAGAGAGCTGAACTTAACCATAGTGAGGACTGAAGCTTTGGGAATGTCAGCCAGTTCCTTGACAGTCCTCCTCAGAGTAAGCAGAGCATTTCTACCCTTTTTCACGACGGCCAGGAGGAAGGCAGGAAAGCAGGGGACCTCGAGCTTGGGTTCAACTAAGTCTCCCAGTAGCTAAATCCTGTTCTTGTGCCAGTCAAGCCCCGTCAAGGGTATGATGCACCAACTGCGTACACGCGTGTGGATGCGTCTGTGGTGGGACAAGGACAAACTCTAGTCAAGAGTCAGAAACTCCATCTGCTGAAAAGAGTGTAGAAGGTTAATAAAATCTGGCTGCAGTCCCATCTCCACCTCTTTCCTTGGTGGATGAGCTGCCTCAGGTTGCCAGCACGTTTTCTGCCAGGTGAAACCATACACAGACCGACCAGGTGAGAAGCTAGCAGGCATGGTGGCTACCCCTGAGCTCAGCGGGCAGTTTGTCCTTCCCCACCCGCAGCGAGGGCTCTGTGCTCTCAGAGCTGAGCAGGCTTTCCTCCGAAGTCAGGAGAAGACAACACAGAGGAGATGCTCTATATATTGACGATACCAGTGTGCAGGACAGCTTAGATCTGCTGCTCTGGGCCCAGGGCTATGGGCTGGATTTCCACGTCTGCTCCCCAAGGTTTTAACCCCAGGGGCACTTGAGCATAAAACACCAGATTTCTGGAGCACAGACAAACGTCAGACTTCTTCCACAGAAAATTATGCTAACTTGTGCTAAACACTTCTCTTTCTTCCTCTTTCTGGCTTCACAAATTGGGAGTTTGTTTCTGTGCGGTGGCTCATGCTCCGCAGGGAGGACAGACAGACAGTGTCCTCAGCCAGCTCCAGAGCTCAGGAGCGCAGCTGCGAGTCTCCTCATGCTCTGGAGACCCCCAAGCCTTGTCCCTCTCCACGGTGGGCAGGCAGCCCACGGAACGGGGGCGCGGGAGCCTGCGGCACAGCCCGAAGGAAAGCCACGTCTGTGCTGGACACGGCACCAGCCGCATGCATTAGGCCAGGCATCTCAGAAAGGGCTGAGGATTAGTTTTATATGAACAGCAGGTGAGTTGTGGCACGGCTAAAAAACCAAACAAGAGGACAAAACCACTTCTGCATCTGGTCCTTGGCTACTGGGGGCAGAACCCCGACACTCAAAGGACTTGCGTTAGGAGCCGGCCTCATGGCTGGTTTTTCTCACCCCAAGCCAAATACAGAACGCAGTAACTTCAAAGGGAGCATGACAAGTAGGTAACATCATCAAGGAAGAAGCAGAACCTGAGCTGTAAGGTCGAGGTTTGCTGAGCTGTCAGTCCTCCGGGTGACTCCTCACCCCAGACTGGCACTGCCCTCCTTGCATCTCCAAGTGCTGGGAAGTCAGGACCGTGCTGAAGCACTTCCGAGCGCCTCGGTATTAAAAGCTCTCCAGGTCCAGAGCCTTACCAGTGTGTGAACTATTCAGGGAAAGAAAAACAAACCCAAACCCCACCCACAACAACCCCACCGCACCCACACAACAGAACCCACCCCCAACACAACACGTAGTGTAAATATCATTAATATATCCTGGGAGAAGAGCGAAAAGCTTTTTTCAACCACAAATCCATAGACCCCACTGTCCATTCGCAGTAGAAATTTAGACACGCAAACCTTTGATTCGGTGTAAAAGGAAATGGCTTTCTTCTACAAAAATGGCTGAATTCGCCCTGAATAAAGGACATTCCTGGGGAATACAAACCCCTCAAGAAGAGCTCCTTTAAGCTACAAAAGAGTCCAAACTGTATGTATTCTACAGCAGAAACTACACAAAATCAAAACGGGAGGGAAGCTTTCTCTGCGGCACTTTGCTGTATCTGGGTGGTATTTCTCCAGCCCATTTTGAAAAACCCCTCCACCTTACAACCACCAAGCCTGAAGTCTTTAACTTCAGGAATGCTGCTGATTTTTAAAAGCTGCTGTGCAGTTTTCAGCTCACAGGCAGCAGTTCTCCTTCAAGAAGAGCTCGAGACCACCCTTACCACGGGCAGGAGGAGGAAGAGGAGTAGATCCCTGCAGAGAGAAGGGCTTCAAACAGCAACCTGCCCTGCAGCAGAGTTGCAGCCTGCATTGAGGAGACAGGTATTTTGCTACTCATCTAGGGTTTTTTTTCTTCTTCTTTTTTTCCAGCTGATAGCATGTATGGACAAGGTATCTTACAAGTCCCAGTCTAGCCTCTAGCTCTAGGTGCTTTCAGAGGACTTATTTTTATGAGAGTGGGAGCTACCTTCTTCCTACATTGAATATTTCTGATATCATTCAGTACCGTAGACGCCCAAGAGGCCCTTCTGCTTGTAGTTAACATGGAGCCATCATAATCTTCATCAAGGAGAGAGGAACACAATGCCTTGTCTTCCCCATCAGCAGGGATGGGGAAAACCTCTTTTTCCTTTGGGAAACCTACGCAGAGTTGCTTGTTGACAGGCAACTATCAAAAGCAGAATTTCAAGTTAACAGGCACCACATAGAGCAAGTTCTGCCAGGTTTCTCTGAAGGCAGTTCCTCAATTAGCATTTTACTTGGGCTGCCTGAGGAGGAAAACTACCCAGCTCACACTTGAAAAGACACTAAACCAGAAAGATTTATTAAAGCAGTCTTTTGTCACAGCCATATCATTTGCAAATAAGTGAAAAACCTGATCGTTACCTCTCTTACATGGGCAGAAACCTTCAGAAGGGGGCTGCAGAGGAATCGCTCCTTCCCTAGGAGCTTCAAGTAACTGCAAAACAAGGTTAAGTATTGCCCAGCCCCTGCCTAGACCTATCTGTGAGAAGCCCTCATCACCAGCCAGCTGGAGCAGGAGAGGCCCCGGATCACATTTCCTTAGCACCTGAACGCGTTCAGCCTCCCCTACATTGCCTCGCCGTGGAGTTATAAACCTCATTGCGCAACGAAATCCCCCCCCAGGAGGCAAGGGCTGGAAATGCGATGGCAGGCTTGATGAGTGTTTCCATCAGCGTGACTTCAGAGGGTTAAACATCTCCTCACAATCTTGCTCTTTTCTTGTTGTTGCAAACCAAGCATTTAGTCTAGGTAATTCACAGGATTTGTGTTTGGAAGCTTTCAGAACCAAACCAACCCGGAAACTTCAGTATCTAGCAAAGAAAAAAGCTGGAATTTATAGGTTTGCTAGTTTTTGCAGTTTTACTTCTTAATCTTTTTAGGTGGTTTGTGTCTCCAAAAGGAAACAAAAAGCAATTTTCCACTGTGTTTTTCTAGAAGGTAAAGTTATGGATACTATTATTTCCTCTCATGAGTCAGATGTCTGTGTTTAAGGACAATGCTGAAGGAGGGGGCTGCCGGGCACTGCGCAGCCCAGGGTTAGAACGCTGACTTCTACTGGGACTGCAGTCACCAGATTCCATCGCAAATCTATGCCTCTTCGTGGTTTTTTCAATATATGCGTAGCGGGGGCTGGTGTTTTGTAGTGGTGCAACCTCGGTCTTCTCGGTGCATGTTGCAGCACGCATCGCACTTTCGTCCCTGCTGTCGGCTGCTGAGCTCTGGCTCCCCTGCGTGCCCCGCACACGGCTCCGCGCAGAGCCCCGAGGGCGCGGGACAGGCTGGGGGATCCGCGACTGGAAACGTGACAGGAGGTGGTGCCTCTGAGAAATACCCAATGCCAGAGACCAGAAACCTCATCTTTTAGTAGCTGTGGCAAGAATTTAGATTTGAAAATGCTTCAGGAGTTTGAGACTGCGGTTTAGAAACTGCGGGAATAGGCGACTGTAAAAACCCCCTGACATTAGCTCTGCTTTTGCTTGTGACTTGTAGTAGCAGGGGTCGGTTTCATGTCTTACGCTGGGAAAGACCCCACTGCTACTCTTTTCTGTTCCATTAAATAAGAAACTGTGTGGCAGATACCCACAGCTGAGATGTGTAATTGGCATAAAGCCTTCAGCTGCAAATGTAAAATGTTCACACACGGGTGAAATGAAGCAGCCCTGCCTCGTTGCCTACAGTGGGTCTTGGGGATGCTCCTTTGGCCATTGTGTTACGGGAGAAAATGGAAAGCAGCAAGGCTGCTTGCTGTGCCCGCTGGGTTTAGTCTGTGGGAAATGTTCACAGTGAATAATACCCGCTTGCTTTGAGCAGGGAAAAAGGGTCGTGTAACCTCAGCGCTGTTACCCGAGTGCCGGCCCGCAGCCTGCGTGCGGAGGCGTGGAACCGCACCGCAAGAAAACCCGGAGCAGCTTTCCAAATCCAGCAGAGCGACGGCCTGGCCGGCATCACCGCTTTCAGAAGCGGGGAATCCTGAAAGCCTGCGCGAGCTGCGGCTGGCACCGCCGCGGCCGGTCGGCGAAGGCGGTCAGCCTCCCCGCAGCAGAGGTGAATCTCCGCGGAGCGAAGGCGCTGCTCGGCCGGGCGGCCGCCGGTTTGGCGGCTGGGAGGCAGCTCTGTACAGGCGCACGCTGCGCTGCCTTTGTAAAGAAAATAAAAGCGTGGTTTGCCCAGGTATTTCTGACTGCGGGTAGCCCTGGCACCGAGGGCCGTGGGAAGCGGGGTTCCCCGCCGGTACGTTGGTGCGGCGTTGCGCAACAGAGACGTTATTGAAAGCGGGAGCTGGAGACGGGGATGGGCCAAGTCGCCTGGCTTCGTTCCAAACCCACCCGCGGCGCCGGGACGTCCTTCTGGAACGGTGCGGGCAGGCACTGCGCTCGCGGGCTGCTCGGTGAAAAGCAGGCAGGCGACAGCTGAGCAGGGAGGAGTAAACACAGAGCCTGAGCAGGGGTCGAAGGAGAAAATCAGTGGGTTGCTGTGCTGGGGGGCAAAGGTGCAACCGAGACCCAAGACCCGCCTGGACAAGGTCCTGTGCAGCCTGCTCTGGGTGACCCTGCTTTGGCAGGAGGGTTGGACTGGGTGACCCACAGAGGTCCCTTCCAACCCCCACCATTCTGTGATTCTGTTTTACCTGCTGGCAGGGCGGATGCTGGTGTAGACGGCCTGGCAGGAGGCTGTGAATGTGCACCCTGCACGAGTGGGAGCTGGTGTGGGTTGCTTTATTGTCCTCTCCAGGCCCAACAGCTGCTGTTCTGCGTTACCCAGACAGGCGCGTTGTTTGGGTTTGGCCTGGATAAATGCCAGGTGCCCACCAAAACCGCTCTGGCGCTGCCCCTCCTCAGCTGGGCAGGGGAGAGGAGATATGGTGAAAGGCTCCAGGGTCGAGACAAGGACGGGGAGAGATCACTCACCAATCACTGTCACGGGCAAAACAGACTGAGCTTGGGGAGAAAAGGAAAGTTTAATTTATGAGACATCTTCCCCCCACCCCTCCCTTCTTCCGGGGCTCAGCTTGACTCCTGCTTCTCTCCCTCCTCCCCCCAAGTGCTGCCGGGGGACGGGGAATGGGGGCTGCGGTCAGTTCATCACACGTTGTCTCTGCCGCTCCTTCCTCCTCAGGGGAGGACTCCTCACACTCTGCACCTGCTCCAGCGTGAGGTCCCTCTCACGGGAGACCGTTCTCCACAAACTTCTCCAACGTGAGTCCTTCCCACAGGCTGCAGCTCTTCATGAAATGCCCCGGCGTGGGTCCTTCCCACGAGGTGCAGTCCTTCAGGAACAGGCTGCTCCAGCGTGGGTCCCCACGGGGTCACAAGCCCTGCCAGCAAACTTGCTCTGGTGTGGGCTTCTCTCTCCATGGATCCGCAGGCCCTGGCAGGAGCCTGCTCCAGCGTGGGCTTCCCACGGGATCACAGCGTCCTTCAGGCATCCCCCTGCTCCAGTGTGGGATCCCTTCCACGGGCTGCAGGTGGAGATCTGCTTCACTGTGGACCTCCATGGGCTGCAGGGGGACAACCTGCCTCACCATGGTCTTCAGCACGAGCTGCAAGGGGAGACTCTGCTCCGATGTCTCAAGCACCTCCTCCCCCTCGTTCTTCACTGACCTTGGGGTCTGCAGAGTTGTTTCTTTCACATCGTCTCACTCTTCTTGCTTCACTGCTGTCTCACCCCGAGGTTTTTTTTCTTCCTCTTCTTAAATACGTTATCCCAGAGGTGCTACCACCATCGCTGATCGGCTTGGCCTTGGCCAGCGGCGGGTCCGTCTTGGAGCCGGCTGGCACTGGCTGTATCAGACATGGGGGAAGCTTCTCGCAGCTTCTCACAGAAGCCACCCCTATGGCCCCCCCGCTACCAAAACCTTGCCACGCAAACCCACAGCACAGGTGGAAGCTACGTTCTGCTGTATCTTGGTGTGGAGAACACAACGGACACCCCGCCCCCGGCCTACGAAGCAGCCTCTCCAGCTGCGTAGCTGCACGGGGCGCTGCACAAGGACGCAGCAGGATCCCAGCAGGTGCCCCCGTGTACGGGCTCCCGGCACACGCAGACTCCCAGCCGCGCAGTCGCATCGCTCCTCTTCCCCGCGCTGGCTGAGGCAGAGGGTGTGCGTGGCCCGGGGCCCTGCTGCTTTGTGAACCGTCCAAACCCCGCACCCGGACGATTCATCCTCTCATCAGTTCTCCTGTGGCGCTCTCCCTGTGTGACCTAACCCCACGATCCTTGACGGCACGCTGCTGTCGGACCAAGTCAGCTTTGTCTGAGGGCTCGTCCTGCGCAGTGAGTGAAACACGGGATCGCTGCCGGAGGAATTCTGGGATCATACCAAGAGACTGTCATCGCAGCCAGGCAGGATGGGGACAGAGCAGCTGCGGCACTTGTTGGCTTCTGGACGGTTACCTTCACAGCCTTAGTATGCATTTAACATAATTTCTCTTGTTTTTAAATCTCAAGAACGGCTGCTTGGGATAATACGTATTTTGCACGTCGCTGGTTTTTTTGGTAGAGGATCAGTTCAGATCTGCTGTCTCTCAGCACAAGTTGGAAAACCGTGGTAACAGCGGCTGCTAACGATGCTGGTCGGGGTTTCGGATGCCAGCAAAGCAAAGCTCCGTCTGTGGAGCAGCGGGGGCAGCGGAGCAGCGTACTGCGGTCACTAGATCCTCACAGCCTGCCGCTCCCGGCTGCCCCCCTGCTCTTTTTACTCCACTTTCCCCTGACACCTCTGGACACGCTGGCTCCTGCTCCTCTTTTCTTTTTCCTCCTGTTTGCCCCTCTCCCTCCAGTCGCTTTCACGTCTTCCTCCCAGCTGGTTCATGCAGAGGGGACACCCTGGCTATCGTCACAGGACAGTTCCCAGCTCGTGGGCGATGGTGCATGTACACCTCTTGCAGGAATGCAGATGTAGCATTTGGGGAATTAAGCTGATGCAAATTATGTGTAACTACTCAAAGGTTTAAACACAGGTGTAATTCAGACGGTGGGTGTAGCCTGAGAACAGGCGATGTCTAATCCAAACCCTTCCAGGTACCTGGGTGAAAGTTCCGCTTTAAAAACGAGACGGTGCTCCAGCACTCTGCTACGACCCAATGCTTGTGATCGATTTGTTTACTCTAATTTTGTTTACTATAGATTTCTTTACTGTAGACAAAGCAATTTTTGTTTCTCTTTCTCAAAGAGAAGAATCATTTTCACTGAAATATGAAGAGGGAAAAATCTGGGGATGGATTTTTTTCTACGCTGGGTATCTGCCTACTAGAGAAAGCTCAGCAAGATTAAAATAAAGACAAGCCCAGCAGCAGAAAGCCTTAAGGAAGCCTTCTGACTGGCATTACCCTGAGCACAGAACACCCGACAGGCAGCCTCGCTGCTGCTGGGATTCCTCTGTGGCTCCTGTGTAACCCTTGAGCCAGGAGAACAAACTCTGCAAAACAAATGAGACCGGGAGAGGTTGTCCCATATTCAGTTCCTACATCAGAGCTGATTCACTGCAGATCAGAAAGCGTCCCGAGCGCAGTGCTTCCCACTGTGTAAACAGCCTCGACTCCTTTGTAATTATCGGCCTCTCTTCCAAGTAGCAGAGCGTGGGGGCAGACTGAGTTACAAAAGACCTGTCAAACCTTTGAGACCACAAGTTACGACGCTCCGAAGCACTGGCAGGGAACAACCGCGTGGTCTGCTTGCTTCTTGACCACAGTATTTGGCCAGCTGGTGTCTGCTGTGTTTCCAGGCTCGTCTAACAGTCAAAAGCAGCCGCTTATGAAATGTATAAAAATACCTGGAGACTTCTTCCCAAGGCAAACTGTGGTTTCTGCCACTGCTTTGACTGAGCGTTATTCTTTCCAGCTCATCTTGCTCTTTGGATGCAAAGGATGAGAGTTCTTGCTGCTCGGAGAGCCTGGGTGCGCCTTTCTCACCAACGCTTCTGGTCCTCCACGGGCAGCAGAGAGCCCAGCTGGTGATCCGTGGCGTGAGCAGGACATTTGCCGGCTGTTGCTACCAAGGTGAAATCCACGTTTTTGAGCTTTTTGTTCCCGTTTTGTCCTTTCTCCTCCCACCTGCAGCCCAAAGAGGGGGCTGTGCGACGGGGGGACAGGCGTTTGTGCAGGAGGGAGGAGGGTTTTGTTGTTAGTTGTGGTGCCTGCCTAAAGCTCTCAGTGGCTCCCTGTCAGCCCACAGTCCATCAGGCCTGCTCGCACCAGCTCCAGTCTTCTGTTTCCTCTTGCTGCCTTCCTTGAAGATCCTTTCCAGGACATCTGTGGGCTTTGCTCTGGAATTCTGCTTCCACACAAAGCCCGAACTTGTAACTGACTCTACTGCAAACTCACTTGCGTGTGTGTCCTGCAACGACTGCTCGATTTCGACAGAGATTCCTTTGCTGGATTCTCCCGTCCTCGCTAGCCGCCAACGTTCTGCTTTTGGTCCTGGGAGACGCTGTTCTTCCTTCCTCTGAACCGGTACGGGCTTCACTGCACAGGTTTCCTAAGCTGCAGAGGTGTACAATTTTCTTGGCAGACTGACATCTTTGCATTTAAACGCCAGCGCCCAAACAAACGCTTCGCCTTTCCTGCAACGCCTTACCTAATCAGGCTCAGAATAAACTGGATCAACTCCTTGTACTTCCATGAACAGTAAAAATTCGCTGGAAGCTAAAATGCTGAGGCTGCTGTTCATGGGACGAGACTATGCAGTAAGAAGGTTTGCCTGTCTTGCTGCCTACGCTTATTTTTGGTTTTGCAACCATTTGATGGTTTTTCACAGAATAACTAGGGAAGCTGTGTACTCTCTTATTTAAACTTAAAAAGAGAAAATACATGTGTTTGCTTACCGACCCGGGGAAAAAACAAACCTGGGGAAAAAAAAAATCAGACCAGCCTCTCGGTGTTTGTGAGGTACTTCAACCAAGTGTGCAGCAAACAAACAAACAAACATACCCGTTTTCTCTCTTTGTGTCTTTCTGGTTCAAAAAACAAAACAAAAAATCCCACAACAAGACAAAAAAGCTAAATTAAATCCCAAAGCTGCAGGCAGTTACACATTTCTTCAGCAAAATGGCGTCTGCTTCTATCACAGTGCCTAGGGCAGCAGGGGGGAGGCAGCAAACTGACGTTAAACATGGATGTCTCTATCCCTACCGAGAGCAAGCGAAACTTCTTGTCGGGCTCGAGAAACCCTTCAGGACAAGCGCTTGCAGAGTTGTCAGATGAAGGTTAAATCAACAAGCAATTAATCGCATTCGTCGCTTTTTCTCTATGAAGGCAGACACAGTAGGACACAGCTGTTGGGGTTTGGTTTTTAAATCTCTGTCTTCGTCTCCGTCAGCAGCAGGCGCAGGCGCTCAGGCCGTGGACAGACATCCAGGGGGCTGAGCTGTGCTTTTGCAACCGCAGAGCAATTCCCAGTGTGGAAATGCGGGCTGTCTTGCACAAGGGACGTAGCAAAAGCTCATTACTTAATGACGGTAGATCGGCTACACTGCCTTGCTCCACATATGCTAAAGTGGGACAGGGCTAATTAAGCAAGTAAAGTTACTACTTATTTTTAAATGACAAAGTAATTTGATTATCGCTGTTACGCAACTAATTCCAAACAGATCTGAGCAACCCCTCAGCAGATTAAGGCGCAAACTCAGCAGCCTGTGACGTGCCCTGCAGGGTACAGACTGGAACATTTGACTTGGTTTCACCGTCTTGTATGGATCAGATGTCCCAGAAGCTGCACCTCACGCTACACATGCACTATCCCCTAATCCAAATCGCGCTGCTACATCGATTTTGGTTTGCACAGGTTCAATGTTCATGACTGAGATTAAAAATGGACACTGGTAGTGCAATCACGCCAACACGCTCTCAAAGCGTCAGTGCTTTACGGCCCTTTGAAGCGCCTCTTGCTGTGCTGCTACAGGCGTTGCTCTACGGCCTGGAATACACTCGTCTTCAAGCAGAAGCCACGTTTCCTTATCAGCTGCCGAAGTTCTTTGGCAAATGGCATTCCTTTGGTCCCTGCTTCTTCCACTGTTGATGTGGGGAGAACCTCTGTTCAGAACAGAGTCTGCTGCAAGCCGGTAACCTAGTGACTCCAACCAGGGATGATTAATATTTTTAGAAAAGGAAACAATATTACATAAAACTTAAGTCAGTTGTACTTGGCTGAAAGTTGACTTTGCATCTCAGATTTATGGGCAATAACTTGTTTCCCCTTCTGTAGAGCTCTTAGTGTTACATTTGCAATTATTAAAAAAAACCCCACAACTCATAGTGGCCTTTACTGGTTGGAACAGAAAACTGTGCCGTTCTCTGTTCCGAATTTCTGTGCTGCACTAACACTGTTCCGCATGTCCTGGCCATCAAGCGTCCCACTGTGACGGGACGTCACGCACTTGCAGGTTTGGTCAGAACGCCTTTGCAGCACCGTCTCTGCAGACACCAGAGACAGCAAACACTTCCCTTACACCAGCGGCAACTTCAAACTCACGGCTCAGTGGGACTCGCACCTCTTCCCTAAGGTGGTTCAGAACAGCTAACCAACGACCCACCAGACCTACCGGCCCCTGGGCTTACCCTCCAGCGCCTTCTCTCTGCTCCTGTGAAACACGAGAGCGGGCACTGGAAAGCAGTCCCGGCAAGGCAGGCGGTGACTCGGGCAGAACCATGTTACCTGCTTCCTAGGGCATCAGCATGCCTGCACTTCTGTTTCTAAAGGACCCCGACTTTCGTAATTTGAATCGTGGCCGCTGTTGTAGTCTGGCTTGGCTTCCCTCCCCCATCTTCCAAAAACCAACCAAACCAGATGCCCCCAGACAACCCAGTCACTATTAGTAGTTGGCTACTTCCCGTGACAATAAGAGCTTTTTTTCAGACACTGTTAAAATCGGTCTATATGGAAATGAATGCCCCTTCTGCCATGTGACACGTAACGTGCATGGTGACTTCCACTGAGGTAGGAATTCAGTGCATGTATACTTTGGACAACAGTAGTTCTTAAGAATATTTATTGTATTAGTATTTATTTTTTTGAGACAACAGTAAAATCTGTATTAAAAAAAAAATTTGTTAACAGGCCAAGAGCGAGCTTCAGCAAAAGATCTATAAATCAGTGAAAAGACATTTTTTGGCTCAGATCTCATTTTAGATATTCCCCCAAGACCTCGGTTCTGCGACTAGACGTGACACTTGGTAGGCTCTTTTACAACACGGCAACTTGGACATATCCTCATGCTGGACCAGAACACTAGCAATTCAGCTTCAGTGCTCAGGAAGCATAACAGAACTGTACTGTTCCAGATGGCCTTCTATAACCAATTCTTTTTCACGCTTGGTAGGTGCCATTTCAACTCCTTTAGAAGTATTTTAATCTAAAAAAAAAACCCCTAACCCAACCCAACAAGTAAAAATAACAAGCCCACAAACCAACAACAAACCAAACGAAGAGTGCTGTCGAGATCTAGAGCTAACTGCTGAACTCCTCTGGCAGAAATGGCTGAAATCAAACCAGACACACCTCAGTACACATTTCTCGTCAGCAGAACCGCTGATCAGAAAGCAGGAGAGTCCAGTGTGAGCCAGGGTCCTCCACTGTCAGAAGCGCACTGACATTTCTACGTAGCTGTTAGATTTCTGAAGCAAGGAGTTAGGCTGAGGAATCTTTTTCCAGAAGTATTTTTTCTTGGAGGACCTCCAATTCAGACAAGCAGCTTCCAACACAGGGAAGGTTCAGGACTACCACGGACTACAGGGATTTGGGCATTCCCGCAGGTAAGTCTCTGTATGACCACTGTTCACCTCCATCAGCGTTGTGCACACAGTCAGCTAACCGGCAGGTGGGAGGAAGAAGGAGGAAAAAGGGAGGGGAGAGGGGAAAAAAGAAAGCATTGCTCACTACAGCAATTAGTGAAAAACCGTCTCTGATGCTAGCTGAACTGATCAACTAAAATGAAAATCTTATTTAGTCAACAACATGCCAAGTGTGAACAGCTTGCGTCCTCAGCCAATAATGCTGCCTCCACTGCATACAGTAACTAAACTTTGTCAGTCAAAAACTCTTCTCACCCCTTTAGTCTTTTTTTTCCTCTTTTTCGCTGAACACTACAACCTCAAGTTCGGACTACAACATCTTCTGCTCCAAGAAGAACGTGCCTGCAGCGTGCCTAAAGCATGAGGAATACTAACTTGTTTCGTGCTGCTTCCGGAGGGGTGTATCGCAGGCTGATTCAGGTTAGAAGGGCCCTGAAGACGTCTGTGGTGCAACTGCTGCCTCGAACCAGAGCCAGCGACGGGGAAAGGGCTCAGGCCACTCGGGGCTTTAAAGCTGTAGGGCCTTTGGAGAACAGCTACTCCAGCAACTTCATTTTGCTTTTACAAGGTAACGTGGAATTTGTTTGTTTTTACATGCATGTTTTCACCTAAAAAATCCCTGAATGTACAAAGGTGACCTCCTCAGATGTTGTCAGTGGTTTGCCCCCCACTCCCCCACTCTAAACTGCCTGCAAAACCAGCAGCATTACCTTATTGAGGACAGGCTTTGTGGAGAGAACATCGTAAATTGTTGGTAAGGAGATGTTCTGAAAGAAAATAATACATAGACGTTAATGGACATCAACCTGTTAGTGTAAATGCTGAGAACTGTCATTTTTTTACTGCTCAATTAGATAAGAAGGTAAAGCTTTAAGAGTACACGACACCCACACAACTTGAGATCAGAAGAACACGGGTTGCAAAAACGCGAGCAGACCAGAGCTCGGCACAGCATGGGACATCCAAGTGTCCTGTTTGCTGCCTGACAGCGTGCCTTTGAATTTCACTGGTGATAAAGCAGCCCAGGAAACACTGAAATTCTCTCTCACAGTATCTCCAGGTTTATCCCCCTGCATATGCAGAATCACAGAATCACAGAATAGTAGGGGTTGGAGGGGACCTCTGTGGGTCATCTAGTCCAACCCCCCTGCCGAAGCAGGGTCACCTACAGCAGGCTGCACAGGACCTTGTCCAGGCGG
>Ga0065711_1044103_pt1 | contig 14311 bp, 16 predicted proteins | sample Hoacrofraction12_FD_59098 | JGI IMG/M metagenome (GOLD analysis project Ga0065711, IMG submission 59098) | Hoatzin crop microbial communities from Cojedes, Venezuela - Epithelial fraction 12 v2 (version 2) | ecosystem: Host-associated > Birds > Digestive system > Esophagus > Crop | place...
CGGGGGTGGCGGCGGGTCCGGTCCCGGGGGCGCGGCGAGGGGGAGCTGCCGGGCTTCGCCTGCCCCCCCCTGCGGGGAGAGCGACGGGAAGCTCCTCGGGCAGGGGAAATTAAAAAAAATGAAAGGCGCTGAAAGAGGAGGAAAACGCAAAAAAAACCCGGCGTGAATTGCAGCGGGCTCCCCCGCCAGGCTCTGTGGTGCGGGGCTTCACGTGCAGGAAGGTCGCTGCGGGGTGCTTTTTCCTCTGCCGATGGAAAGAGGGGTTTGGGGTTTGGTTTTTCTCCTCTTTCCTGGACGCGGCCCCGGAGCGGGGAGCTGGGGTTGGGTCTTTTTTTTTTATTTATTATTGTACAAAAGCGAGACGAAACCGGTGTCTGAGAGAGGGGTGGCCTGGGAGGTGAGGAGTCCCCCAAGTTTTTTCTTGTGCCTGGCTGGCTGGCAGCACCGTTCCTGCTCACAGGTGTGCGTGGAGATACATATTCATATATATATATTTGCATATATGTAGATTTCTGTATATAGATATACGTAGAGATATATTTTTATATATTTATCTATGTAGAAATATGTAAAAAATATGTATATCTATATGACTACACATATATGTCTATATATGTATATATAGATATGAATATATACTACATATATTTATATTTTTATAAGTGTGTATATATGTTGTATTTTTATATACATGTGGTCATTGCTAATGGCCAGAAAAGTTCTCAGAAGGGTCCTGTGAGCACCCCACCAAGAAATGGCCGAGTGGCCAGGGCAGGGCTTGCCGGGTGGGTGAGAGCCCGCGATGGAACCCTCTCCGGGGCTGCGGTGGGGGCACGCGCAGAGGGGCTGCATCCCCCTCCCCGAGCGGTGGGGCAGGGGGTGAAGGCGGGGGGCTGGTTTTAGGTTGTTGGGTAGGGAGGGATGTGCCTGGGCCCCCCGGTTTCCCCAGGCTGTGGGGGGCTGGTGGGAGCCTCCCCTCATCACCTGAATGTCCATCCTCCTCCTCTGTCCTGCTGTCCGTCGCTCCCCTTCGCTCTCTGACCAAGTTTGGGGGGTCGAGGCTTTGCTTTCCCTTTTCTTTTGGAGGTTGCCCGGCTGCTGGCGGGGGGCAGCTTCGACCCGAAGGAGCACGTGCGGCCCCTCCGAAGCCCCGATGCCCGCAGCACCCGTGGCCGCTCTCGCTGGCTTCTCCTTTCCGCGCACCCGCGGCGCGGCGGCCGGGCGTCGGGGCGGTGCCCGGGGTGCTGGCCCCGCACGGCGGTCTGGACCCAGTCCTGGCTGGAGGGACTGGTGCACAGGCGGGCGCTGGGGACGGCTGTGGAGGTGTTACTGCTGACCGCTGCAGCTTTCCTTCGGGGAACGAAAGCTTGATGGTCCCCAGTGCCATTTATTTTTTAACGCTGACAGGCGTAGAACTCGCTTTAAAGGCCAGATCTGGTATAAATGTTACTCGGTGCCAAGGTGGGAGTGCGTGCCCTGCGCAGCCTCCTGGTGCTGGAAGCCATTAGGAGGACGGCTGCGTGCTGGGGCTCTCACACAGGGGCTATCTGCGAATGTCATAGTCCCAGTGGAAACTTCAGTGCTCGGGAATATTTTGCGGATTTGGGAAAAATCCCAGGGGGATTTTTAGCTTCGTACAGCAATTGCTTTCTGGCAGCTGTGGGAGAGATGTAATCTGGTTCCCATTTGTGTCCTGAATTCTTAAATGGAGCAGCCTGCCTGCAGCTCCGGGCAGAAGGCGAAGTAGGTGGAAGTAGATAGAAAACAATAGTCGTGACAACAAGAACAACGTCACCTCTACAAAGAAGATTACTAGGGCAACTTTTCCGCTGAAGTGTTGCATTTAGGAAGTGTGTCTGTTCTTTTTTTGGTCCTTTAAGTGACTTTTTCAGTAAGTGGGATGCTGCTGCGGGTGCAAATCTGGAGTAAATCCGTAGAAGCTGGTGAAATCGCTCCGGGTTTGGACCAGCGTGGGTGAGCGCAGAGCTTTGCCCCGCGGTATGCGGTGCGGCAGCGGGTCCTGCAGCATTTGCTGGCGTGCCTGTCACTGCCCCTCGCCGGCCTCGCCGCAGCCCTGGCGTGTCCCACGCGTGCCTGTGCCGCCTGTGGAAGGTGTGGCGGGTCCGTGTTGCCCGGGGCGGGCGATGGCAGCCAGCAGGCATCGAGGCAGCGCCTGCCGGGGCGCGGGGTGATCTGCAGGGGGTTGCCACACCTCGGGAAAACGTATCCGGGGATTGAAGAAGTGAAGAATGCATGCTTGGGATTAAATATATCGGTTAGCACAAATATGTACATGTGCTTTAGCCAACAGTAACTCCAGTGATCAAGGCTCAGGCTGGGAAATAATGAAATTATTTTATTAATTTATTGAAAAATTTCATTTATTGAAATGTTATTAATGAAACAGTCTCCATCTAAGACCTAACCCAAGTGAAGTTATTAAGAGACTGTTGCTCCTTGGCTCTCCCTCCTCAGCGTCTATGTTGCGAGCAGATATTTCCCTGAAGTCCCTGCTGGGCGGGGGGACGGCATACGGGTCCCCTGAGGTGCCTGGAGGGCACCAGGGACCCCCGAGGGACCCGCTCTGGGCTCCTGCATCCCGCAGAGACGGGGAGGCCCTTCTCGGGGGGGACTCACCCCCGGGACAGCTGCCTGGCGTGGGCAGGGGGTCCCTGCCAGTGACGTGTCCCATCCCCTGGGACGTGTCCCCCGGCCTGTGGCGTGCGTCGGCTGCGGGCTGGTTTTGAGGCGATGGCTCAGCTCCACGCCATCGGCCCTCACTGTGGTTTTCCCCATTCTCAATCTGAGCTTGGCCATCTGGGAGCAGGAACTGAAGGCAATGATCTTGTTAGTGCTTCTGTGTATAATACCTTTATTAAATTTCTGCATTTTAAAAGTCGCTGAAGATAAATTACGTGTAATGATTTAATAGCATATGGCTCATAATTTTAATATGTATTCTAGTGGGGAGATGGTTTAATTTCTTTTTCCTTGAGACATGACACTTCAGAGTAATGCAAAGGCTCCGCTCACTGTGGTGTTACCACGAGCAGTTCTTCGCACGGAGCAAATGAAGCCCTGTGGATCCTCAGCCTGTGGTTTGTTGCCGGTGTTAAAAAAAAAAAAAAGGAAAAGCTCCACAAATCTGAAGATCCATATGATAGAGTTCAATGCCTGCATTTTCGGTTAGAGAGGACTGTACAGTCTTTGTACTATTTTTGTTCTGTCCTTATCCCAGGCTCCTTTGTACGCTGCAAGTTTGTGGGAATGACTCAGGGAGAAAGCTATTTAACCTAAAGGACACCACTGGCAAAAAAAATGGATGGCTACAGAGCGATGTCAGTGACTGCGAGTGGGAACTGAGGCGCAGATTTGTGTGTATCTGAGGAAAAGGATCCTGAAACCTCCTCCAAGTGGGGCAAAACCATAAAATCCTCTTCTTCAGATGGTGTTTATTCAGTTCGAGAAGGGAGTATTACAGTATGGTTGCTCGATGTAACGGGGAACTAGACTGAATGATCCACAGTCCCGGGTCCTATTTCACTTCTGGTTAATTAATGGAAGGGCTTAAATATCCAAGTGACACGGATCATGCCGGTGCTTTTCTGTAACATGATCATTTTTAAAGGCAGCAAGTACAGCAAAGTTAATCATGGCTTAAACTCCTGCTTTGTGAGTGTCTTGTCCGTATGTGGTAGCTGGTTGATTTATGATTTTTTTTTTTTTCCCCAGTGGGGAAGAAAAAATTCCTTCCCGAAGAATTTGCGTGATGAATTTTTATCTTGGAGTTTTTTTATGGCTTGGAGATCGGAATTTATGGTGTAGTGAGAATGTCTGCAGCCTCTTTGCTGTGCTGACAAGCGGCACAGCTGTAGCAGAAGCATTGTCTGACTCGGGAGCTCCGTGTCAGCCTTTGTATTTCACTCTTCTTACAGAGAGTTTCCTCCCTTACTTTCAGCTCTGAATAACACTTACCCTTTTATCTCGGAGCAGCAATGCTGACACGAGTCGTCGTTGTGCCACTGGCACTTTGATCAAAGTAGAATTCTCAATTATTTATTCAATCCTTTGAATAAATGTGGGCTGGCTGCGCATTGTAGACCCAACGTTATAGCCACAGAGGCGAATTTGTAGCTTATAATGTGTAGAGGCCTCAAAAACGCACCTATTTCTGCAAACCCTAGCGCAGCCGCCTAAGGAACGTGCGTCCCTTCCTCCGTCGGGCTGGTGCCTTGGTGGCTGCGGGGCTCCTGGAGCTGCGATGGGAGTGCTCGGCCTGCATCCCGCCTCTCCTCGGGGGGTAAGCCTGGGGAGCGGGGCGAAGGACCATTCTATAACGTTATAAAACCTGTCACCGTGCAAGACGAAAGAGCAGTGCTGGGCACCGTTTGCTCCCACACGCCCGCGCACCTCAGCTCCATCGGGCAGGCACATTGGGGATTAACAGCGAAAGAGTCAAACAATCAAACCGTACAATCCCGAGTTCGCAAACTCCAACCCACTCAGTTCCATTCCCTCTTTCACCAACACTAAGTGGCACCAATGGCCACAGTGGCACCAATGGCCACAATGTCTCGTTTGGCTACTGATGCATAGATGACCCACATCGGTCAGCCCTTTTTGTCACAATCGTTTGAGGATATAGTCATTACCAAATACCACCACCCTCCAGCAGAATTTGGTTGCGCCCAACTAACCACTCGTGGGCAGAGGCTCTAGGCAACGAACACGGTCGATGCCGGGATTTTGTATCACCGTATTTAATTACTATCGATCGGTTGGTGAGGTTGTTCCATAGGGAGGAAGTAACTATAACTCCCGCTGGGGCAGAGGTCAACTTGGTTACCCAGGAGGGCATCCAGCGGGACCACGGGAGGTGTGACATCTGCGGCTCAGCCCAGCTAGTAACTATGATCCCGTCTCAAGAGAGTCGTAGTTACTGGCAGACGTGGCTCCACGCTTTCCAGTATCCATCTGATCTCCTGCCAGGTTCGGGAGCCACTTTCAAGGCGCTTTTGCTTTGCTTCGCCGGTGGCTCGTTCGCTCATGTGCTTTGGTTTTTGCTGAGGGGAAGCATATATGAAAATAAGCGCGTGAGGCTGAAGTTTCACAGAGTGTTCATCCTTGCAGGCAGTTAAATTTGGATGTGTTAGCACAATTCCTGGGGAGAGACGGAGTTTGGCTGCCTCCGTCGCCTTTTCTCATTAGTCTTGCTAGTGCTTTCTTGGACGAGGCACTATTTGGAGAGTGAAATGACGGTACCCGAGCTGGGAGGCTCCAGGAGCTCTTCTGGAGCAAGGGAAGGAATAGCACAATGTGGATCCCGGAGGTCGTACTGGTATGAGGATTTCTTTCCCCAGAAAGAGCAGGGAGCTGCAGAGCAGGGGCTCAGTCTGGCGAGTCCTGCCAGGCGCAGGGGTGAATCACAGAATCACAGCATGGTGGGGGTTGGAAGGGACCTCTGTGGGTCATCCAGTCCAACCCCCTACCGAAGCAGGGTCACCTAGAGCAGGCTGCACAGAACCTTGTCCAGGGGAGTCTTGAATATCTCCAGAGAAGGAGAATCCACTCCTGAGGCTTCTCCTGGCTCAGATGTGGTAGATCTCCCGGCTTTCATGTGGGAAACAAGGTGCTGCTCGCTTACATCTGCTGTGTGCTGGATTTCTGTCCTGCGAGATGTTGCTCTGCTCCCATTAAAGTAATATTAGTGGTGCTTGTTCAGTCCTCGCGGGGCTCGGGAGCCCTGGCAGCGGATGTGAGGTTCCCAAACAGAATTACTGGGTGCGGGGTTGAGTCGGCCACCCTGGAAGTGACCTAGAAACCTTGTGCACTGACCGGGGAGCTGCCGATGGGAAGCGATCACCAACGTCTGCCTGAGCCCCAGCGCTTCGTTGTAGCCGGGGCCGCAAAGGAGTGGTGGCACCGCTGGAGGAGAGCTGCTGGAGGTACCACCAGCATCCTTTGTGACACTGCTGGAAGTGGTGTCTCCACTTTTTGTACCTAAACCAAGAAGTGGGACGCGCAAGGATTTTTTTTTTTTCCTGAGCCAAAGGAAATTCAAATCTTCCTCCCAGCCTTGGGAGGGTGGCACTGTGGGGTGGCTGGGGTACGGCAGTCCCTCCTCTTGCAGCTGGGCTGATGCTTGGCAGAGGAACTAAGGCTCGTGGGTGGGGGGATGCACATGGAGGGGCGTCCAGCCTCGGTGGAGGGTCCCTGCACCGCCTGGGGGGACTGACGGGTCCACCCCGGGGAATTCACGGCACAGCCTGCGGGCAGCCCCTGGGACCCTGCAGCGCTTCAACCACCCTGCCGTTGTTTCCCTTAAATAATTATTTTCCTTTCTGGTTGACCTGGGATTTTTATGCAGCAACAGGGCAGGGAAAATATTTTAAATGTGGAATAAGGTATTTATACTCCTTTCTGGCTTGGCTATGAGACAGAAGGACAGATGTGGGCTTGGAAACGATGTCATTTTTGTTCTGTCATTTTTGGACCTCGCTTACAAACCGCGGCAGAGTTTATAGGAAAGTGTAAAGCCGCCTTATTCGTTTTTTAATTTCAGCTGGTTGCTTTGGATGGGGTTTGAAACGCCTTGGTCTCTTTCGAACCGCTCGGTCAGTAGGGTACAAACTGGGAGAGGATTTTTTGGAGGACAGCTCTGTGTTTTTGTCTGGCGGGGTGGCTTTTGGGTGGAAGAGGAGGAGCTGTGCGTGCCGGCAGCGCGGTACCCGGGCGGGCAGCGGGGTGCGATGCAGGAGCTCATCACCCAGGCGTTGCCTCCAGGTGTTGGCTCTGAAGAGCAGCCAACTGCCTTTGCGTAACGGGCGCTTTTTGGTGTTTTACTGAAGGCGAGAGTAGTAATATGGTTTGGCTGTAAGAAAACCACCTTCTCCAAGTACATTTTTTAGGAGGAAATCTGCTTCTTGGGGGTGCGGTTACTGCTCTGAAGCCGTGGCTTTCCTGTAATGTCGCAGCAGTGAGCTTCCTATGAGGTTTTGCCTTAGATCCTTTTCAAAACCAGACTGAAACCACATTAAAAGCAGGAAATATTTCAGCGTTGCTTCTCTGTCTCTGGGTCCTTGCTGGCTGTCTGGTGTTAATCTTAGCAAATGATTCGTTGAAATAATTCTGAATCTTCAGATGAATCGCACTGCTGTGTAGTAACCCTCCAGGATAATACATCTGCTTCTGGACAGCGCGATGCCTGTTTATCTTAAAAAATAATAAAAAAAGGAAAACCAATGCATTGGTGGGAGGCCATCACTTAGATGCGGGTGAGTCAGTAGAGATGCAGAAACGAAGGCCTGGAGCAGCCGCCCGATTCAGCAAGGACTGAACCCCGCCAGAAATGTGTATATAAGGCTGTGAGAGACACCAGGCATGTGGCAGTCGAAGAGGTGATGTCTATGGACCGGGCTGTGTCCTGGCACGCTGGGGCCAGGGGCTCTGGCTCTGGGAGCTGGAGAGGAGGGCCCACAGCACAGCCGGCAGCTGCCCGCAGGCACCTGTGGAGGTGGTGGGGTTGGCTCTTCTTGGCAGCAGCGGCAACAAAACATGGAGCAGCAGCCATGGTTTCTGGCTTGGGACGTTTGGGCTGGATGCGGGTAGAAAGCCCTTCCCTGAGGACATGTCCTTGGAGGGATGATGGTCTCCATCCTAGGTTGTCCTCAACTGGCTGTTTACCTGTGGCCTTTGGGCATTGCTGCTCTGGCGCCAAGATTCAGTTTTAGGGATGGAAATTGCATTTTTCGTGAGCATCACAGAAGAGTGGGGAGGTCTGGGGAAGGAGCAGGTGCCTTGCACCCCTGCAGAGCTGGGTGTAGCAAACCCTTCCCCTCTGGAGAGGGGAGCTGGGGTTTGGGAGACTCCAGTGACAGCAAGGGGCAAGGAAAAAAGGTTTGTGCCTTGCTCCGGATGGCTCATGAGGCTTCGCTAAGCTTTCAAGTGTTGTGTTATTGCCCTTCATCTGGAATGCAGCCAAGCACAGATCTGTAGTCAACTGTTACCTGTTTTACACACAAACTGGCTTTCTGTGCCCGTTACAGCTGACGTTTTATTAAAACGTACTATGAATGAACATAAAACTTCATTGTATTATTTTTAACATCATAAAACTTCATTGCATCATTTTATGATGATAAAACATCAGCACACATACAGCAAAGGGCAATCATTTCTGTCTGGGTCAGAGCTGCTTGGTTTGGACTCCAATGTAGCAGAAGTCGGAAGCTGAGCAGTTTGGCAGATCCCAGCACTTACCAGTCCTGATTTTGGTACAACGTTGCTTTGCCACAGCCACGGCCCCCAAAGACAAGTGGTTAGGTGAGATTTTCTGCTCTTATTACAGTAAAAACAAGTCTTTAGTCTCCGTTTTGCATCTTGGAAAGTTTGAACCCATGACCCAAGGGTGCCTACAGACTCAGAACGCAGACGGCGAGTGAGCAGTTTGAGTAAAACCGTTTATTTCTTGTGAATTCTGTCTGGGGAGTGGTGAGGCCGAGCTGGTAGCTGCGGACTGTTCATGTTGTCTGTAATGCTTGAAACTGTCTTGCTTGAGTGTGCGGATTTTTGTTGTTTCACCCCAATCCACTTTTTATTCATAAAACAAGCCTGGGCCCCAGACTCCCCTGTTGCATACAGGATTCCCGATGCCAAGGCAGGACTCTGTGGAGGAGCAGGGAAGGGTGTCTTTAGTGCTGTTCCGTACCAGAATAGGGTTATAATGTTGGACGTTAGCGTTCTTGAGAAACTTCTTGGGTCTTTATCAGCATCAGCACAAATTCCAGACCAGTCTACCATGCTCATTTTCACAGACATACTCAGGTCTACTCAAGTGAGCAGTCTTTCTCTCTTGCTCTCTAAATATAGATAACTGCCATACACATTCATGCATAATATGAATGGTAAAGTGATGAATTCATTAACATTTTGCAGAAAAGCCTATTTCCTCTCCTCTGGGCATGGAAGAAAATAGTATCTGCATCTTCATGCCTGTAGAGAGGATGGGCTGGATCCTGCCCCCCGCTACCCCCCTGCTACCCTGCTCCGTGCAGGGACGTGGGGTTACTGATGACCGGTCCATAAGGAGAGCAAAGCAGCCTCTCCGCGTGACGTATGCCAGTGAGCATGCAGTTAGCGGAGTGCAAACCGAGCAGTCAGAATTAGTAAGTCCAGGTCGTCCATGGCTGGTAGTTTTTTCTGCAGAGCGGGGTGCTGCGGGTCCCTGTGCTTATGGGGCTTCTGGCCCCACCGGGATGGACGGATGCCCTGCTGGGATGGATGGACGCCCAGCTGGTGTCACTGCAAGCCGTCCACCTTCTGGTGAAGCAAGTCCCTCAGCAGTGGCCAGTGCTGGAGCTCGATGGCCATTCCCTTACACTAAAACCTATGGCAGCCAATGGTGCAAGTGGAGGGCGAGTCTGCTGTGTTCCTGCTGCACCGGAGTACTTGGGGCCAGGAGATGCTCACCTCCAAGGTTTGGACCTCAAAGAGCCTTCTCTTTACAAAAATCAGGTAGTGCTTAGAAAAATAAGCAGGAAATGGAAAATCATAGAATCATAGAAACATCTCAGGTTGGAGGCAACCTCAAAAGATCATCTGGTCCAACCTTTTGTGGGAAGAGGAGCCTAGATGAGGTTGTCTAGCACCTTGTCTGAGCGCATCTGGAAAACCTCCTGTGATGGGGAGTCTATCATGTCACTGAGGAGGTTGTTCCAGTGAGTGGTTGTTCTCACTGTAAAAAATTTATTGCTTACGTCAAGATAAAACCTCCCTTAGTGCAACTTCTACCAGTTGCTCCTTGTCTTCCCCATGTAGCTTCTTGTGAGGAGGGAGCCTCCGTCCTCTGTCGTAGAATCACAGGTTGGAAAAGGCCTCTAAGATCATTAAGTCCAACTGTCAACCCAACACCACCATGCCTACTAAACCATGTCGTGAAGTGCCATATCTACACGTCTTTTGAACACCTCCGGGGATGGTGACTCCACCACTTCCCTGAGCAGCCTGTTCCAATGCCTGACCACACTTTCAGTAAAGAAATTTTTCCTAATATCCAATCTAAACCTCCCCTGACACAACTTGAGGCCATTTCCTCTTGTCCTATTGCTAGTTACCTGGGAGAAGAGACCAACAGTAGCTGCCCTTTAAGTACTGGAAAACTGTGATGAGGTCCCCCCCGAGACTTCTGCAGGGAGAAAAGACCTAACTCCTTCAGCCTTTCTTCATAGGGCAGATTCTACAGCCCTTTGACCATCTTCATGGCCCTTGTTTGGACTTTCTCCAGTCTATCTGTGTCTTTCTTGAATTGTGGGGTCATGCCAATGCCATTCCTGTCTTGAATTGTGGGGTCAAGCCAATGTCATTCCTGTCTTAACACTGCTGTGACGCATTTTGTATGAGCTTGTTAAAACAAGTACTGCCGGGGAAGGCCACCCCTAAGAGCAGATTTGGGATGAGCCTTGTTGCTTGCCGGGAGGGCTTGTTCCTGCTCATCGATTGTGAAGGGGGCTGGGGGACTAGTCCAGCCGCCAGTGTCTGTGGGATGCCGGAGTTCGGGCATGCGGCTCCTATGCACTCGGTCTGCCGGACACATTCCCACGGCTCTCCAGCTACATCCTCTCCTTACTGTGTTAAGAACATCTGGACAAAGTGATTTATAAACTCTCTCCCTTGATAGCGTTGGCTGTATTTTATGTCTTGGCATTTTCCTGTATTGCTGAATAATTATTCACAAGAGGATTTTGTGGCAAAGCCTTTCCCAGACTTTAGCCCTATTGAATGTGTGGCTGGGTCCTCACCTGTGCTTCTTTCCTTCTTTTTACCTACTCCCTCTTTCAGTTTCACTCTGGCTCCATTGGCTTCGTGTCCCAGGGCTGTGCCTTGATTTGTGTGCTTGTCACTGTCAGCTCTTGTAAGCCGAGCAGTGACAGCCTTACTTTGTATGGGGACTGGGGCCCTTGAAGGCCGGGCTGGGTCGGTGCGTGGAACATGACTTGGTGGCTGCCTCTTGTTCCTCAGTCCTAATCTGTTATTTGGGTGGGGAGGACAGAAGAGGCGATATACTCAGTGGCCTTAGCAGGGCTACTCGGGCACCTAACCATGCTCAAGAAAAATATTTTTTTAATTCTGTCAGAAGTTATGGCTTTATATTTTTGTAATTCAAGTGTTTTATTTACTGACATCCCATTTTTCTTTCTTGCAGGCTCCACATCTGTTTGTTACAAGCCTACCAGCCCAGTTCAGGTACTAGAAGACGCTGGCTTTCTTTACCAGGATCACCAGTTGTTTGCTGGCAGGCATGAAGTTCCTCCACTAACAGCTGAAGCAATCAGTGCCAAAGAAAAGGCTGGTAAGTGGGTGACCATGGTCCCGTACGAACCCACCGCATTCACTTCCAGGTTATTTCCGAAGCATAAATTGAGCAGTTTAGACCATTTACAAACAATATTTACAGAGATGGAGGCCAACTCCTCATGCTTTGTAGAGTCAGAGGGGAGTTGTCTTTGACTTGAGTGTTATGACCCACCATCATTTGTCACCTGTGCTTGTGGAGGACGCAGCTTTTCTGCTTGTCCTTCAGGCCATGGTTGCTCTTCACTGCATAGCTGGTCCGAGCTCCATAGCTTTTTACTGGTGGAGCAGGACCACAGATGCTCTGTGGAAGGTGCACTGTGGTCAGTCCTTTTGAACCTCAAAAACAGGCAACTAAAGTACATCTCCCAAACAGCAGGATGGCAACAGATGACTAGCACAGGGGTGAAAATCCTTCTGGTGTATGATGAAGAGCTGTCTTGACCATGTGGAGTTGGCTTTTTCCCCTTTCCTTGGGCTTATCTCAGGCATAGTCTAACAGCCTAGACCATGAGCTTTCTGGTACGTTAGGGTGTGCTTTCTGGTACATTAGGGAGATTTTTATTTCACATCTGCAAAAACACTGCAATAACATGAATAAAGCAGTAAGAGCTGCAGGGGCGTATAAAGCAGAAGGATACTTGGCTGTTGTGCAGACAGGTAGATGGAGGTGTGTGTGTCTGGGCGTCTTGTTGGCTTAAACGCCAGCCCAGGGACCTGGCAGAGCCGCTGAAGGCCGGTGGCCAGGCTGCAACCCCAGCGAGTCAGGCTGGCGGGCAGGTAACATTGTCTCAGGGAAAGCAGGAGAGGTGTAGCTCATAGGAGTGAAACAGCCTGGGGATCTTCTTGCACCCTCGAGCCCCGCAATTGTCTTTAAGCCTTTGCCACAGAAATGTTAGTGGAAATGACCTGTTCTCGTAGCTAAGAGTCGAAGGCTGTTCTTCCCCTCTGGCATCTGGGTTGTATGTAAGTTGTCCCACAGTATGTGCAGTAGCTGATGAAACCTCAGGGAAATAGCAGACCTCAAGAGAAAGTTTGCTCTTTAACTACTTTCAAATGCCAAAAAACAAACATAAGTACTGCTGATGATCTCCTTTGAGAATGGGAAACAGCAGGAGAGAGAGAGAGAAAGTTGCCAAGAATGACCTCAAACAGTGAACTCAGAAAGCACCGCCTTCTTGCCTAGGGATATGGGAGGACTCTGTCCATCCAGAGCTGCGGGCTTATTCTCGCTTTTGTCTGCACTGGGGTCTTTCAGGAGCACCCTTCTGGGCTCAGACAGCATTCAGACAGATGCCTTACACCACTTCTGGAATGGGTGCAGGAGGGCTCCAGGAGGGAGGGATCCCAGCCGCCCAGCTGTGGTTATATGCCATTAGAAGCTTAGCTCCGGGCAAGCTCCACTGTGTAGCTGGTGCAAAAATGGTGCCATGACCTCCGAACAACTTCAGTAGCCTGTGTTAGGGTTGTGTAGGTAATCTGTCTGTGCTCTTTTTAGAATCTCTGACCGTAATGCCTTCCTTGTACTCACCCAGCAAAACTACAACAGTTAGTATCGACTCCCTTAGAAATAGTGTTCTTAGCCAGAAGGAAAATTGCAGTTTTAGGAGAAGATGCCTGAGCACAGATTCCTCTTTAATTACGCTTTTAGAACCCTTTTATTTTCAGTGTCATTTCAGAGTTTTTCTGTGACACATTTTGCGTTCTGTTTTATCGTGGCAGGCAGCACACATAGGAGGGGATTTGGTTCATCGAACTTTGGCTGTCAAAAATGCAGCATCTCGCTTAGTATTACCATGCAGGCTGCGCCTCTGTGAGCCGTGCAAGGCATCTCCAGGTGGGGAGGTCAGACCCTGGAACAGGCTTGCTGGAGAGGCGGTCGATGCCCCAGGCCTGTCAGTGTTTAGGAGGCATTTGGACAATGCCCTTACAACGTGCTTTAACTCGGTCAGCCCTGAAGTGGTCAGGCAGTTGGACTAGATGATCGTTGTAGGTCCCTTCCAACTGAAAGAATCCAGTCTATTGTATTTAGAAAAGATGAAATTTCCCTGTGAGGTTGCCTGTCGCTCTGTTGATTCGGGAGGGGCTTCAGAGCTGAGGGTATGGGACGCACAGAGTATTATGGAGGGAAGGGCCAGGAAGGGGATGGAGGTATGTTTTTAGGGGTCATTACAGACAGAACTGGGGATGAGCTGGGATGGGTGGGGGGATGATGCCCCGGGGATGCATCCTGGGCATGGCCGTGGGGTGTAGGAGGGGAAAAAAGTGTTGGGGATCGGGCCTCCCGGGCAGCAGAGCTAACGGCCGTCTCTCTCCCCCTGCCCAGCCGAGGAGCCCCTCTGCACCCCGCGCCCGCCCAGCTTCCGCCGGGTCCCCGAGGCGGAGATGCGAGGGGCGGAGGAGGTGGCAGCCGGCACCGTCCTGCAGCGCCTGATCCAGGAGCGGCTGAGGTATGGCAGCCCCGGCGAGAGCATGAACCTGCTGGCCATACAGCACCAGGCGACGGGCAGCGCCGGCCCCTCCAACAGCACTGCCAGCACTCTCTCCTCCGCGGAGAACCTCGCGCCCGAGGAGCCGCCGATGCTCCAGCCGTCGGGGCGGCAGGAACCCCAGGGGCAGGAGCACCAGGGGGACGGCGCTGCCATGGAGAAGCCGCCCCGGGCCCCGCAGCCCGCGCACGGCGCCGAGGAGCTCCCCACCTACGAGGAGGCCAAGGCCCAGTCTCAGTTCTTCCGAGGCCAGGTGCCGGCCACCGCCGCCGCGCCGGGTTTCTATGGCGCGTCCGGCCAGAAGTGCAGGACGGAGGGGAGGCCGACGGTGAGCCGGGCCAACAGCGGGCAGGCGCACAAGGACGAGGCGCTGAAGGAGCTGAAGCAGGGCCACGTCCGCTCCCTGAGCGAGAGGATCATGCAGCTCTCGCTGGAGAGGAACGGGGCCAAGCAGCACCCGCCGGCCCCGCCGG
>Ga0065711_1007973_pt1 | contig 14310 bp, 15 predicted proteins | sample Hoacrofraction12_FD_59098 | JGI IMG/M metagenome (GOLD analysis project Ga0065711, IMG submission 59098) | Hoatzin crop microbial communities from Cojedes, Venezuela - Epithelial fraction 12 v2 (version 2) | ecosystem: Host-associated > Birds > Digestive system > Esophagus > Crop | place...
GATTAGATCTAATAAAGCAATTCTTCACCGTGAGGGTGGTGAAACACTGGCACAGGTTGCCCAGAGAAGCTATGGATGCCCCTCCCTGGAAGTGTCCAAGGCCAGGCTGGATGGGGCTTTGAGCAACCTGGTCTAGTGGAAGGTGTCCCTGCCCATGGCAGGGGGGCTGGAACCAGATGATCTTTGAAGATCCCTTCCAACCCAAACCGTTCTATGATTCTGTGTTGGAGGTGGTGGAAGTCCATTACAGCTCAACGTTCAGAACAGCCCGAGCACGCATTCCTTCCATGTCATGTGGCATCATCTACCAAAAAATAAATCCCCATGAAAAAAAAACCCAGAGGCAGGCACAAAAAGTCATTTTATCTTCTTTCAATAATGTGGACATTGCCCGGAGTCTCACTTTAGCTTTCCCTACTTCCCAATATTCTCCATCAGGTTGGGTTTGCGCAGCTTTAGAAACCCCAAACACCAGCCTCTAATGAAGAACTGTATTTATGAATATTGCAGCGTTTTCACTAATTTCCTTGATTCTCACAACATCTTTGATTTCCTTTCTTCTATTTATTGCTGGGTTTGGGGGATGCAGCTGCTGCTCACACAATCCTCTGCAACCGAGGTCTTTAGGCAGCCGGGGCATTGCCAGTAAAGCCAGAAGGGAAGGAGCGGGGCTGTCCAGAGCGAAGTCTGCTCCACGTGCTGCAGCGCGACGCGTGGGTGCCTGAGAAAGCGGGGAAGGAGCGGGGCTGTCCAGAGCGAAGTCTGCTCCACGTGCTGCAGCGCGACGCGTGGGTGCCTGAGAAAGCGGTGAATGAGATGCCTGGCTGCAGTGGCCAGCCTGCCTGTGGCCTGCTTCACACAGCATCTGACCAGATACGATGTTGAGCATCTAAGCACCTAGACCATTTAATGTAGATGATTTTTATGTATTTTTATTTATTTTATACATTACATAAACCATTCTTAGTTTTAGATAAACACACGTTAATTTATAACATATTACATACATACGACATTTTTGAACTCTCTGTGTTTAAAATTTAAGTTTTTCATCTACCTTTCTCATTCCTCAGTCTAATTCCTGCTTGTCTCATCCTGTAGATATCCTAAGAGCACAATTATACGATCAAGCCTTGTGACAAGCACAGCTGGAGAAGAAATCCCAGTTCCCTCTTTTTATTTAAAATTACTCATGGCTAGGGTAATAAGGTTGTAAATGACCCAAGTTCAGTTTCTCTTCTGCCACAAGGGAGTTCAAACGTATCTCCCATTTCCCAGGTTAATATTCCAAGCAAATTACTTTTGTGGGCCTAATTCCATTGCTTCTCATGAGAGAATATTTAAAAGCCTTTGCCCATTTAATCCTCATCTTCCTTGAGAACACTCCAAAAGCCGCGCGACGAGTAGGAGTTGCAGTGTGCTTTGTGATCTGTTTAAATCCCTCGTCTTGCTCTGCCTTCATGACTACAAAACCTGCTGACCTGGAGGGATTTTACGGGGTGCTCTGCCAGCTGGTGCAAAGAGCCTTTCAGTGGATGTGATGCCGGATGCTATCGTGCTCCCCCCTCTCTGCTCTACAAAGATGATATGGAATAAACGGTTTGTAGGCTGTGTTATTAATTCAACACAGCAACTCTTCTGGAGCAACTACAACCAGGAATGGCCGTGGTCCTTGAGATCCAGTTTCAGCCTGGGCAAACCCCAGCTTCTCCAATTTAATGAGAACTTCAGTGGGAATTTGCTTGATAATTTCTCTCCTTAAATTCCCCTGCTAAGGGTTTTACAGCCATAGGTCACGATTCAGGGGGTGTGGTTTTAGTACCAGAAGAACTAGTATCACAGGTTTTATCATCAGAAATTCCAAGGTTATGCAAGGCTGTGAAATAAAACACAGGAAAAGTTACCGTTTCAGAGATTAATGAACCAACAGAAACTAAATAGAAAAAACAGTCCGGGGTTTTTCCTGAGCAATTCTTGTGATAAGGAAATACGAAGGTAAGAATATAGAGTGGTCAGGAACTGCTGGGAAAAGAAATGTCACTCCCTGAAAAATTTTACTGTTCTTTTTATTGGAAACTGTTGTGAGTAACTTTTGCTTTTATTGTGGTAGTTCACACCTTTCCCTGCTTATGTCTGGGCTGCGAGGGGTGCGTCCTGCATTTGGGGATTCACAGCTCACATAGTTTAGTTCTTCATTTCACAAACAAACTCTTTAAAGTCTCTTGTATCCTACAGCTCAGCGGCTAGTGCAGTCTCCCAGCATATTCCTTCCTTTGCCTGAGGGCACTGAAACCCGCTTTTTCTCACTGTAGCGCCTTAGCAGCCAAGCTGTGGGGCCGGTCCACTTGCTGTGGAACAGATAAATACTCCTTGCTGTGGAGGGTGCAAGCACACAGTTGTTTCCCCCACCGTTTACAGCCACAATTGACAATTCAGTGGGTGTGATTTTAGTACCGGAAAAGCAGAAAAATATTCTGCTGCATGATTTTTAGGGTGCTAACTGGATACAACTAACATCTACTTTACTGCTAATAGTAATGTCAACTTCTCTTTTTTTTAATGCTTAATATAAACTATATGTTTGCAGCCTGGAACCCAAATCTCCCTTCTTGCAGATGAGTTCCCATAACAACTAAAATACAGAGCTTTGTAAATGAGCGCACTCTTTTTCTCTCCCAAAGCAACTGGCACTAATAATTTAATGACAAATGTCATCTTTGGGGGAAATCTCCTGCTGTTAAGTAGCCCCTAGACTGGTAGCTTGGTGATTTTTCTGGAAAGCAAGAAGTATGGGCGAGGACCTCATCAGGTGGAGGTGGAAGCTGAGTTAAAGTCCCAGATGGCTGTACTAACAATGCTCGCTGGTAACAATTTCCCTCCCAGCAGGTGTACCAAGCGTGTCTGAGAACTTCTCGCAGATGAAGCAGGTGAAGGATTATGGTTTGTGAAGATTGATGCTACTTTGGCGTGAGGCGTTTTAAGCAGTGCAGTCCTGCTAAGCATAAGGTACTTCTGCAAGTGATTGGAGGCCAGCGTTAAGGGAGCTTTGAGCCTGAAAACAGAGAGGGCTGCATGCCTCCCCAGTGAGGTGACAGCAGAGCCGGGTTGCGGGAGGGTTATGGCTCTGGGCCCAAAGTGGAAGCCGAGCACATCAAGTACCCTAGTCCTTTTGTGGATCCAAAGCTTCCTTGGCAACAGCAGCATGTCATTGACCATGTTACTTATGGGACTGGTGGGAACGGAGGCGTGGCATGAGCACCTCTAGCCCATGCAGATGGACGGCGTTGTCGTCTGTGAGGCACCGGGGCAGAGATCCTGCTGGTTTCCCTCCCTCTTTCCCAAGGCACAGTCCTCCAGCTGGTAGGTGTTGGCCTCCTGCAGCTCAGGACCATTGCAGCAGCCGTGCTGCAACCCGTGAATACTCTGCAGGCCTTGGTGGTGTGCGAGGTGTGCTTCTCCTTCGGGTCAAAGTAAAGCCACAGCATTCTGGGAAAAGTATATCTTCTTGAACAGCAGCCAGTTCACTACCTAAGTAAATAGTGCAGCGTTTGGACTAGCCACACAGCGTGTAGAAACTCATCTGGTTGTGGCATTGCTATCTTTGTTCGGTTTTATGACTTGCAAGTCTGTTTGGTTTTTGAGTTTTTTAAAGTATTTTTAATCTTTGTTCAGGAATTAGGTCCAGCACATCCTGCAACTTTATGACCAGCTTGAAATTATTATTTAACACAAATCCTTTCAGGCTTTTGGTATACCGTAGGGGCTTATGTCCCTTCCCCCACTATTTCATATGGTGCTGGAAATGTGCAATCAGCCTGATACATGACTCACCAAATTAAAAAGAGAAAGGACTGACTGCAATCAGCCTGATACATGACGCACCAAATTAAAAAGAGAAAGGACTGACTGAATAAAATAGGCAAAGAGGAGCTCTGTCAGGTAAAAATAAGTACTGAATTACATCTACAAAGAAAACGCTGGGACGATTATACAGGCATCACTGTCTATTTAAGGCTAAATTCAGCTCGGCTGGCTCCTTTGCCTAGGCAGTGGAGCAGAGCCTGGGGAGAAATGAGCGTGCCAAGAGGGACGCGCCGATGCCTTGCAGCAAACACCAAACCAGACTGCTCCAGGAGGGTGAGGGGGCACATGGCACTAGCTAGCACGGTCTGAGCACTGCCGGCCTTGGGAGCAGCTGCGTTTATGACTCTCTTCAGCAGTTGCTATAGGTAAGGTTTCTGTGAGGTCCCTGGTGAATTTTAAACCAGCACAAAAGAAAGTGTGGGAAGGTTGCTGCTTGCCTGGCCCACGGCTCCCCTGTTTGGAGTGGGTCTGGTTCAGGCTGCACCAATTAGTTTGTTCAGCTCTCAGTGTGTAATGATATAATTGCTGTTCACATTAGTACCAATTATAGGGACTGGGAAGAATCAAACCTTCATATGGGAATATGTCTGTGGATAAAACAAAGGGAAATGGTTTCTTTTTATAGCTCTGTGAGCCCCAAATCATTTGAGCTGGTTACCTGTTCAGCAGTGAGTGTGGTCAGTAACTAATAGTTTCGCTGTAAGCTTAAATATCCAAGTTCATCCGTGTTTCCAATCTTAAATATCAGTCTTGGTGATCACTGTTTTCTGTCAACTGGCAAAAGAGGAATCTGTATTTTTTTTTCCTTTGAGAAAAGACTGTTCAAGATCTTTGACAAGAGTTAAACTAGATTTTGGGGGAAAAACAAAGAAGAAAAATTTTGTGTATTAATTTATATCAAAATGATTCTAGTTTGTATGTGGGAACACACACAGCCACCATCTGGTTATTAGCAGTTAATCTGTGATCACAATTCTCAAGCATTCTGTCCTCGCCCTGTATCCTTCCATGGCGTGATGTATTAATACATGCAATCAGCCACATTCATGGGCAAAGATCTTTACCCAAGTCCAGTTCCTGGTGGTGAATTTTGCGCCATTGTAAAACAAATCATGTTTATGAAATTCAGATTATGGGAAACCTTCTGGAACAACACAGTATAGGCTGCAGAGCTGATTTGGGCTGCGGCTGCTGGAAATCTAGACAAGAACCATGAAGGTATTGAGGCAGTTAAATCGTTTTGAGACTCCTGTTCTTCTGCTAATTTCAGCTGGGAATTACGTGCCAAATTAGGAGCCGAGTGTTCAGGTACCTTGAGTTTGCACTGTGCTTCTTAGGTCTTAATTTCAATCCTTGAATTTTGTAAATTGTACGATGGGGTTTTTTTGACTCATAGAAAAAGTATTTGTGATAATGATTTGACCCCCCCCTTCCCTCTCAGTGCTGCAGGAGTTGCTCTACCAGATGTCTGTCACTGCCCGGCATTCATGCCTCTAACAAGGACTATGAACTGCTCCGTAAAAAGCACTGTTTAGAAATGGAGTTTTGCAATAATCCCTCCAGTTCATGGAATTTTATGCCCTGAAGTATGAGAACGGTTATCTGTCATAACTTTTTATCCTGCTTTATCGACGTGATCTGACTGCAACCGTGACTGTTCCCCTTAAAGGCTTAAGCCTTTTTAGATTTCAATATATTTTGGTCTCAGGTATGAAATAGTATATCTTTGCTTGACAAATAAATTATGAATTATGTAAGAAAAATCTCTTGATTTGTTTCAAATCTGGAGCTCTTAAGTTCCATCCCCTGCTCCCAGTATTGAAGAAGGGAGTAGATGGCAGACCCCAGTTCACCTACTCTGCATCACCACGCTTCTCTCATGACTACTCCTTACGCTAATCCATCTGAGGGAAAAATCTCAGCCCTGGTGTCAGTCAAGCTCTGAGGAATATCCTTATCAAGATTTTAAAAATCCTGAGCAGGTGAAACGGTGTCCTCTAACACACCGGATTTTCAAATAGCAGAGGAAGCGGGACTGGGGCAAAGCGATGTTGGAGTCCCTACCGCTTGGGACCTAACCCATGCTGAAATAGAACCGTGGGAGCCACCAGCTAAAATGATGTGTAGGTTGTCCTGTGTTACACTGAGCGTCAGGCTGGTGCCCTTATCAGGTGCTACAGAAACAGCTACAAGTCACCTTTGTCCCATCAGGCGGTTGCAGCGGTGACAGCTCTGTGGAACCGTTGTGGTAGCCGGTGAGGTGGCTGGGACCGTGGGCATCCTTCTCAGGATGCCACCAGTGGGAGGGTAGCCTGAGGAAGACCTCCAGTGGTCCTGCGGCCGGGCCATGCTTCAGCTGAGCATTCAACATCTGGAGCACTTACCTGGGCTCATCCCCTCGCTAGCAAACCCCAGTCTACACGGCCAATTCCTGCCTCTTGCTCCGGGGTCAGAGCGAGCGGTGGCTGGCAGAGGACAGGCGACAAGATCATGAAGGAAGCAGCTATCAGCTGGCGACTGGTGCTGGGAGGCAGCGGGCGAGAAACCTGGCTCCATTTTATGGTGGTGCTTCACCTGCAAGTGCCTGCTGTGAGTGAAATTGCCTGGGCTGGGGCTGTCCTTTATCAATGTCGCTGGCGGCAGGCTCCGCACGTGAAGCGTTTCATTGCGCCAGTCGGACTCTGCTCTATCCTTGACAGCCTGGAATAGAAAGTGGGGAAAGGAAAGAGGGCAATAAATGGCCAGAGAAAAGCAAAGCAGGACAGGGAGCGGCGAGAAGCAGAGTGTGTGTTAAATAGTAACGGCAATTCAGTGCACCCAGCCCTTTAATTCTGAGGGAATTTCACACTGAAAAGAGCTTTACTTAGCTCTTTTAAGCTTTACATATAGAAGTAAAAGAAGTAAAAGAACTTCACAAGTGAAATATTGTAGTGAATAATATGTTTAAAATACTATGTAAGACGATGTGGGTAAAACTAAAAGATAATTTTCTTGATCTTCAGCCTCGCAGGGAATTACAGTGGCTGTTTCTGGCAGAAATCCAGACAAAGATTTTTTTTCCTGTTTTTCTGAAGTCTGCATTTCAGATTTATATGCTTTGATTTTTGTAGGGCTTGGGTTTTTTGTTGTTATCCTTTCTTAAGGCAACCTACCGGTGACTTTCAGCATTGCTGGGTGCCTGATGGCACTTTTCTTGACTTCAGAGAGAAATTCGGCATCCAGGATGGGAATTGTGTGAAATCGGGAATGGCATCTGGACGTCTGACTGCCTGTTGCTGGGGGAAGAAGCCCTTTGATTCAGGGACGGGGATGCCGATGCAGCTTTAAAGTTCGCAGACCTGTCTCTTTGCAACCAGTTCCATCCTAGGGCTTAGGGGGAGTGGGGGACAGCACGGAGCCGAAGCATTTGACCTGGTTGCCTGCTCCTAGGGGAACTGGAGACTAGGAGGCTGGTTGTGGAGCTGCAAGCATCCCGCTTCAGCCACGGCGAGCTGATACCTTGAACCTGCGTGCAGCAGGGATCGTGGGGAATTGATGCCTGTACCTCCTGAAGGACACAGCCGACAGCAGCAGAAACTGTCCTAGATACGTGTTCGGGAGGAGACCGCGCTGTGTAGCCCATCCCTGAAGTTTTGGGGATAAAGAGCGGCTTTTTGTTTCAGGGATGTGAGGCGTAGACAGCTGTACCTGGTGACCTGCAGTTCGCTGCTGGTTAATGTGGGAAAACTGGTTGAGATACTGCTGCTGGAGTAAGGTGATCCGGGTGGAAAAGATCACAAATTAGCAGAGCTCTCAAGTTTCAGGAGAGGAGGGAGTGAAAGCAATGGACTAATGAACTTAAACCAGAAGACTTTGACCTGCTGGAAGAATTGGTAAATGCAGTCTTGTGGAAAGGAATTTTAATGGGAAGGGGAGCCCGGGAGAAATGTCGGCTCCTGAAAGAGGTGCTGAAGATGCGATGAAAACCCACCCTGATGCAGGAGGCTCGCAGCAAGAATGGGGAGAGACCAGTGTGGCTGCCTAGAATGATAGAATCATAGGTTGGAAAAGACCTCTAAGATCATCAAGTCCAACCATCAACCCAACACCACCATGCCTACTAAACCATGTCCTGAAGTGCCACAGCTACACGTTTTTTAAACACCTCCAAGGATGGTGACTCCACCACCTCCCTGGGCAGCTTGTTCCAATGCACGATCACTCTTTCACTAAAGAAATTTTTCCTAGTATCTAATCTAAACCTCCCCTGATGCAACTTGAGGCCATTGCCTCTCGTCCTGTCGCTAGTTACCCGGGAGAAGAGACCAACACCCACCTCACTACGACCTCCTTTCAGGTAGTTGTAGAGAGCAATAAGGTCCCCCCTCAGCTTCCTCTTCTCCAGACTAAACAGACCCAGTTCCTTCAGCCACACCTCCTAAGACTTGTTCTCTAGACCCCTCACCAGCCTTGTTGCCCTTCTCTGGACACGCTCCAGCCCCTCAATGTCCTTCTTGTAGTGAGGGGCCCAAAACTGAACACAGTACTCCAGGTGCGGCCTCACCAGTGCCGGGTACAGGGGCATGATCACCTCCCTACTCCTGCTGGCCACACTGTTCCTGACACAAGCCAGGATGCCGTTGGCTGCCTTGGCCACCTGGGCACACTGCTGGCTCATGTTCAGCCAGCTGTCGACCAACACCCCAAGGTCCTTTTCCACTGGGCAGCTCTCCAGCCCCTCCTCCCCAAGCCTGTGGCGTTGCATGGGGTTGTTGTGACCAAAGTTCAGGACCCGGCATTTGGCCTTGTTGAACCTCGGCCCATCGATCCAGTCTGTCCAGATCCCCCTGCAGAGCCCTCCTACCCTCCAGCAGATCAACACTCCTGCCCGACTTGGTGTCATCTGCAAACTTACTGAGGGAGCATTCAATCCCCTCATCCAGATCATTGACAAAGATGTTAAACAAGACCAGATCCAAAACTGAGCCCTGGGGAACATCTCTCGTGACCGGCCGCCAGCTGGATTTAACTCCGTTCACCACCACTCTGCGCTCGGCCATTCAGCCAGTTCTTTGTCCAGCGAAGAATTCTTTATCCAGCGAAGGCCAGTTCTTTATCCAGCAAAGAAGGATAAAGGAAGATGACCTGACACTCAAAAACATGGTGTAAAAGGTGGCTTGCAGGCAGGCAGTGCAGGGAAACGTTCTAACACTGTCCCATATGACGCTCTCATGGGCACACTGGGGACGTGTGGTCTTCATTAAACTACTGTAAAGTGGGGTAAAAAGGAGGCGAGTGATCAGGCAAGCGTGTGGAAGACAGAAGAAGAAGAAAAAGGTGTGGAGAGGGAAGAAGGCACAAAATGGGGTAACTTTTTTCCCTCTGAGAACAACAAAAAACCCGTCCAAAACAAAAAAACAACACAATATTACACATCTAGTGTTGCGGTTTCATGCAAATGCCCTTGTCTTCATTGCAACGGTGTGTGACTGTAAATAGAACCTGACTTGCCTAATCAGTAAATAGAAACCTGCCCTATGCCGACAAAAATATTATGATACTTTGCATGAAGCTTTTTGCTTTCTCAAATGAGGGAGAAAAGTGAGCAAACCTGCTGCAACTCTTCCCATAACAAAGTTCCCTTTTATGTTCTAGAGGGTGGGGTCTGTAAGTACCCAAGTTTGAATTGTTTAAGAAAATCAACGGGCACATTTTTGTAATAGCCAGACTACAAGAAGTAGTTTTGCCAGCCTGCCCACAAACTGGTTTAATAATGTCATTTGCCCACATTTGCAAGTAAACTTCTTTCTTAGGTGCCCCTGTTGCCTTTTGCAAAGTGACTTATTGGGAGTGCTTGGATAATTCAGGGGAAGGAGTGCACCAGGAGCAGGGGGGTCCTCCTGTTGGTTTTTGTATAAGATCTCCTCTGAGATCTTTTTTGAAGCATTACTTAATATGCATTAAAATTTTTTTGTCAATGTGTCCCAATCAGTAGCAGGATGGAGGTTAGTCTAAAACTTAATTAAATTAACAATCAATGGGATTAGGCTGTCAAACATTGATGTAAACCATTGCCTAGGAGAATTATTATCTTTGTTATTCTGTGTTATAAATTCATTATAAACTAGAGGAATGCTGGAAATTCTCAATTACATTCTGAGTTATGTCTTCCATATCTTACCAATGTTAATAAGATTATGCAGATTACAGATAAACACAAAATTGCCTCTTTAATTTACGATTCATGGGAGGAAGGTTGATCAGATGTGAAAAAATCCATGCATGTTATTTACATAGAAAAGAGACAGAAATGCTTGGGAAGTTCTGGTGAAAAGATGATGGCTCTCTCGGTGACCTTTTAGCTCTGGAAATTACAGTCCATTCCCTGGGAGGCTGACTTGCTGTGCTGTACATGATCACCGCGCAGACAGGCGGGAGCAGAAAACAGAGGCTGTCGCGAAAAGAATCTCACCTGATGTATGAGTTTGCTAACAAGGCAAATCTCAGGATACTTATAATGAAAATCATCTATAAACACTCCTACGTGGCGGGTAGGTCTGCAAAGCTTAGTTTGCACTGTACAGAGAAAGGTGTTAGTTTGCCGTTCTCGGCTTTGGATGAGCTGGAATACAGCGCAGCAACCGCGGAGAAAGTGGGAAGGTAACACAACCCAAAACCTGCCAGGGCCAGGAGTTTTGCAAGTCAGGTTTTGTTTTTATTTTTGTTTTTTTCAGATTAGGTGGTCTCCTAAGTAGTATGACTTTGTATGTGCAGAACACTTGTGGTCCTAAATTAAAATAATAGAAAATTTAGGTGTGGAAAGGGTGATTACTGTTCTGATATTACATGGTGCTGCGACTCTATTCACAGACATTCAGACTGGGTGCACTGGCCGGTATGTCATATGTGGATGTTTGGCAATGCTGTTGCAGCATGCTGGAGTTTCTATACTGTTCCTCCTTCGTAGAGATGAGCGAGTGCAGAGTGGTAGTCTGGCAGGCTGGCAACGCATATGACAGTGCAGTCTGTGGATTCATACAGACCGTAGAGCCTCTCAGCACTGTATTTGTGTTTGGAGCACATCGTGTTCTCCAGATGTTTTGCAAGCCAAAAAAAAAGAGCAATCTGTGGTGGCTTGGCCTGCCAAGAACGGTGAATCTGGAAGCAATCACAGACAATCAGCAGCTGAATCTGCCAGTGCCTCGGCAGCTCTGGTGCTGTGGGAAGGGCTTCGTACAGGACATGATGATATTTGTGTGAATGGGCTGAACAGAAAGTACATGCAGCTGAGCATGCAACCCGTCCGTTCATCGCTCGGAGTTGGGTGACGTGTTTGGATTGCAGCGAGTTACGTGTCTGCTCGTGTACATAGTGTTGCATTGGTTGCGACTTCTCTGAAATTTCATCCATGCTAGTGAAGTAGGCCAGTACCTACACTGATAATTTTGATGTGAAGAAATGAGATCATAGAGTCACAGAAATGTTGGTTGGATGGGACCCTGGAGATCACCCCACTCGCACCAGGACTACCACCAACGTTATACCATTAAGTCAGCTGTGCCTTCATCGAGCCAAGTTGTGAAAAGCCTCCAGGGAAGGAGCCTCCACCACCTCTCTGCAGCACCTGGTGGAGAAGGCTTTCCTAATGCTCAGCCCGAACCTACCCATCTGCCATGTGTGGCCGCTGCCCCTTGTTACATCCTCTGGCACCACCATGAAGAGTTTGGCTCTGTCATCCTTGTACCTGCTCTTCATGCTGTACGGAATGCTGTAGTCCACCTGCAGACCTACCAGTGCCATGCAGATGTCCAATTCAAACTGATGGCCACCCTCCTCCCAACACTGCTGACTATGCAATCTGCAGTTATTTGCAGTGAGGTCATACCAGAGTCTCATATTCCTCTCATCACCCACCATAGTCCCTAGGTCCTTTACAGTAGAGCTGTTACTTCCCAGTCTGGGGTTATTCTGTCTCAGCCACAGAACTTTCCGCGTCTCCTTGTTGAACTTCATGGGATTTCTGCTGGCGCAGTCCTTAGATTTTCAAGGTCTATTTACTGATGCTCTACCATTCGGCTTGTCAGCCGCTTCCTTAGTTTATTAGCATCCACAGATTTTCCAACCTTAATGAATCTGTGATTTATGGATTTGCATTCTGCCTCCTCATTTAGATCTTTGAGGAGAATAAGGAATGATACGGGCACCGCTATCAACCCCTGGGCCACTCTGCTTGTTACTAGCTGCCAAATAGGCACCAAGACGTTGATGACTTCCCTTTGAGCCCCGTGGTCCAAGCAGTGTTCAAATCACCTGACAGTAAACCAGTCTTCAGTCTGTCCAACAGACATTTGGCCCAGACTTCCTCAGCTCCCCAACACAGATGTCGTGCAACGGTCTGCCACTCACTCAAGGCTCCTTATGATTTCAACTTGCCTTATGATACATGGGACGAGATGCAGAAAGAGGCTGACGTTGCTGCTGTCGTAAGCGTACAAGGTTCTTAGGCTTGCTCTTCTTGAAATTTTCACGTTTTTCACGGTATACTTGTGACACAGTAACATAGCTCCAGGAACTACCAACTCCTTCAGTTGCTCACAGGCCCCGGTAGTCTCTCAACCTCTAGCTCCGTGACACAGCATGCCTTGATCTTGCAGGGACACTAAAAATCTCTGCCCTTCTTGACTTTCTTGATTTCTCAAACCTGCCTTTGTTTTTCTTAAGCCTCACATATCCATATTCATTCATTTCTCTTCTATCCAGATGTGTTTTCCTGAATGGTGCCCACCTCTGCAGGCAAGCGAGCCCTGGACCCTCTCGCTGTCGCTAGCACAGAGCAGTAGTGCCGGAGGCCCCAGGCAAGAGTAGCTCCGGTGGGTGGGGGAGCGCCTGTGGGAGGGCATGGCCATGGCCTGCTGCCCTCTCTCCTGCTCTTTGCTCCCTCACCGAGCCAAAGAACGGAGCATTTGTTCCTGATAAGCAAACGGGGATGAATTGGCAAGGAGCCCGGATTCCTTATAACTTAATCTCTGTCTACTCAGCTGTGAGTAAAGAGAGTTTTGTCTCAAAAGAACATGATTCCTTTGGCTTTGCCACCAAATATTTGCTCACTGACATCTTTTTTTCTCATACTGTTCTCCCAAGAGAAGCAACAGAGAGTTAGATTTCCAACTACTGAGAAAAATTATCCATGGGCAAGGGAGGATAGATGAGACGCCGTTCACTAAAAGGCAGATTACTTCTGATGAGGATATCGTGCCACTTACAAGCGTTTACATCTCTGTAAAATGCTGTGCTGCCTCAAGCATTGCAACGGAAGGAATTCAAGGCGTAGGGAAGTGTGGTCTTCCATCTACTCCAAGGAAATCGCACTGAGACAGATGAGCTGAGGAGTTCCCATAGACAGATTGCAAAGTCTCATGGTAGGCTGCGCCTCCAGGGAGCTTTGGAGACTATCTAGAATTTTTACTGCATTGGAAAGCCTGTTTGTTAGGAATGGACAAAATATGAAATCAATAATAAGCTGATGAGTGACATCATATCTCAACATACAAGAGGTCACAATCTTATTCCTTTACCTGGATATGGCTACAAACCTTTAAACATCCATAACCTTTTTCTTTGTCAGACAAAGTGCAAATGTGCATTTAATTTTTCTCCCTTGACCATCTTTTTCAGTTCTTACGGAACTGGGAAAAGGGATGGACACGTCTAACTGCGGCAGAAGGTACAGCTGGGATGTAGCCTAAAATCCACACAGGGACACAAGGTGCCTTCCGTCTTCTCCACTCGTCCACTATTTTGAATAAATTCCTGAGTGAAGGGGTAAGTGCTGGCTGGCAGTGGATGGTTGGCAGGTGTGGAGATGCTACTACCTGCCATCAAGCCAAGGCTGAAGTCAGGAACAGAGACTATGAACGCATCAGATATTCCTGGTATATCCTGAAAGTTTCCCAGCCCTCAGCAGAGGCAATACTTTCCATTTTACTTCCCCTGGTCAGATTAAATCCTCCCCTGCTGGGACTGGGGAGCTCCCGATGGACCCATCCTGGGCAATGAGTGAGAACTACTCCTGCAAAAGGAGCCAGGCTTTGAACTCTTGAGTTTTACCCATGTCAGCCGCACCGAGAGTGTGGTTAATCCAAACATCCAGACAGGAGGGATATCGTCTGGTTGGGAGTCGGCGCAGGGATGGAGGGGAGGACTGCACAGGACACAGCGGGCTGGCAGGAGCACAGGAGGAGCTGGCTCCATTCCCGGGGCTGCGTGCTTTTCCTGTGCACGGGGTAGCAACCTGTAATGTAAATTATCTGCCTGGCCCAGGGCTGAGAGCAGAGGGCACCTGAGGTGGCACTGGCAAAGGGGAGGATCTGGTGCAGAAAAGCAGCGCTGCAGGTAGGCAGGGAGCGAAGACCCGACCGCAGAGGACACCCACCATCTCTTGCTAGTCGGGGCTACATTTAGACTACT
>Ga0065711_1010023_pt1 | contig 14310 bp, 8 predicted proteins | sample Hoacrofraction12_FD_59098 | JGI IMG/M metagenome (GOLD analysis project Ga0065711, IMG submission 59098) | Hoatzin crop microbial communities from Cojedes, Venezuela - Epithelial fraction 12 v2 (version 2) | ecosystem: Host-associated > Birds > Digestive system > Esophagus > Crop | place...
GCCCAGGCTGCCCAGAGAAGCTGTGGCTGCCCCCTCCCTGGCAGTGCTCAAGGCCAGGTTGGATGGAGCTCTGAGCACCCTGGGCTGGTGGAAGATGTCCCTGCTCATGGCAGGGGGGCTGGAAACAGATGATCTTTAAGGTCCCTTCCAATCCAAACCATTCTATGATTCTATCAACACCAACCATTCTGCTAAGACATCAGATGACACACGACTTAAGCATGGTTACTACACTCAAGACTTAAATGCAAGGACAAAAGTGAAGATATTTTCCCCTTTTTAATTCTCTTTAACCAGTGTTTTCACTGCTGGTTTTGAATCCTTGTTATCCTTCCACCACCCTGTGAAAAACCAAAAATCAGTGCACTCCTAAAGGCCAATGCCTTGCACATGTACGATGACAGAATACAGAACTCTAACTTCCAAAGACATTCTCATGAATAACTGAGAGGGTGATATTTCTAGCCTAATATTCATTAACAGTCAGGATTACGTCATCTTTTAGCATAGCTGAGCAGACTAGAAAGAGTTTCTGCAGAACTGCACACTTTTTATTTCTCTCGATGCAGTTGAAGGACAGGGCAAGGAAAACAAAACATCAAGGCAAAAGATTAAAAATTCAGAGCATCTAAAAGACGATCTTCTCCATTTTAAACGAAATACAGATTAGCCTTTTTACTGTTTGAATGGCAGTAATTGCCATAATCGCAGTTCTACAACTCTATCCTTTCTATTTCTGTTTCCTCATGCTCTTTCTTCAAAAGAATTTCACATTTGAAACTGAAGTTTCCTAGGAAGTAGGAGTTTTTTCTCTCTTTTTGTTGTCTTACACCTGTGTGCGTATACAGCAGTTTTAGAGTGCCAACTCCTAAACTTGTCTCCCTAAGAAGGCTAATTATGCATTCACATTGGAGAAAGTACATCCACAAATCTGGAAACAGGGGTTGTCAAACTGGACTGCATTAACCAATGGGTTTTATGCATTTTATTGTTTAAAAAAGACACAGGAGTAAAGGTCTAAGGAAAAAGAAATCCCTAATACTCATCCTTAATAAACAGGCACGTCCACATCCCTGAAGGTTCTAAACCTAGCACAGAAATTTCTCCTGCGGCTTGTGTCAGATACCTAGCACGACCACCACGCCTCAACCACCCACCCGGTGCTGGGAAGGAGGGGATGGCATCGCGCCCCGCTCCCGCCAGTGCCCCCAGCCACAAGCTCCTGCTGCCTCCTTTGAGCTGCCTCCGGCACCCATCTGATCCCCAGGAAGCACATCCAACTCACTACAGCCAAACTCAGCAGAAGGATATCTATCTGAGAGGTCAGACGCTCGACCTGGATTACCTTGCAATTAGATACAAGCACCAGTGCTGGATGGGGTGGCAGTGCACCAGGAGGGAGAGGGGGAAGAAAAACCTCCGCTTTCAACAGTGATGTGCCGTGAAATCTGCTCAGTCGAGCAGTGAAGCTGTACTCTAGGACACACACCAGCTGCTTGATGTTTTAAAAGGTCACGAAGTGAGAGAAGGAAGGTGCCCTCCAGAAAAGGGCTACATTTTAAAAAGCCTACTCACAAAAACTAGGACTTAGGGGAAAAAAAAAAAGTAGAATAAGCAACAACAGTATTTGTATAAAAGTACTGGTTCCTCTGGGAGATGCTCTTATAAAGTGCTCTCCATAGAAACTGAAATAAGTGATACTACCAAAGTCTGCAGAAACTAGAAGTGTGCTACAGTTGAGACCTAGCAACAGTCTGAGAGAACACACAACGAATGTGATGGTCCTTAGATTCCTACTTACACAGGAAACGCCAAACTCACACCTTTGAAGACGAAGCAAAGCATTGAAAATAATAAAAAAAGTGCTGGGTACAGTACATCTCCCTAGTTATTGCTTCTGATATGGCGGGACTAGTAACAACCTCTTGAAAGCTTAATTGTACCACCCAGTCTGCAGGTTTAGGGTGTATTTTCATGCTAAGGAAGCAGAATTGACACGCTCTTCAAACAGAAGCAGGCAGACCACTCTTGGACTGAAATGCTGAACAGTAATCAAATAAAAGAGTTGGGCAGAGGTATTTCCTGACAAGAGCTGTTTCCTATCTTGTATTATGCTTTGGAGTAATTTGTGGATTGAGGACACCAACCTGGCTGATGGTGCCTAATATAAAATGACATGTATGTGGGTAAAATTAGATTTGAGAAAGTTACTGCAGATAGCACGGACTAATTCTGTGCACGTGCACAAAGTAAGTAAAGGGAGTTACCCTCTTCTGCATTCAGTTGTCTCTCAGTTAACAACCACTTCACTTTCATTGTAAGAAACATATTCTGAGCTCTGAACTCTGTCATTATCAAATCAGATGTTACATTTCAACACAATTCATACACTTCACTCAGGATTATGACCTTGTCCTGCTTTTAAACATATCCATCAACTTTGGTAACTGAACCGACAATGTATTAGTCAAAGTATAAAGGGAAAAAAAAAAACCCCACCCAAACCCCACACTACATAAATAGAACAGACATTTTCAAAAATACATTTAGATAAACTTTTAATTCTTTTACTTGACACATTAGATACTTAAATGGAAAATATACTTACTGCTCTTTTTCTGGAACAACCTGTAATCCAAGGCACAGTAAGGTTTCCTGAAATCTGTAGAGGGGAAGGGGGAAACAGAACAGAAAACAACAGCCGCTTAGGTTGCTATGATAGCTAATACTGAGCAGCTTTCACAAGACTGCAACATTGTACATTCAATTCTGATCAGAATGTCTCTAAAACAGGTTAATAATTAAAAGCAAAACAAAGTTGCATTTATCCTTACAGTTGCAAGACTAAAACCAGAACAGTTTCTTGGAATGAGGGTAAGATAACAAGGTGGCAACTCGAGTGTTTCTGCACTTCTGCCATCTCAAAACACACAATTCAGAACACCAGTTTTCATCTTCAGCCTGGCAGAAAGCTGGTAAGATTAAGCAGACTGGAGTTAGACGAGGGCCAAACGGCTGACAACTGCTGTCACACATTTTATAATTACATTGGTTAAACTTGCAGAAAAAAATGCCATCACGTTAGTAACTGAGCTATTCAATGCCAGATGTTAGGGATTTTGTGTATTAGCAGAAAAACTAGGAACATCAGGCTGGAGAAGGAAGAGGAAAGGGTACAAAGGTAAAGGTTAGCTGCTTTGATTCCCATTGCTCTCCATCATTCCCAGAGGTCAGACTTTATTAAATAATAATCTTGGACTGTTTTCCCTGGCCATCTGAAATGTGTCATAGTCTGAAATATTTTAGGCTTCTTTAGGATTCCATGTTCATCTTCCGCTGCAGACAAGCAATGCTTGAGAGACTAAACATAGCTCTTGAGATTAATCAATCTCCAGTCATTACACGCACTGTGTATGTGAGGAACAAAAATCTATGCACTTCTGCTGACTGTATCAAACTACGCTAAGCGGTTTTGTATTTGGGAAGTGCTCTACTAATGAATCTTGCAGCATGAGCATAATCAAATATAGAACACCTGGTACAGTTTGTCTAGCGTACATGCACATAGGATACTTCTATTCCTCAAGCTTTTAGCTGAAAGCGCTTGGAGGTTACCGAAGGTCAGACACTTTCTCACCACAGCACAAGGCGGGTTGAGGGCAGCTGAAATGCACACCCTCCCCTCCTAAGGGCATGTCTACATCAGCTTTTGTGTCTAAAATATTAATTAAAATATTAGCTGTATACACACATTTTAGAAATTCTGTACAAACAAGTCACGTCTATCACAAATCTATATGCCACACAACAGCATCACAGCACAGAATCTGTAAATGCGTCCTCAGTATCCACCCAGATGGCTTATCTTCACAAATTTAACACGGGGCTACAGAAAAAAGTGCTTTTCTATGTGAATAAAGCAATCAGTCTGGCAGAACATTAACGGTTACTTGGAAGACAAAGGCACACAAGTTCTGACAGGCATGATGCCAAATACAGCCAAGTTTCTCTCAATGTAACTTCTTGAAAGACAGAATGCATGCCAGTATTCTAAACTGGCTCTATAAAAAAGGCACAAGCCTTGGGGCTTTTTGGAGGGGATTTATTTTTTGAGTGAGATGGATAGTTATCCTGCATCCACAGGTGTGACTCCAGTCTTAGTCCAACTGGGACAGCTACCATGAGTTGCAAAAATGACAACCTGAAACGCGTGTCTCAGAAAAAATACTGCGTCTCACAAACGGCGGCGCTGGCAGATGCCAGAAAAAGTTCAAAGGTACTGTAACCTTGGGTAGTACCAGTGTTGTACCTAATTAAAGTGGTTACGCTGCATAAGGTCCCTACATAGTCTTTTCCCTATTCACCTGCAGAGTTACTGTCCCAAATTCCATGCACTGGAACAAATCGAAAGCCCCGACTCAGCCCCAGTTGCTGGGCGTCCCAGCACTGCTTGAGGCTGTACGCAGCGGTTTTGCGGCCGGCTCACAGCTGCTGTCCTCCCCACATCGCCCTGCTCACGCAGCTGGAGTTACCCCATCCCAGAAGCAAAGTGCAGGCAACTCTTGTGACAAACAACTCCGCTTCTGTTACAAGAAGGAGTGTCAGCAAGCACTTTGCTCAAGTCTCTTCAGAGAAGACCATGTTGCTTGCCCTAGCAAAATGCTGTGCTGGCCAAAGTTAGCTAGAGAGTCCTCCTCTTGTCTCCAAAAGTCTCTAGGGAAGTAAACAAATCATTCTGACACAAAAAAAAAAATGGAGTCCCATTTCCTTAAATAAAGCAAACTTGCAGCTCATTCATATACAGCAGCATCCTTAAAGTGAATCTTAAAAATTAATTAATATATATCATACCCATATCCTATTCTGACGTACTGGCTGCAAGGCTTAGGATTTTCCCTTGAAGAAGACAGGGCTAAATTAGATAACTGTGCTTCAGCGTGTGTAACAAAGTCATTAAAAATACACACACTTTCAACAGTATTTTTGTCCCTTAGGGTTGGGGGGAGGAAACCAAGACTAAATCATGATTCAGCCTTGAGGACCAGCAAGAACGGCCTCTCTAGTTCAACACACTTAAAGCCAAACTAAGAAAAGTAAGTAGGTCAAATAATTTGTTTACTGAAATTGCTCAGGCATTAAAATTGATCGCCTTATTAAATTTATTCTTAAGTTACACTAACACGAATTTGATTAACCGAACCAGTAAGGAAGCTATAACTAATTGCTAATTAGATACCACACCAATGTACAACAGTAATTACTTCATCAAAACACAAATCACACAGTCTTGACTTTGAAGAAGCATCTGCTTGGATGTTTAACTACTCCAATAATCACGTAGCTCACGTTTAATCCATTTTTAAATGTAGGACAATTTTCCTAAGTTTAAGGATTTTCATTCCTATGCTGATGGATAAATTAGGTAAACACAGGCAATAACATTAACAGGAACTGACTACATACAAAAGAAGTGTGTCATCCTGCACAAGTCTAAAAGAATTCAGACAGTACCTGTCACAAAATCTGTATCTCTGGAATTTTAATATATAAAAATTATTAAGCTATAAGGGGAGTGTCTCCATGAAACAGCAATCCTGCTGGACTTAATTTTAAGGGAAGACTTGGAGAATGGGGTTAAAGTACCACAGAAGTGATGAATTTGACAACACAAGTTATCAGCCCAGTGGGGTACGCTGTTTGTCACACGTGACTGAAGGCAGTAGGTGAAATTTTCTTGTCAATGTGATAAATGAGTGTTGGAAGTGTCACCGTCACACACGAACACCTCTTAAAATACAGAACTTACTTCTGCATTGTTCTGGAACGTGCTAAAAGATCTCAGCAAGGAACACAGTGATCTGGAGAAAGGTTTCTCCAAGGTACTGCGGGACCTGGCCAGGCTGCAGGACACTGCTCCTCTGCAGCTTCTGCAGAGCTGTGACACTACACGTGTGGGCCCCACAGCTTTTGCCTTCCCTTATAAATTCTGTAACACTGAAGGGTGTCATCTCAGAGGTTCACAGCACGAATGCTTACAGCAATAAGTGAATTTATAGCAAACTGCCCAGTTTTTCCAAGGTTTCAAGTTAACCATGGGGAACAGCAGCTCCCTCAAACCAAGCTGCTCTCCCAGATCCACAGAACAGGGTCTCTGCGAAACAGGCATGCAAGTCAAACTGGGTATGGATGAATTCCTCACTCATCAAAAAAACAGGTATGTTTTTATAAGCAGGGGAGGGGAAGAAAAAAAAAAAAACCAAAATGAAGTTACAGAGCTCTCCTAGTTCTGATCCATATCACACCACACGGACAGATCAAATGTCCCCTGCTACGAACCATTCCAGCTGTCTCAAAAGATCCTGTTCCTACCCCCAAAAAATCCCAAATCAAAGTTATTTCAAATTTCATTTAAAAAAAAATCAAAAAAGTAGAAAGAAATAAATCTCACTGATGCTTTTTCAAGAGCGAAATAAAGTACCAAGAGCAGCTGGAGGTCTCAATAATATATTTCACTTCATGAAACTTAAGGAAAATTTCGTTGGCTCTATCGTATGCATCCCTGCAGCTTTACTAGCCCTTTATTGAACAGATGTGCACACTTACAGCTTTTCTTCTCCTATGAAACTGGGATGTCAGAAATAAACAGCATTTAATGAATTTTATAACTCAAGTAAGAACAGTAATAGCAAATACTGACAGATTATCTGAGAGAAGGGAGCAAAGGAAAGAACAGCTCATCTAAAGCACTCAGCTTAGAAAATGCCACACAAAAGAACTGCAGACATCCCATCTACCACACAGAATCTACTCCAGAGTATACTTGCTCCTCAAACCTCAGGTTTACCAAGCAGAGCAGTAATTCAGGTGAAAAGTAGCACTTACTTAGAGTCAAAAGCTTTCTTTCAAACCCTCACATGCGATGGAAACAAGTCAGAAAAAAATAAGAGAAAAAGCTTCACAAAGTACTGTTCCCTCCGCTAGTAAGTAACACACAAGAAAAGATGGCATGTTGTTTACATGGTTCACTTTCAGCATAAAGGTAATAACAGGCAAAAGCACAAAGGCAACACACAGTATCACATCCTGTCAGTCTTAAGGCTTTTATCTCAGTGTCTCTAGACTATGTCATGCCAGATGGCATAAAAATCCATGAAAGAAATCAATTTAGATGTTTTCTGCACAATTCTGTCTCTAGTTACAGCAAAAAATAACAAATGTGTGTCAGTGTTGTAGTTTCTTCTGAATATGTTTTAGTTCTCCAATTATCTGCATTTAATCTTCCCCTCTCAGTATCACTGAAGGGGCACTATTACAGGATGAGAAAATAATGGGATTTAATGTAAAACCGATATTTGAATTAGATGCTGCGGGAGAGGAAGAATGTTTGCTCACCTAGTGTCTCCCATCATCTTAACTAGCTTGGAGGAGATCCTGATTCCTAACAGCAAACAGGTCCAAGAGATTGGCAACTGCACCGGGCGCAGAGGCAGTGCTGATGGAAGAGCTAATCCAAGCTGACATTAATAAGGGCGAGCAACTGTAGAGCACACAGATGACGGCACGATCCCACGTGCTGCCCTGTGCCATGTGCCAAGTGTGTTTACAGAGGAACAACCAGGGGTATCGCTGCGACGCGCTGGTGAGCCGCGTCAGGACAGCACAGACATGAGCACGCATCAGCAGCCGTAGGCATGCTCCTCTCCTAACCAAAGTTTATCTTCTGAACCTACAGAGCCCATGCTGACCTTTAATATTTGGCTACACACTGCAGCCACGGGCTCAGCTACACAGATAGGAGTGCTACCATACTATAGCCCTACCTGCACTTTTGTTTTAAGAAGGAATTATCTCTACTGAAAGATGTAAATAGAGCACAGCCTGCAGAAAGGTGAACCTATCGCTTACCAGCTACCAACTTCCAAAGAAAACAGTGCTTATCTACAACCTCGTCTTCAAGGTTTGAAGACAGAGATAAACTGATGGATTACCTGGTAATTATTTTGGTTTTGTGACAGCCTCAGTTGACTTGAAGATGTAAAATGAGGAGAAAAGGTACTTCTTGATGGGTTAGCACTGTTATATAATGTACTGGATGCTGTATGTAATGAGGTCCGTGCAGGCAAGTGGTAGTCTCTGTTATGATAGAGAATATTGTCAGGCACGTCCCTGGCATTCACCATCTGTGAACTACAGCTCACACTTCTTCCTGGCCCAGACAAGGCTGCACTTTGGTTCTCTACTCGAACAGAACTGCTGCTTTCACAGTATCTTGAATAGCTTTGTATTTGTGCTCCCATGGATGCTAGCTCTTCTTCTCGAGCGTATTCGTCATCCACATCTGCAGTCTCCATCGCAATGGACAGACAGCTGCCTTCCACCGAGCAGTGCTTCTGCGTCGCACTTCCTCCCACCATTCTTTGAGGTTGATCTGTAACCGCCAGAGAAAACACTTCACGGATCTCCAGGTTCTGCGTGCTACAAGAAGGGTCCCTGGCATTAGCCCTTTGGCCAGGGGGCACATGTGATATGAGACCTGCATGTTCCGGCTTTTGTAACCTTTGACATCCCGCGGGTTCAGCTTTGCAGGGCCTGTGGCAGATCATCGGTTTCTGAGGTAACACCAACTCTGCAGTCTGGACTGAGGAACCACCATAGCTTCTTTTAGCGTGACTATATATGGAGTTCGCAGAATTCAGTACACTTGTTTGCCTAGATAAAATAATAGTCTTTTCCCCTACTAACAGGGAAGCATTTTTACAGTGTGGTACTTGTCGTCCTATAGGGATGTGCTGCTGCTGAAACTCTGTATCGCTTTTTCCTGGTAGCCGTGGAATAGAGGCTTTATGTATTTCTGCCATTGAAACATTTGTCTGTTTGGCAGATCCTTGCCTACCTGATGAACTAGCAGGACTGTATATACCAGTAACTATTACATCGTTATTAGACGAGGTCCAAGACGACTGCTGGCTTTGGGATCGGGCAATGTTTACCACATTTCTAACTGCTGCTTCTGGGGGTACTGAGGGAGTAGTAGGGACAGTCCCTGGGGGAGTGCCTCCAGATTCTACAGCGCTCTTGCTGCTCATCTTCCTTCGTTTATTGCCAACCCACGTCTGCAAACAACAAACAATGACAACAAACACAAAACAAAGCATTAAGTAAGCAGAAAAATTAGGTAATTCCATTTTTAAGCAGATTTGATGAAATGTTAAGTGTTCAAGTTGAAACCTAAGTTTACAAATATGTAAATCATTTACTGATTATGCAGAGTCTCAGCAATACAGGGTGGAAATCCGTGTGTCTCGTGCTTGGGATTTGTACACTCAAGGACCCCACTCTCAATTCCCAAGCCCGTTTCTCAAAAATCCTGAGACCGTATTGTGCCTCCTGGCCTGAAGGTACCCTTAAGATTATTTCATCAACACCACTGGGACTAATTCCCCCAAATGGAGGTTTTTAATATTTCGCACCTTGGGATGCAGAACCACCACTGAGGTATGTGGCTAAATTTTTGTAACCAAATAACTGAGAGATACAACCTTCAAAAATGTCTTGAACAGAAACTGCCATTCTTAAATTTAGATGAGAGGAATAAAAAGAAGAACTCTTCCTGTTAGACAATTACAAAACAATTTTGTGAAGTATTTAGACCTATGGACTAACTCCTCCTCTGCCAGCTGCACAAACCCAGATCTGATGTCAAAACCTGTTTTTGAAAGACACTGACAGACAAGATTAGGACTACCGGGATTAGACTCCAACAGAATTTAGCTATTATGGACATTTCTGAAGTGACAATGATGGTATATGGCCTTGTGTAAAAGACAGTAGAGGAAAAAGTACTTGAAAAATGCAGGTACTATGGCAGTTGTGCACGGGTAAAAACATAATGCTGTTTCCCTGCAAGTAACACATTAAGATATACCTAAAGGAACTGAAAGGGAAACATTAATTTCAGTATTTCAAGATAAAGAGAGTTAATCTGGTGGAAGCATCAGCTCTAACACTGGAAGCATAAGCACCATCCAACTATTCCTGGCAGTTTTCATGATCAGAGAGACAAGACTTGCTCAATTCTTTCACCACAGGATGTCTGTACTCAGTGTGAGGACATAAGAGAGCAGGATACAAGTGCCAAAGAATGAAAAATAAGCTTTTTCATCTGCTTATGCTGGTCATGAAAGGATCCGATACGCATGTAGTGATACAGTGAAACAGTTTTCTGCACCACTCTGGATATCATCGGCTGCACACCTAAAACCAGACCAAAGCAAGATCTCAATGTTCAGCAACCGAAACTAGCTGATCTAATCAATAAGCTCCCTCACCTCACAACAAGCAAACTGCACTGAGTACTTGTCTGGGGTTTCCATCTCATCGCATGAAAGACGGAGAGTTTTCTTCACATACTGATACCTGGTATGGAAGTAAACAGATTTCGCTACAGGAAAATACACATCCCTGCCATACAGCAGCATGCTGAAGTCTCCATTCCATTCTACTCATTTTTGTGGGCAAATTTTATAAAATGCCTATCACAATAGAGCCTGTTACTAGTGATACCTTTTTCCTTCTCAAAAGCAAGTTTAAATACACAAATTATAGCCACAAGTCTCAAGTTACTTAATTGTATAAAACAAATTTAGAAGATCACATTTAGTTTTTTGTCATTTCTGCTCAGTCAGTAAACTTTCAAGACAGAAATTATAATTAGAGACACTGCAAATTTGGGGCCGGGATAAGAGAATTCACCCCCAACTTTTCCAACCGAATCTGAAGTTTTTCTCATGGTTTTCCTGAAAAGAAATGCCTTCAAAGAAATGCAAATAACTTACTAGCACCGCTGTTCACTTGGGACTGAAGTCCAGTTTCATGAGACTGCCTAAGTCACATTTGCCATTGCTGAAAGAGTCCCATTCCTGTGGTCATGTCCCCAGCTTCTTACTCCCACCATTTCACCAACAGCACCCACCTGGAGGGCCAGTGAGTGCAACTCCCCCAGAATGCATAAGACTTAATTGCTCCCCCCCAAATAAAGAAAGAACAAAAGTTTTGGTAAGGTTAGCAAATAGAACAGAGTTACTCTGAAATGTAATAAATGGGAAAGATGACCAGCACAAGAAGAAAGACAGGAGAGAATGGACTGCACAGCTGGGAGAAGCGAAGGAGTACAAACCTGCACGTTTTTATCACTGTGAGATATTAGTACTGAGAAGGATAATGTAAAACTGTGCCCTCAGACTGAAAGGGAAGCCGCACGTTGTTACGAGCTTCATGGTCACAGTATTAATTTGGGATGCGACAGAGGAGTCCTTAACCACAAAATATCCAAAGAAAAGGGACACAAGTATTTTTTCAATCAAGTTCCCCAACTATTAAGTTCTGGGAGCGCTTTCACTAACACTGGAAGCATTATTGAATTTTTAACTGTTATTTAGGAGGAGGAGGAAAAGTCCCATAACAGAGGATACATCAGAAGTCCAGCTGCTAATAAAGTTACCCGGAAGTTGAGAGACCCAATTTTACATTCCTAGTTTGAATCTGGCCAAGCTGGAACTTCAGCCTGTCCCACAATCCAGACAAACCCCACAGAGGGGCTGTCAGTGGTGCCCAGCCACTAGTTTTGTCCGAAGTTCCACCCTCAATCTGAAAATAAAGCATCCCCAGCAAATCTTTCAAGGGGTGTGACAGAGTAACTAAGCTGTAACTCTTCCAATATTTGCTGTTGTACTACTGGGAGAACTCCACACTACCTCCCTCATCACTGCTCACAGCACTCAGTGAGACTGAAAATCAGACTCGAAGAACTTTTGTGCTTTATCAAGTCACATTGCTTATATTTCACGTAAAGACAAAAAGCAACCAGCAGAAGCATGCTAGTATTCATGAACAAAACCAGGCCATTCCAACCTGACACAGCTAGAATACATCTCTATTAAATTTGAAGAGGGACAGAGTTTTTTTGCCTGGGAGTAACTCTACCACATTTCCTAATTTTGAAAGGGAGAACATATTTTTATGTATTGCAGTAATAAAATCTGTAGAGGTTTACATCAAATCATAAATACGACTTTACTTTTTTCCAACCCAGCTCAAGATTGGAAAGATTGGATGCAGTTCTATGAGACAAGGCTATAGAAATCCTGATTTGCAGAAAAAAATATATTCATAGAGTTACAACATTTGAATTGTAACAGCTACATTTAGGGAATTCGTGTTCCTATTACAGTCCTATCTGCAAGTGCCAGCTGCAGCCCAAGTATCGTTTTGCTAGACATTGTGCAAAGATGTACTAATCTCTGTCCAGGAGTTTCATAGGAAAAAAAAAAAAAGAAAAAAGTGGGGGATTAGGAGAGGCAGAAAAGAGAGGTGTAGAAAAGAGAAAGGCAAGATCATGCAAAAATATGATAAATGCAGGACAAATGCTGGGCCTACTTCCATTACACTTCACAATTAGGAAGAAAGTTTGCAAATATGGGCTCAGTAAGGGCAGAAAACTACAGGGAAAAGGTCACATTACATTACTGCAGTCAGGAAAACAGAGAGGGAAAGGGAACTACGAAGATGGAGAGTGAATGAGGACCGCAAGCAGCGGAGAGACTGTCTGCCTCCTCGAGGTCCTTCAATCAGAACAAAAATAGCAAAACAGGCCCTGACTGCATCATCAGCATCCAGATTCCTGTTACAACTGTTCCAGCAAGTCTGGATTTCTGGCTGACTTTCAGAACTTCCCACGACCTAGAGCTGAGAAAGTAAGTTTTGATCTTTCCAGAATATTTTGAGGGAGGGGAATCCAGGTTAGAATTAGGGGGCAGGAGAGGTTGTTACTGTCAATATACCACTGATACGCCACTTAAAAAAAACAAGACTGGTCTTGCTTCTTCCTCTTCAGTGTCCAGCGTTGCAGCAACTCCTGGTAGCTCCACTACCGTTGTTATGTTTTCAGCTAATGCTTCATAATTTCTACTTCTGCTCTGAGACAACAGCCATTTTGTTGTCTAGTGTTTCACAAAGGGATTATTATTTCCCTTCCTATGGAATTCATAGACTTTGGAAGAGCTCCTGTTAGCCCTAGTGACATTCTTCTTTTATAAGAAAAGAATGTACTCACTGTAAATAACCATGAGGGACCATAATATTTGATTGTGACATGGAGTACAAGCGTAACAGTGTGTCAAAGGAAATACTTCCATAATTGTTCCCCCAAATACATTAGGTTATAGAAATTTGTTTAACTTAACAACAGTTTCCTAATAACATGCCCCTTTTTGATATAATACATTGCACAAGGTTTCTATAGGGTAAACTAATTTGCAATTTAATAAATGAAAAAAACCCAAAACACTATCAACAAAAGACAAACAACCACCAAAAAAACCAAAACAAACAAAAAATCACTCCTTGTGCAGTCCAGGCCCCTGCTAAATATGGCAATCATGTGAAGACATTTCAGCAAAAACAAACTATAAACAGGCTCACTGGATAAAAATGAACATGTCACACGCAGAGTGAAGTCTGGTTCAAGACAAATATGAAGTCAGAGACTCCAGTCCTCTACAGATATTTTATGTAAAAAAACAAATGCATATAACTTTAACATACAGATTTGGAAGGCCTCGGTACTTACCCTGACTACACTGAAGTCCAGTTTAGTTTCTTGCGCACACTGTAATATGAGCTGAAAGCAATTTTTACTTTGATTTGTCATTCCATTTTCATAATAACGCTGTAATATCCTTTGTTGTTCTACAGTAAATACAGAACGCAGATTCATCTAAAAATAAAAGAAGATACTCTGAAAGTTGGAATAAAAACTGTAATACTTGCAGAATGCACAGGCTCTCATTTATGCTTGTCGTGATAACGCTAAGCGTTGACGTGTTTTCTTTACAGAGTCCTTTACCAACACTTTTACTTTCCAAAAAAACTTGTTAGAGTCAGCATTAGTGATTCCTTTGTGATAGACTCAACTTGAACAGGTGAACTACATTTCTGGAACAACACTGACAGCATTTCATAAATAAATAAATACTACGGTGTGTTGCTAAGTCCAAGAGCCTCTAGTTTCAAAGAAAAAGTTTCTCCCTTAAAAAAAGCCACATACAGGCATTAGGCAAAAAGAGTAACACCAGCAGCTCCAACAATATAGGCAGGTCTCTTTCCCCTCCCCTACCACAAAAAAAGACAAAATCTGAGCTAAAACAAAGGTGACTGATCGGTAAGAGTAAAGTTTCCACCGTCTCCAACTTCAGCAAACCCTACACCCCGTTACGGCCGGTCATGCTACTCTTTCTGCCACGTCAGCACCGG
>Ga0065711_1044104_pt1 | contig 14310 bp, 12 predicted proteins | sample Hoacrofraction12_FD_59098 | JGI IMG/M metagenome (GOLD analysis project Ga0065711, IMG submission 59098) | Hoatzin crop microbial communities from Cojedes, Venezuela - Epithelial fraction 12 v2 (version 2) | ecosystem: Host-associated > Birds > Digestive system > Esophagus > Crop | place...
CCCGCCTGGACAAGGTCCTGTGCAGCCTGCTGTAGGTGACCCTGCTTTGGCAGGAGGGTTGGACTAGATGTCCCACAGAGGTCCCTTCCAACCCCTACTACTCTGTGATTCTATGATTCTATAGTGTCCATCTTTTTTTCTTCATTACTCTTACCCTGTCAGAATGTTTAAAATAAATCTGCTATCCTTTTTGTCCTTTTATTCTCTTCTGGCCAAGGTTGTCACCGTTCTGTTTGCACTTTCTGCACACTACATAACTCACCACAGCTCAGCTGTTTGTTTACTTTTTCATGGGCACTTACATTACAGTCAACTTCAAGCTGAGGACAGAAACCGCTTGAAAGAGAACTGTGCATTTTGGCACAAGGAAGACAGCAGCATCCTGGTCAAATCTTACCCCTAAATTCAAGATCTATGTTTGGAAATTTCAGTGCTTGAAAGACCCTTGCAGGAAATACAGTGTGACCATCAAAGTTGGGAATTTACGGACCTGTACTGTCATACTTCATTAGTGAGACAAAGGTGCTAGAAGTTACAATCTCATAACCTCTCATTGGTGGGACCAAACTCTGTGTTGAATAAAGGTTACGAATATTTGCATAGAAAGATTCCAGATATGAAAATTCATGTGTTTTCTTCTTTTATTTCCACCATAATAAAATGATGGATTCAAATCAGAATCAGGATGTAAATATTTGGTTTTATCTTATACCCCTTCTCTTGCCTGAATGAGATTCACTACGTTATTGATTTTACCTGTTAATTTTCTCAGTCATATGTAAGGCAGAAGAAACACCAATTTTGCCCAGAGGATCCTGCAGTCAAATCAGTTCAGCCATGTCTGTATGCAAAGAAGAAGAATCTTGTAAAGTCAAGCATAAACTGTGGTTAATTATTCAAGCTGTAACTTTTAAGAAACAAAAGAGTATATTAACCACAGACAAAAACTACCGCAAGACATTCCCTACTACAATGAGTCTGCTTTATAGTAGATTAACTTGTAGCCTCAAACTGTTTGATAATTCATCTTTAATGTTTCCAGTTTAACAAATTTTTATATTAAATGAGTGTGAAATTTCAGCCAGAGGTAAAGCAAAATTTCAGCACTAGAGAGTCACTGCTAGCTAAGTTGAAAAAAAAAATAAAAAGATTTACAGAAGCTAAAATAGGTTCTGGATCTGTTGAGTGTTTGTATTTTGACCATGAGCTGAAAGAAACGGAAAAAAAAAAAAAAAAGAAGCTATGTTTAACTAGTGATAATCAAGGAATTCATAGGTCAATTATTTTGCCCTGTTTCAGGTCAGGAGCAGAGAAATGCACATTGGTCAGTTAAGTATGTGCTTAAAGCAACATTTCTAACTTTAGAGTTCAGTGGTGGAGGATGAAATTCTGACTTCATTGAACTCCTGTCTGCAGCATTTGTATCACACTGCGATGATGTATCTCCTCCTCAGAGTAGCTTACGACTTTGCCCTCCAACCAGTCCAGTGTGAGTGTTTTACAAGAGGAACTCAATATCTCTGAAAAGATAACTCTACAGTTTTCTGGTCAAGGTCTTCCAAGATGTTCTAGTATGTCAGTGAGATGCTGGCATTTTAAAGTCATCTGCAGGTTTCAGCCAAATGCATAATGCCAAAATACACACCTAAACAGCTGCTGTCATTTAAAAAGCTCCAGGAAGGTTGAGTCATTTCAAAATACAACCAGAAAAGGGAGGGTGGAAACAGGCTAGGTATTTTCTCTAGTAAGTAATGAACCAGTGTTTAGAACACTTAACACCAGACATTCTCTACCTGAGGGGGCTTGAATATATGCCTCATTCCTCTGAGACAGCACCACAGACTTCATAGGGAACTTTGAGTTAAGGACCTCAATATCTCACTTCTTCCTTTAATATCTGATTTAGTTTATATGTGTTTAAATATTCACTAGAATAAGGAGAGGAACCCTAGTAACCCCTTTTCTCTAGCAATGTGTCCTGACCTTGTTCTGTTGCTGCCCTATGCAGACTGCAGCCTATGCCTAGGCACCAGGGAGTGGAAACTCACAGAGGTCTACTGGGATTTTGTAGTGTTGATGCTTCCCAAATTTTAGCATTAAATACTTTCAAGCATGTCTGTGACTCTACACCACGAGCACATTATGGTACATTGGTATATATGGCACCTGGATACAGACGGTGTATTTAGAAATGGTGTGGAGTGACAAATCTGAGATCACAAAGGAAATCTTTGCCCGCTAAATAATTAAATTTGTGATTTGTCAGCCCAAGAGTTGAAACATGAATGCTACACAGTCCCTTCATTCCTAATACTGATAAACATTAAAATCACTGAACAGAGCAAGCTGCTTTATTTGTCTGTTATATCCCTTTGTTGGGCCTTCTGCAAGCTTTAACAAGCCGGGTCCTGATGCCTATTTTTATATGGATATAAAAATCAAACTCTCACTGTCTTGTCAATGCGCTCTATCTGCTTATGGACAGGAACAAGGTATTCACCCTTATTTTGAATAAACTTACTGTTAACCTTTGAAACTATTGATCACAAATATGTGCTAAGTGGCCTTCAAACTCTTCTCGGGGTTGAAAACTTTGATGTTTTCAGGTAGGGCACAACACAAGGCATATGACTATCACAAAACTCCACTTGTTAATGAGTTTCCAGTTTGCTCGGTACCTAGATGAAGCCACAAAGGAGACTGAATAACAGCTGAAACTTCATTGCCCTCCATGTGCTGCAGATAGAAGTTGCCGTGACACCCAAGGCCACGTTTTGGCAGTGCTTTATTCCTAGTGCCTGGCAGGCACCCGGGCTGAGGATGGAAGTGAACACAGCATGAGTCACCTTGGAGGAGAGGGAAGTGCTGTGTTGTGAGTGGGAGGAAGCATTTGGATGAGCTGGCAGAAGCTGTGACTGCCGCAGGACGAAGTGATCAGTCACCACTCCTGAACTCAGTAGCACCAGTGGCCAGAAATAATTCTTGACTTCCCTTGCCTGGTGACTGTACGCTCCCTGGTAAATCACAAAATCACAGAATGGTAGGGGTTGGAAGGGACCTCTGTGGGTCATCTAGTCCAATCCCCCTGCCGAAGCAGGGTCACCTAGAGCAGGTTGCACAGGACCGAGTCCAGGCAGGTCTTTAATATTTCCAGAGAAGAAGAATCCACAACCTATATGGGCAGCCTGTTCCAGTGCTCCATCACCCTCAAAGTAAAGAAGTTCTTCCTCATGTTCAGATGGAACCTCCTATACTTCAGTTTGTGCCTGCTGTCCCTTGTCCTGTCGCTGGGCACCGCTGAAAAGAGTCTGGCCCCATCCTCCTGACATTCACCCTTCAGATATTTATAGGCATTTATAAGGTCCCCTCTCAGCCTTCACTTCTTCAGGCTAAACAAGCCCAGCTCCCTTAGCCTTTCCTCGTAGGAGATATGCTCCAGTGTATGTCTTGTGGATGTCTTGATGGTCTTCTCTGAGCTAGTTAACTCCTGACTGTGACTTTGGATTGTGAATGGGTTAGGGCCACCTCTGATGCAGCAGGTGTTAGAAGATTCACCTGAGTTCTGTGACCAGGCAAGGAGTTCTCAAAGGCTAAGCAAATGTCTGTTAAGATCCACTGCATGGACTTAAGGTCTTTTCTTTAGCCCTCTTTGAGAACAGGTTGCAGTTAGGGTATTTGAGAGACCAGGGAAAGGACTGACAGTCTCTGCTGATGTCTATCAATCAGAAATGCTTCCTCTGTAGGTGCCAAGGCAGACCAACATAGTGTGATAACCAGGTTTCCTGCTGTATTATGTGAGAGCTTGCAACTCAGCACGATGGGGACAAGAATCATTTTAAGTCCTCCTACCTGCAAGTCTGTCCTAGTAATTATATGCCCATCACACATATCATATGAAATGGAGAAGTGTATTTTCAATATTTACATGGCAATTCTGACACTGAAGAGAGGCAAGTGGACCTGCCATTGAGGCATCTTGGCTCAATTTCTAGGGCACAAGGTGAGGGCGAGGGCTTGCACCTATTTCCCTGCTGTGATCCATGTTTCCTTCCTTTGGCTGCGCCTTCCCATCCCAAGGAGTCTGCAACATCTCTCTCACAAGTGGTGAAAACAGGAACCGTGGAAGCACTGGAAATAAACACTTCCCTCAGCTCAGGTTCTTCACTTTAGAAAAGCTGCTTTCATCCCTTGCAGCAGCTTGTCAGAATTAGAATCAAGTGACCTTCAATGTCTTTATCTTTTTATTATGCAATTAGCCACATTGCAGGGTCCTGTGATTTCTTTTTGTGACTTGATCCTTGTAACTGAATGGCAGAGCTATCCTAGAAATAGACTCAATAGAAACTTGGGAATAGTAATAATTACAAACCTCCTGAGCTTTCCAGTCTCTCAATTAATGTATGTTTTAATTAGCTGTTGGTACTTAATTCACTCCTAGAGGCAGTTCATTTAAACTATTGCAAAATAATTTTAAAGTTATTTCCATTTTTACATCAGAATATGAAATCAATGTTTAAAATATCTAGAAAGTTCATGCTTTTGCTCACACTTTAACAATGAGTTTCAGAGGGAAAAGGTAGAGAAAGACAGTTTTCATTTCACCTACAGTTTTTTAGTGCAGCACCAAATATATTCAGTGCTTAACAGCCCCACCTCCTGGTGAAAAAGCAATGTTTAAAGAAAAAATTTGTTTTTTGCCAGGGACGTACATTTCCTGGCAATTTTTTCTAGCTCTAGCCCACATAATGGAGACACTTTCCTTTTTTACCTTTGCATGACAACTCTGGAGCATGTTTAGAGTTGCGTTTTTTTTTTTCTTTTACTCTATCTTCTCTCATTTTTTTTTGTTTCCTCACTTCACAGGGATGATATATTTTAATCATTGTTTCTGTCCTTAATGTCTCCTTTAAAATAGCTGAGAAATCCGTTCTCCATCCTTTTATGCCTCCCCATAGAGAAATCTAAAGCTAGAAATCAGGAAAAACCCAGCAGGATCTGGGAACTTCTGAAGTTGTTCTTTCAGGACTTAAAGCATTAGACAATGAGGAATTCCAAGATGATGTCAATGTTGGAGAATAAATCATTAAGTGTCAGAAAACCCTTATCCAGTAGAATGGATCAGGCTGCGCTTGCCTTTAGGAAGGACGTTTTTTGGATGGCTCTCTTTCCTGTGCAGAAATCAAGGTTTTCAGTTGATTTTGTTTCACAGTAACCTAATAATAGCAATTTCTGATATCTTTTATCCTGTTCCACTGATTCCCTGCCTCCAGAAGTGGACTTCTTATAAAATTGATATAAACCCAGATTCATTAATAATGAGAAGAGGACTGCCAGCATTTGGGGAGGTGAAAATAGCCTACATTCCATCCTTGAATGCATCACGAGGACAACAAAAAGGTCAGCGACTTCATTGCTAAACAAAGCATGCGAGGAAGGAGCATGGCATGTGCATGAAGAGGGGCTGGATGCTTCACAGTGAGAGACACCTTCAGCATATACCATGGGCAAGCTTTCTTAAGATCTGCCACTTTCACTTTTCTGATTCAATCTCTGCTTCAACCTCTGTGCCATCTTTGGGCTTGCCAGCTCCTCTCTCCCCCAGCTACCTGTCAGCCCACATCTTCCACAACCTCAGTATTCCTATCATCACAGCTGGCCCTGCAGCATTTTGCAAAAGGGAGCCTGTGCTTTGCAGTGAGCTGCCTTTTGAGCAAAGCTTCTGAAGAACAGGAGACCTGACAAAACCTCAATCTACCTCAGACAGCCTGCTGGGCTGTTGGGGTCTGCTTGGGATGGGCATTGGCAACAAGGTAAATGGTGTCTAGAATTAAATGCAAATTAGAATATATTAAGGAATGCATTTTAAAGCACCGCAGAGACCAGGAATGATGTGCTTTTACAGGTATTAGATAGTGCATTTCTAATGGAATCTGTCCAGCAAATACTTGTTTTAAGTTCCTCACTTGTCTGCAGGGTTGAAATGCCTCAGCTAATACTTTCCAACAATTTGCCTTTAAATACTAATCATGATCAAGCCTGAAGCTATTGACCCCTGTTGCAACATAACACATTAGCATGCAAGGAAAACCTTCTCCGCCCATATCTGAAATGGGCAAACCAGCCCTGGGTCCAGCATTTGGCCCCACATAATCGTTATTCCATTTGCAAGCTTAACGAAGTGCTGCATTAAATTTCAGGAACTATTGATTGCTCTCAAGATAGTTATACAAAATCAATTGTAAGGTTTTGTTTTAGGGAAAGGCGTAAGAGAGGAAAAAGGAGTACATGCTAGGGTTTAAGAGAAAACACACTTGGTTGAGATGCATAGGAATATTGAGGGGTGACAACTTCAAAGATCGAAGTCCCATCTAGCGGAGTCCCTTCTGTTGCTCACATAGCCCATCACAGGTTGCTTGAGGTTGCCTAGAAGAGTCTCCTAGCTTTGTTCACCTCCTTTTCATTGTATAGACAGCTCTCCCTGGTTTGCATTTTATTCTAGTTTAACAAATAAATTAAGTCACTACGGAGGAAGAAAAAAGAGGAGGGAGGATATCTGTGCACATATCATAAGGCTGAAATGAACCTTTTGTCTTGTTTAGAAGGCTGCCTACAGAAGAGAATATAGAGGAATGTCATTTGGGATGTGGGCTTCAGTTCTGTCAGCTTCTAAACACACAAGCATACAAAACATTTTGGTGCTTAAATAATTTGCCAAAATAAACTAAAATGACTCACCTCTCACAGAAAAAAACCCCAAGAGTATCCCACCTCATCTATTTTACCTACAACATTTACCATCAGCGCAAAAAACAAAATGAAGTCCATGGATCTGATTCAGCCCATACTGGTGGAAATTAAAAGACATTCAGGACTGAAATAACCAGTAATGTTAACTCACCTCCCAGTGATCAGAATAGAAAACACTCTCCTATCAAGTATTGGACTCTCTGGAAGTGTCATGAAAGATATTTAGGAAAAGACACTGAAAATGAAGGATGTATATTCTTATCTCTTGCTGGACTGTTCAGGGAGCTTGTAGCATCACTTCCATGCTGCACTTAGCCATATTATAAAGAGGAGTTTGTTTTTCCAGGCTGTCAGGAAAAAGCCTCTCAGGAAGCACTAAATTCACACAAAACTGCTCTGTCAGTGCCTGGGGCTGGTACAAGGGTAATAGTGGCACAACTCGAGAATTTAAGGAAAGAAGTCAAAGGCTGTATATAGCTGATGCAAAAGGAAATGTGAAAGGAAAATGCAGTTACCAGTATGGCTTGTTTTTTAGAGCCTCTAGAACATAACAAAGAGAACAATTTATAACTAATAAACTAAGAAGTAGCTTTTTTTTTATTCTCAGAAGAGTGTGCATAATCTTACAAAGTAACCAATTAATAAATTGTTCATGAGCAGTTCATTGCAGTATTGGACCTTTTAGTTGTGCTGGATTACTACGTGAAAAGCACTGGGTTTGCTATGTGGACCCAACCAAAGCAAAAATTTAATCAAAGGTTTGGCTATGTGAGTGAATTCTGCAACAGATAAACAATTCAAGCAGTTTATGGTTCCATGCTAAATGCCTTTTTAACAGTTACTTCCTAATATTCACTTCTTTGGGTTTCCTATTCCATTCAGAAATGTTTTTGTCATGTGTTCAAGTTGAATGTTGATCTACTGCAGTATTTCACTGAGAAAGTACAATTAATAAAGTAATAATTGTCAATAATTAATATATATCAATAATAGATAAATGTTAATAAATTAATAATAAAGTCAGTGGGCAAGAATTGAAAGCAAATATGGAGTCGATTCATTCAAAGTGGTGAAAGTATTAGGGCAGGATTAGGAGACCAGTGCTGCCAGCAATGTTTTCTATGACTATGAGGAAGCAATGTCACTTTGGGATGTCTTTATTTCCCCTTTTGATTCTTCATTTACTTTGGCATGGAGCACACCGCTGCCAGCTGAGTGCCTGCTATGATGGCAGCTTTATCTCTGCAATGTCCCCTGGTTGTGGCTGACATCTGAGTAATCAGTTATATAATTACAGTTCATCATAGATAAATGTTTCTCAGTGTCTTAACTATCTCCATGGCCAGTTTTCTTCAGCACTCACCCACTTTTAACATTGAAATATTACAGGGTTTTTCTGAAGATTCCTTAAAATTCACCTTTCCCTGTAAATCTAATGAGAAAGACAGTGATGTTGGTAGAAAAACTAATCAGCTTTCATCATGGGGAACAAACCTGGGATTTTGCTATGAAGTCCCACGCAAGCAGGATCAAGGCCTGAGTTCTATTGACTTTCTTCTTAATATTTTTTCATTTTTAAGATTCCTTAACAATCCCTCCAGAGTTTCACACTGTGAAAGATAGCACCAGGCTAAATTAAGCAATGTTTTTCATGGCTTTAAAGGATCTGGATATACTGGGTGAAAATTTCACGCTCCTTTCCAAACTGGACAGGTCTTTTTCTTGGTTTTGAGGAGCAAATAATTTTTAGATAGAACAATCTTTCTTTAAACTGCTATGTATCACATAAAATGGTCTTTCTTCAAGCTTCTCTGTATCAGAGCAGGTAGCTATGAAGTTGTATGAACTGACTGTCCCATTGCACTCTTGCTTTCCTCACTGGCTGCAACAGAAAGAAACTTTTCATGCAGCAATTCCATAAGCATTTTTCCATCACGTTAGTTCACATTAATTCAGCCTGTTAAATAATTTGTCACTTTATCAGTAACAAAAAGGGAAATCTTTCTCAATATGACCCTCCTTCAGAACGAAAAAGATACAGAGAGCCTGGCTTCAGACTAAGCAGACAGACGACAAGGGCAGCAGCCTTGGGAAAGGTTGTTTGCCGCCCCACCTCCAGTACACATGCAGGGAATTGTGTTATTCAGCCACCATGTCTCCTGCCAGTACAGCCAGCCTGAAAGCTTCTGCTGTTGCACTTGCACCGGTGTCTGTGGTGGGTGAACTCGTAGCAGCAGTTACCACCTACTTCTCATCCCAGCCCTGCCAGCATGAATTATGGCCAAGGCAGGGTTAATAAGCTCAGATCTCCCGACTCTCTCCTTCATCCCCGGTCATAGTCCAAGAACTGTTTTAATTTCACTTACCTGTGAGGACTGAAAAATGCAGTGGAGCTCCAGGCTGAGAAGCATGCCTGTAGCCCTGTGCATCCTCTGACCGGCAGCCAGTGACTGAAACAAAAGGAGCGCAGGCATTGAATATAAACCAGCATGCATGTGCCTTCAAGAGTGCTGCGCTTCTATGCCCTGTTGTGCCTGTGGATGGAAAAAGGAATCAAAGTGTTCAGCTAACGCTCTGCTGCACAGCTTTTCGATAGCTAGCTACTTTGAGACTCAGCTAACTTGCTAAGCTAAACTGTCTGGGTCTGAAATGGTATAATTACTAAATGCCACTGCAAAACAAGTTGTTTCAGATTCTGAAGTCAACCAGGGACTTCTGAAAGTTCATCTGTGGAAGCTTGCATTAGAAAATGAGAGTAGCAAAACTTAAGTGTATCTAAGAGCTTTTTGAATGGGTCGACAAACATGTGAAGAGGGGTAAATGAATTTGATTTAATTTCAAATGAAATTAAAAGGACTCTGGTTGAAAAGAAACAAAGGGTAATTCTTCAAGTTATGTGTAATAGATTTATGGAACTCTTTGCCAAAGATGAGAGACCAGAGAAGGCTGAAAGAGATGTCTGTAAGGTATTCCTAAACTGAAACCCATGTCATCCTCAGGAAATCCTCTCAGATAAAAATAGTTTCAGGCTGCAAGAATCATAATTAATAGGTCTGTTCTTGTGCTTTTATGGTCTGAAAAAGGGAGATGACAGTAGGAGATAAAAGAAATTAAGTCATGTACTGACATGGAAATATGGGAAGAAGACTGTTTTCAGTAGAATCACATCTGTGTAAATGCAGTCATGCCCTCTGTCACCTCTCTCCTTAGCCCTTTAACATTTTAAATGCTCTGGGCCATTTTTTTCCTTCCACGCCTTATATTTGCTTTGATAGGATGGGTAGTATTGTGTGGCTTGTAGGCTGCATGAGTGAACACATTAAATCTTGAGAGCTGTTTTATGCAAAGCATCTGTTACATATTTGCCTGTGATTGCCGTGGATGGGAATCACCGGTGTAGGTGGCCAGTGCTCCTGCACCAGCTCAGGCTGTAACCAGCAGGTAAAGGATCTAGTCGATCGAGTTACTGATGAGGGTCTGAGGGAGAGTGGGAGGAGGATTTCAACCCAGATTAGATGATTCCCCAGGTTATGTTTTTCCCTCGATGCACGCATGTTTTGAAACTTGGCTCTCACCCTGTGCTCTTACAGCTTACTCAAGTCAATTTCAAGCCTTTCTTCCTTCTTTGTTCAGCTCTGAATAAACTTTCCTTTCACAAGCACAGTCCATTAGAGAAAGTTGTGCTCCATTGACTTAGATACAATTTTGTGAGGCAGCTGCTGCTGTTGTCGCTGAAGGGGATTGCCAACTTCCCTACCTCTTGCTTGCATCTTGATTCATTATTCACATGGAGAGAAAAGTATCTAATGAAATCAAAATATTAAGGCTCTGCCTGTGGTTTTACTGCCCTTCTTTTTTTCCTTTCAACATTGCAGAAAAGCTATTGCTGTTTTGTAACAAATCTCTCACTACTGGCAATGACACTCCAAAATTAGAGAAGGCAACACATGTTCCTGCTCTGTTCTTAAGGGAATTCTCTTCTATGCTTTTTCCTTTCTGCTGAAAGAGAAGACTAACCATTCAGGTAGGCGCGAGGCACGAAACAGTCAAGCACACAAACATTTCAGAAAAGACAGCTAGATGACTTCTGCTGAGCTTTTTTTCACCTGATTGTTAATCCTCCTTTCAGACTCTCTGGGAATCGGTACTTGCTGCAGGTGCTGTTTTATTTGGAACAAATTCCACAAAGTTTATGAGGAAAAATGGATGATGACAAAATGCCCCAAGATAATTCCCTTCAAACCTTACCAGAAATTTGGCATGGGTGAATAAAACTTAAATAGACTTTCTGGATAGTGAACAGAAAGGGCACAATACCCTCTACAGTGCGGCATAACTTGTTCTCTCATGAACAGAAAACAATTGCTTTCTGAAATGTCAGAGACTATCCACAAATTCTTGCTCATTTCCAGACATGAACACCTCTCTCTAACTGGTATTATTATTTTTACTTCATTTGTTGATGCTGTCCGAATTCATAATACAAGGATGACACTTGTCTTGAATTTGAAGGATACTTATGTTGGTACAATCATTTGGGCCCAGGTAAAAAACCTGAATGGTCTTGAATCTGCTCTCCAATCTACTGCTGATGTCATACTCAAACACTATGATACAGTACTTAGAAAAGAAATAGGCAGATGAGCAAATGGGGAACTTGAAGAGATTTCTGAGCAACCACTAATGATACAAGTAGTGTCCAACACGGTAAGATCTCAGTCTAGAAGTGAGAGTATCAGTGTTATCATTACTAATACTGTAGGAAGTAGTATTCATGGTACATCATTCGACTAGCACTTTTGAATGTTTCGAGGACCTTATAGCACCTGATAGCTGTAGGTATGCAAATTTATCTATGGGTATTTATTCTGCAGTGCTAGTTGTTATTTGCTGGAGGGTGATGTTATTTCTGGAGAGCTTGTTCCTTGAACATGGTCTGACTGATCTAGCACCAAAAAGCATCTTGTGTTTCTTTCACACAGAAAGTGAGCAATATTTCCTAATAGAACTAAGTATTCCTAAATTCATTTTCCTGATCTGAGAAACTAAGTCTTTTCTTTAGCTACAGACTATTTTTCTTTATGGTTCCTTTACAAGATCACCATCATTCACCCAATAAACTCTGTAGAGGTCAAGGACCTCAGCTGAGCTCCCCTGTGGCACGCTCTCCAGGAGGATGATGTGGAAGATGTCCCTGCTCATGGCAGGGTGGTTGGAACCAGATGATCTTTAAGGTCCTTTCCAACCCTTACCATCTATGATTCCATGATTCCATTATGGAGGTCAACCTCTCTGATATTGGTGCAAGTCAAGTCTGTTATAACCCATTCATCTCCTGCATCCTCCAGCAGCTTTCCAGGGTCACACAGGAAGCGTGGAGCAAAACAAAACTTTAATGCAAAATGAATTTTTAGCTCTGTTTCAAGCTCTGAACCAGAAAACAAGCATTTCTCTTCTTGACCTGCTTCAAAACTGCAAATCAATAGCTTGAGTTCTTTCACAAATACAACGGGAAATAGGAATTAGAAATAGGAATTAGCATTCTCTCTGCTTCTTTTTGTTTCCTTTCTCTGTCTTCCAGATGCAAACAAACAAAATCCAACTTTTGCTTTGTAATAACAGCAAAACATTTACTGTGAGTAGAAAACTTTGAGGAAAACTAAAGTGAATCCTAACAGACACCATAAAACCTAACCAGACATACTTTCAAGGAGATTCTTAGCCAGTTTATGAAATTCTGCACAAGTTCTCTGGTCTACAGCAAACATGTCTTGTGAGCAACTTTTGGATGAATATTATTATAACTTTCACTCAGCTACACCTTTCAAAAGCATCCTATAGCTTTTGTGGAATGAGTGTAACAAAGGGAAATTCTCTCATATGAAACATGGATGAAAACCTGCCAACAAGAAGAGATGTTCAAATGATGGAACATTACTGGAGTCATATTATTGGTCATGATGTTCTTTCACCTAAAGGTGTATAAAAGAGAGCCAAGGTTTGCAGGAAGATGTGTTATCTTTTATTCTGCCAGCTAGTACAAGTTGAAAAAAACCCAAACTGTTAAGTTCAGAGCCCTTTTTTGGGTCAGCTCTTCCTGTTACGCATGTAATTTCCAAGTCATCATGGCAGTGTTCTCACAGCCAAACTGCCTCAGGGTATTACATAGGCAAGGGTAATCACTGGCATTGTGCTGCCTGCTTCAGCCTGGCAAGAGCAGGAGGTCTTATAGGCAGAATTATTTTGCTCTTGGTACTCTGGGACCAGCTGGAGTTGAAGTCAGTGACACAAGTAACTCCTGGCATTAAGCAAAAAAAAGATTTGGAGGTGCATGCAGAGAGCAAACAGGAGTGTTAAAGAGATTTCATTTCCCTGTTCCTTTCCTCTCTCTTCAAAGCAAAAAACCTTAGAGAAACATTTAAGATCTACCATAAATCTATGTAAGTAAACTTTGGTCTACATGCACAAGTCCATGCGACCTGATGAGGTACATCTGCAGGTCACTAGGGAACTGGCAGATCAAGTTGCTAAACCACTATACATCACATTTGAGAAGTCGTGGTAGTCCAGTGAACTTCCCACTGATTAGAAAAGGGGAAAACTAGCCCACATTTTTGAAAAGGGAAAAAAGGAAGACCTTGGAAACTACAGGCCACTCAGTCTCACCTCTGGGCCCAGCAAGATCATGGAGCAGATCCTCCTGAAATCTATGCTAATGCACACAGAAAGTAAGGAGGTGATTAGTGAAAGTCAGCACGGCTTGACAAAGGGTTAATCGTGCCTGCCAAATTTGATGGCTTTCTACGATGGCCTTACAGCATTGGTAGCTAAGGGAAGAGCAACTGATGTCATCTACCTGGACTTCAGCAAAGCATTTTTTTTTAACTTCTTCATCAGTGACCTGGATGAAGGGTTAGACTGTACCGTCAGTAAGATTGCTGATGACACCAAACTGGGAGGAGTGGCTGATACACCAGAAGGCTGTGCTGCCATTCAGCGTGACCTGGACAGACTGGAAAGTTGGGCAGAGAGGAAACTGATGAGGTTCAACAAAGGCAAATGCAGGGTCCTGCACCTGGGGAGGAACAACTCCATGCATCAGTACAGGCTTGGGGCGGACCTGCTGGAAAGCAGCTCTGCGGAGTGGGACCTGGGTGTCCTGGTGGACGACAGGTTAACCATGAGCCAGCAGTGTGCCCTGGCTGCCAAGAAGGCCAATGGGATCCTAGGGTGCATCAAGAAGAGTGTGGCCAGCAGGTTGAGGGAGGTTCTTCTGCCCCTCTACACTGCCCTAGTGAGGCCCCATCTGGAGTACTCTGTCCAGTTCTGTGCTCCCCAATTCAAGAAAGATGAGGAGCTACTGGAGAGTGTCCAGCGGAAGGCTACGAGGATGATGACGGGACTGGAGCATCTCTCTTACGAGGAGAGGCTGAGGGAGCTGGGCTTGTTTAGTCTGAAGAAGAGAAGGCTGCGAGGGGACCTAATAAATGCTTATAAATATCTCAAGGGTGGGTGTCAGGAGGATGGGGCCAGACTCTTTTCAGTGGTGCCCAGTGACAGGAC
>Ga0065711_1044105_pt1 | contig 14308 bp, 2 predicted proteins | sample Hoacrofraction12_FD_59098 | JGI IMG/M metagenome (GOLD analysis project Ga0065711, IMG submission 59098) | Hoatzin crop microbial communities from Cojedes, Venezuela - Epithelial fraction 12 v2 (version 2) | ecosystem: Host-associated > Birds > Digestive system > Esophagus > Crop | place...
GGGCCAGGGCTCCGTCACCCTCAGAGGGAAGAAGTTCTTCCTCATGTTCAGCTGGAGCTTCCTCTGCTTCAGTTTGTGCCCGTTGCCCCTTGTCCTGTCGCTGGGCACCACTGAAGAGTCTGGCCCCATCCTCCTGACCCCCCACCCTGCAGATATTTATCAGCATTTCTAAGGTCCCCTCTCAGCCTTCTCTTCTCCAGGCTGAACAAGCTCAACTCCCTCAGCCTTTCCTGGTAGGAGAGATGCTCCAGTCCCCTCATCATCCTCGTAGCCCTCTGCTGGACTCTCTCCAGTAGCTGCTCAGTGGAACCGAGACTCCCTTGCACGCCCAGGGGACAGCAGCGGGCTCCGCGTCTCTCAAGAAGCGGCGCGATCCAACCTGCACACCCGAGCCCCCAGCCGAGCAATGGGAATGGGGCCAAACCCACCACTGGTAACAAACTGGTGTTTTTTTCACCTTTAAAAGTGGTGTCGGCGAAGGGGCGCAGCAGTGACCCTTTCCAAGTACGTGTTTTATAACTCAGGTGTTCTGTGGTTATTTTAAGTGAAGGACACTACGCAAAATTAAGGTAAAAGGGATGTCCCCTACGCTGCCAAGTAACGGTGGTGCAGTGCTGCAGGTGGCAGAGGCAGAACTGAGCCGTGATGCTACAAAGCTGCTGTCCCTGTGCTCCTGAGCACTGACAGAAAAACGTGGGCAATGGCATTCATATGGGAGAGCTACGGTCACCGCTGCTGTGAGCTCAGGTCTCCTGTGAGTTCAAAGACAGCAAAGCGGGACTGTCCCAGCCGCTGTTCTCCAGATCTAACCCCAGAAGCAAGTAATCAGCTTGCCCAGCACCACTGCTGGGAAGAACATGTGCTGATGTTCCTCACAGGCCTTGCATACTCCCCTGCCTGCCCGAAAAAAAGTCCAAAGGTTCCCTTAAAGGAGAAGGAATGAGGTGGGTCACTGATGTCTGTGAGGGGTGTTCTGCTGCTGGGCCCCAAGACCAGAATCACCTGGGCAAATGTGTGGAGGGGAGGAGCTCGGCACAGACAGGCAGGAATTCATGCAGGAGCAGCGGAGTTCTTGGGGCCATGTCCCACTGGAGGAGCATGGCTGAGGCCATTTCGGCTCCTCACAGGGCACAGGTGTGGGAGTGAGAGGGCAAGCCCTGACAGCAGAGCCGAGAGGTTCACACAGCCCGACTCCCTCGGCGGCGCGGCTAGGAGGAACGGCAGGAAACGAAGCCTGCTCAGCAAGGCGCCATGCGCTCGGAGGGCAAGCGCCGAGACTCTGCCCACGGCCTGGGCAGTGGCCCACTCAAAGATAACTGCAGAGCTCCCGAGCGATGCGATTTGCAGGGCACCTGGCAGCCACGCTGTGTAACGCAGAGAGAAGATGGCCATCGGTCATCACCGACTGACCCGGAACAGATGTGCCGCCGCTGCTCAAGAAGCAAAGCAGCTGCCGTGTTGTTCAACAGGAGCAAAGGTAAGCGATCGCGGCTCCCGACTCCTTCCTAAACTCTGTCTAGTTTCACAACTGAGCGTTTTCAGTCCATCTTTTCTCTAACTAAAAGTGAAGACACACAAATGATTCACTGTGAAGGGCAGAGGGGAAGAGGGGGTGAACGTGCAGAGCTGCTCTCACCCTGCAGAAACGCAAATGAAATTCTCAGGGGGACAAGGACTCGCCTGGTGTGTGTCTCACAGGTGTGCTTGGGCCAAGTTCGTTAACGGGCATGTGAAATGACGTCAGTTTTAATTCAACAATGCAGTATGGGCAAGTAAACTGATCCTGCACATACACTGGTAAATATTCATCACGGTTTTGCAAGACCAATTTAAAACCTTAGTAAAATAACAACTATATGAGACTATGTTTTGCTCAACTGGATTGTCACGCACCTTTTAAATACCGGAAGGGCCCTTAACTCCGTACCCTACCCTGAAGGTTAAACTGTTCCAGCCTCAGGCTCCCCAGGGCAGCAGCCACAGCACCTGACCTGCCAGCATTCACGGAGCGTCTGGACGACGCTCTTAGTTACAGGGCTCTGTTTTAGGCAGTCCTGCGAGGAGCAGGGGGTTGGACTCGCTGATTCTTATGGCTCCCTTCCAACGATATTCTATGATTCTTGTAACACTTCCATATTTTTTTTGTTAGTTTTTTTTTATTAATTAGTCCTCCCTGAGGTAGTAGAAACTTAACTAACTTCCCACCTACCTGTTGGAGTGGTCACGGTACATTCTGTGTATGGCAGTTGATTCAGTCCCTCTTCAACCACAAGCCTGATCTGCAGAACCAAAGAGATCAGTCAGCTTACAGGGATTTGTTATCTATGGAGATAAGATACCACGTGTCAGTAGTTTGTACAAGTACCAGGCGAGCACCTAACAGCCCAGAAGGTCTAAAAGGGCCCCTTTAATCGTAGTTAGGGACTGATTTAGAGACCTGTTGGGGGGGTGATGCCTACATTTTTTCCACAAATCAAATGAAGGCACTACAAAACAAAATTGGGGAAGGGGAAGAAGTTCATCAGCGATCAAAAATGACTTTATATCTGGCAGGCATAGGCACCACACACCACCCTCTCTCGGTTCTCCATCAGCCAGGCTCCGAGGTCTATTTTCACATCCATATTTCTAGGACTGAACTGCAGCGGGGCTGCCAGAACAGCCACCGAAGCTGCAGCCATGTAAACGCACCATGGAGTGCCCGAAGACAAGTCAGCAGATCCAGAAACCTCTTTATCACCACCTTCTTGTGGTTCCTGCGGGATGCTCTGCCAAGCACCGGTGCTTTCACACGGCGCCGATGGCCCAGTTTGGCAGGGACATCTCTGCTGGCGGTGCGGCTGGTAGGACACACAGCCCTCCAGCTCCGCGTGGCCACAAAACCTCCAGCTCTCCCCGCTGCTGGCCCTGCAGCTGTACCCCAGGCAACGCTACTGACACGTATTCACCTGAGCCCAGAATGAGCGCCCGTGAAAGATGCTCTGGTATTGAAGAGGTAAAAATTCTCCCTGCTAGGGAGAGCCAAAGATTCACAGGCCAGAACTGCTCTCGAAAGCTACTGCCAAGCCGAAGATGAAACCTGTTGAGCAAAAGTCACCGTACGATGGCAGAAATGAGGTGACTGCTCCTGGGACTGAGCAAGTATACCGCTCACCTCAGACATTTCTCACTCCAGACACAGGGCAGGGCAGACCGGAGGGTTTTTTCTGTTCCTCCATTCTGCCCCAGTTCCTAGCACACAGGCAGCCTCTACTAGGAATCAGAAACGGTCCCTTAAATTTACAATCCCTCTTTGAAGATATTGTTAGTCATTTTAGTATGACAGTTTTTTCCTAGAGCTGGGTTTGTGGCAGCCACGTTCAGAGGCGGTGGTCAGACCAAATCAGCGCAGGGGCCAAAGGGTGCAGCCGGCATGCAGCGGGAGCACAAACACTTCACGGGGTGGTATCTCCACTGTAGCAAAACTGCGTGTGGGAAACGGGTCCCGCTGAACTGTCAGTGCCCTTTGTGCTTGGCCCGCTGCATGGCTGGTGGCTCCAGGAAGCATATGTAGAGCAGCCAGCTCTGCTACCTTCCTCCTCCTCCTCCTCTTCTTCCTGTCTCTCTGCAAGTAGGGTTTATGACTGTGTCTTTTGACTAAGTCACTTTAATCCTGAGACTGAAGGCACCAGTGCTCTTCTACCGAAAGACAAATCTTCTCACAGAAACAAGCCAATAAATCCTGGATTTCATTTTAGGTTTCTGGGACATTTGTACACCTTTTTTTTTTTTTTTTTTAAAGTTATTCCACCAAAAATCCAATCTATGAACCAGGTTTGGAAGAAAGGCCTTTTTTTCATCCTGCTGTCATATTGACAGGCTTAGCACCGCTCCACATTATCTGCCAAACGTTTAGAGTAAACTAGTGAAGGTCTACAGTCAAATAATGTCCTTCGTTTTACTACACGTATCAGTTTTATAGAGAGGCTGGGAAGGATTCTTCTGTAAACTTGCCAGGGTTGGTAAAACTTTTATTTCTGCACTATGCTTTCTGCCACCCCCACGCCTGGGGACTGTAATTCCCACCTCTGGCCCTGAGAGCCAGCAGCCCTGCTCTCTCCCAGAGAGGTGGCTGCCGCTGCTTGGAAGCTCAAACTGGTATTTTGCTGGCCCCACATGAAGCAGGCAAGTAAAGCTTTGGTCCCAAGGTAGAAGAGTTTGACCAGAAATTAAAGCCATTAATTAAAGTTATCAACAACAAAAATAAAACCTATTTTTAATTGGAGGGGAAAAAAAAAGCTAAAAGGGACATTACATTCTAGCAGGCCTAGTTAAACTGGCAAGGCTTACAGAGTTATGCTGAAGTTTTGGATTAAGCATTTAATGCTGATATACAAAATTATGTGTCAACATACTCCTTTATTACAATTCTACGTTTAAGCTTTACTCCAGAGCCTTTGCAGTAAGCAAAGGGAAATACTGTTTGCTTTGAACCTTCACTAGTACAAGACCTGCTAGAACTGTTAGCAAAACCAACAGTTACTAGAGGTCCAAGCAGCTGCAGCTCACTACCACGTAAACATGTCAAGGGTATGAAAACGTTAGTGTAATCTACCTTTTCTCAGGCAGCTAAGCACGTGAATAAAGTCTCCTTACCACACTCAAATACCACTGAGGAAATCAGGTTTGACCAGTTCCTCTGAGGCTGTGAACAGAGAAATGTGGATATAGGCAAGTACAGAAAGCGGGTGGCTGCCAGCACTCTCAGTTAGCAGCGGTGTAATCACGGAGTAAGGAAACAGCCAGGGTGCAGTCAGAGCGGTGCTGCTCTGCCCGGACAGCACTGGAAAAACAGGAGCCCTTTTAGAGCCACACCAAAAGGGATCTGTGATCCTCAGCAGCTGCGTCTTGCAACTCTTCTGCCTGCCTGCAATTTGGAAAAAGGTGAAGCATTTAAATGCCAAGAAACTAGAATTTAAATAAATTCTGGAGTGACCATTATTATCTTCCCTTATTTATGGGAAGACAGTAGCATAACTATTTTATGTGATAGCCATGCATCATCTAATTTCTAGGATCACAGTAATTCCTAGTGGGATCACAGAATCACAGAATGGTAGGGGTTGGAAGGGACCTCTGTGGATCCTCTAACCTGTTACGTCGTGAAGCTGAAGGGAAGGCAGAACGGTGGGGCTGCCAGCCATGCTTTGTATCCATACAGCTCTCTGCACCTCAGCACTTCAACCCACTGTTAAAGCACGCGTTATCACCCCCCCGAAAGAGCGGTAGGTGGGCAGAAAGGTGACGTGACCTGTTTGGTGTTATGTAGGGAGTTGCTGGTTGGGCTGAGAAACGAGCTGATTCCTCAGCCTCAGACCTGCAGTCAAACCACACAACCTGCCTTCTGCTGAGGAGCACCACTGTACTTGGGGACTGGGGCTGCAGGTCAGCGCTGCGTAAACAACAAATGCCCGCCTGTATCCCAGCTGCAAGTCAATTTTCCTTGGTCCTTGGCAAAGCTCCGGACATGCGATGTCCTCCGTGCCTCTGGGAGATGGCTCCTCTTCCTCGCCTGGTCTCAGCCCACACCACCGCTCAGCTTGTGCAGCCGCAGCTGAACTTCACAGGGCTGGACTAGCTTACTGTGTGCCTCCTGCTGAGCAGGCTTTGGAAAAAATCCCCAGGTGGTCTCAGTAAAAGTGCTGCAGGCTTTGTGAGCGTCTCACTAGTGCTACAGCAATCCTGCACGGTGTCATCAATTAAATGCTGCCACAGCGTGTGGGTGCTGGGCAGCACACATACAAGGGTTCAGTGTGAGCCCCTTGCACTGAGAGCAGTTGTCTGCCAGTGCTTCTCAAATTGGTCTCGCTACCGCTTTGAGGTCTACCTGTCCAGGTACCTGCTACTGCAAGTCGTAAGGATTGATTGCCTCCTGTGCTAGAGGCTTGCTTCCCACAGCTGCCTCTCCCCCTTGTCTTCATCCTCATGACTTTAACCCCATGCCTTTCAGCTTCAGGATCACAGCGCTGGCTTTCAGAAACTCCCTGCTGACCTTTACGGCCTGTTAACTCCTTTCTCTAGCAAGTATCTTTGAACGTTTCTTTTGTGTCAGCCCATTAAGTGGGAAACAAACTGCCAGGCAAAAAAAATGTGCCACCAGAAATTCATCAGCTTTAGAATCCCTCCTTAAGACCTCTTCCTGTGGTGACCTTGCGAGATACTGCCACTAACAACTGCCAAGCTAGCAGCAAGCTTAACTCCACTCTCATTTTCTCTCTGCAACAAGACGTATTTTGTCACCCTGCAATCCCATGCGTGTTTCTTCTCTTCCTGTATTGCATCCTTCCATTAAGCTCTGTTTACTAACTGGGTGGAAAACATAGCAAGTCTTAACTATGTTTGCATCCCACCAAGTCCAGCAGACACCACATCCCACATGAAACTGTTACTGTTTTTCACCACACCTAGCAACAGCATACAGAAAATGAGATAGTCCTAGGTACTGTTTTGTATAAAATTCCTCCTACAAAATGGACACCAGACCAGCAGGTTCCGTAGCAAACACCTGCGCGGCCAGCAAGGAGAGGCGTTTCTGTGAAGAGCAGCTCCCTGTTTGCACAAGATGCTGGTACGAGGGCCTGAACTTCACCCGCTGCCTGGAAGCTGCAGTTTCTAACAACGAGGGATAAAAAGCCAGTGCTTCCCTCAGAATGGCGCAGGACCTCCAAGTAAAGCGAGAAGGTATGTGGGAGAGGTCCTTCGCATTAATTAATGGCAACAAGGTACAGTCAAGACTGTTGAGGGTTTTCCTGTCAGTATTAGAATAACCATTGTTTATCCCTCTTTGAAAATGCAGATTAGGAATATCGTGCTTCTCTTTCATTCAGAGAGGTCGGCAGGAATGAATGAACGCTCCTCAAAGGGTGCAGCACGATGGGAGTCTCATACAGGTAAAATGCGAACATTAGCCAGAAACCCTTCCTGTGCAAGGAGTCCTGGTGGGGAGGGGGCACTGGAGACCTGCAGCCTGTAAACGCGTGCGAGTGCTGGTGTTTGCCTTTGGTGGCTTCCTCAATCTTATTCGCACATTTAAGCACTTGAAGAACCTGAAACCACAAACCCCAGGAAGAACGACGCGTAGTTGAGCTGGTCTTTCACAGGTGGTGGGTGTTTCCTGGGCTGTTCCAGTGAACTGTAAAGGACACGTGTCTATTGAAATGCACCTGCTGAGAACCGCTGGCACAGAACGAAGCTGGGGCTGCGACCTTCTGCCTGTCCGTTACGCAGTGCTATTGGCCAAGAAGGCACTCCAGTCAGTCGCTTGGTCTGCGAGTTACAAGTGATGGCGTTTGCTAGCTTGGGGCTTTACTGTTCTTGGTGAATGGGAACGCAAGAAACATCCTCACGACGGGAAAAGCAAGAGGGGAAGTAGAAAAGCTGCAAAGATAAAAAGCCCTGCAGTCACAGTCCTAGGCTGTGGTCATAGCTAAGCCCTGAGGAAGCCTGGATCAGACGTGGGTTAAGACTGGGCTCCTCACACGAACCCTGCCTGCCGCAGCAAATGCTGCTGGTAATTGGTCTCTGAGCTCATCTTTGCTAGAGAGGGAAAGACGACTTTCCTTGTTAATGAACGTGGGTCTGCAAACAGCAAACACCCTCCCGACTACAAGGAAGATGATGTGGGGGCGTTGTGGTTTTCTTTAAGCATGTTATTGAAATGAGATAGATGCTGCATTCCCAACAGTCTTTGTTCTGACGTACTAAAATGTGTGAAAACTTCAAATTGCTTTGTCCCTGATAGTAACTACCATATGGCTAAGAACAAATTCCCAGCGTGGATGCACCCAGAGCTACTAATGTAATACCCAACAAATGCCAGGAGGCAATTCTGCATGCGAGCAATTGCTAACATCCAGACTGTAAGAAATTGTACAGCTCTGTTCACAAGATCAAAAGTACTGTTTCAAAGTAAAACTGAATTATCTCTAGCCTTTGTGCATCTGTTTTTAACCAGTACTCTCTTATTACTACTGCTCTCTGTCCTGAAGTAGTTGTGTTTGATAATAACGTGGTTTCTGGAACCCTCTGAGATGAAAGCAGTCCATAACAGAGAACAGAAGTCCCTACGCAGAAAGTTACTGTCTAACAGCAATTTTCTTTGTGTAGGAAAGTTGCTCTCGCACCACCATTATTCTAGCCCGAAAGACCCATTTTATGGAAGAGTTACAAAGTACAATATCAAGAGGAAGAAATTCTTCACCTACCAGACGATCAGCAGAAAATACGAAGTCTCCTCTACTGGATTTCCTGAAAAAGGTAACAATTTAAATTTTAAATTGGGGAATAATTTCAAGAACATTGCTTAAATATCATATTAATTCAAGGACAATGTATTCTGAAGGCAGTTCAGAGAAAAGTCTTCTACCATATACAAAATTTACCCCACGGAGATTCTGCTCCATGGGTTCCCTGCTCGGTGGCCCAGACTGAGACACAGTGAGCTAACGCAGGGGTTTGCCTCTTACAACTGCCAACGCTGCTGCACTGCACCAGCAGCAACTGAAGCATGAGAACGTACAGATGATATTCTGCAGGTTTCCCATGGTACTGCCGTTCCAGCTGTGTTCCAGAACACCTCACAAGCTCAGGTGTGCACCAGCCTGGTACATTCCTCACAGGTCTGAGCCAGAGAGCTTTGCTCCGCCCGTTCTTAAGTTAATCAGAAACCATGGGACAAGGATACCGCAGATCCCAAGCCCTGAGACGGAGTTAACACACCCGATAAGCAGGATATAGGTCCTATCTTATCTGGAATTTATTCACAGTGTGACTAGATTAGCGAATTTAAGACTCAAATGAGCAGGGATTAACGAGTATTCCCATGAAAACACCTCTGCCTGCAACATTTTGCTCAGGTGGCTGCGCTGCTTTTGGCCCATTCAGAAGATGGAATAAGCTCCCTTCCCCCTGCTACCTGCTGTGGAAGCAGGCCATCCAAACAGCCTGAGTTTTAAAAGCAGATTTTAACACCTTGCTTCCCATCTCAAGACCAACTCTCACTAAGCAAGAGCAGGACAGATTTCCCATCAAGGAGCCAACGCTTAGAGTATGCCAGCCTTAGAAACACTCAGACAAAGCATCAACATCGTAAGAAGGTACTTTTTAGTGAAATTTTCTATTAATCACAGCAGAAATACCCCTCTCTCCTTTTCAAACACTCTGGATGTCTGCTTAGAATACCATAAAGAGATTTGCAGTTAATATCCAAGATTCTGCAACATCTTATGTTTACATGAGTGAAAGTCAAGAGGTTTGCTTATTTCCTGGGCAACTGGTAACTTAGTGACATTAAAAAAAGGAGTTTTAAAGAGTGTCAGCCTAATCTAATTTCCTTCCTTGTGCTAATGACACATTATTAAAAAAAATTGTTTGTTTTTCCTTCTGGTAATGGCACTATATTCATAACTTTCTGCTACTTTGACATTAACCAGAAAGGCAATGTTCAAAAAAACCCACCCTAAGCCCAAAACCGCAAAAAACAACCCCCAAACCCCTACAATCATAGGAACTGATTTATGAAGATTTTTGAAGGGATTCATATTTCCATCTTAAGTGTTCATAAATATTTTTTAAAAAGGGAAGTATCAAAGTGTGTAGGTGGCATGTCGAGGTTCCTCCAGGCTAGACTACGGCACTTCAGAAAATGTAGCCGTATTTCATGACTGGGTGGCAGGACAAACCCAACAATGTCAAGACTGCGGTTTTGACTGCAAAGCGATACATGTTTAGAGCAAATACTGTGAGTTATTAATACAGATTACTAGGCTTTACATTAACTACTCTGCAGAGTGACACAGATGTTTTTATGCACAGTTCACTGAACACCCTTAGTCAGTTATGCCTGTTTTTAGAGCGGAGGAGGACAACAGAAAACAATGGTGGATAAAAATCAGAGACAAATAATAATGCTGAAAATAACAGACCTCTTGTACACCAGCAGCTGGAAAGCTGTGACCAGATTTCAAGCCCTGCATCATACGGGAATTGCTAGGGGCCAGAAACAAAGGCTATGTGAAAACACTGTAACTGCTCACCTTAAATACCAGACAGAAGTATAGAAAGTAATGATTGATGGCAGACTAGAAACTTTTTCAGCTGCTTAATCAAGCAACAAGACAACATCTGAAAACGAGAGGCATTAAAACTTGACTTGTAGGACACAGCTAACACCACGAGCTTTGCGTTAAAGAACATAAATCAGTTTCATTTTGTTTCTGAAGGTATGGAAGCATGGCTGATGTACGATTAAAGTCAGGTGCATGTCTTCAGAGGTGAGAAGAAATGTTTTGGGGGAATGTACCGTAACACAAGCTAACTGCAGGGTTTCTTCCTGCTTTAGCACTTGGTACTAGTTACAAACGGCTGCAGGCTATGCAGGTCGTGGTCTGACGCGCTTTAGTACCTCCTGTTTCTCTGGTTACCTTACAGAAGAACTTCTTGAGAGACCCCCAGGGTACTGTGAAGGCAAGACTGAAAAAGCACGCTTCCCTAAAGAGAATTTGTAAAAGGCCTTTTATAAGAAAATTTAAGGCACTGGATGAACTGCTGCCATTCAGGGGAGATGATGCAGCTGGGGAACAGGACCCTGCTCTTTCTACCTGCAGCACTTCAGTACTTAATGTGCTTCAGTACTTTACTTTTTCAGTGCCAGGGCTGGGGTAAGTGGTATGTGAAAGGGGTCCCACCCTTCCCGCCTGCAGCAGTAATCCTTACTCATCACAGGCGAGTTACACGCTCCTGAATCATCCTGCTCTGTATAGCAGTCAGGATTGCGTGTCCTACCGCTTTACTGTCTTCATTTCCATTTTGTTCAGGCGGTTCCCTAGGGAATAAGAAGCCTCAGCAAAACACAACAGAATGATCTCACGTAACAGACACAATAACCTTTAAATACCTACGTTTAAATCATGTCTATTGTTAAATCAGGAGTTAAAGTAACACTACCAATCTGAGCTAACAAATTTGCTTCTACAGGAACCAGAGCCCTATGTTACAAATGGCTGCACTACTCATTCCAGCTTCCAGATCCCTGGTTCTGATCTGTGCAGGCCAGAAATGACTTTGAGATCATACCCTCCTTACAAAGAGGCTGTAGCTGTTTGTTCCCAAACGTTCAATACTTAAACGCATCAGTTCACATCCCGTTAAGAGGACTCAGAATTCATATCCAATACACAGTGCAAAAGGCATCTGCCCACCCATTAAGCGTTCGCTAGACGGAAAAGTGAAGAAGACTGAGGAGAAACGAGCAAACCCAGGCGCACTCAAGCTGAGGTGATCTATCCATCTCCCCAGTTCTGGCACACAGACCTCGTTCTTGTTAACTTGAACGAAGCAAAAGAAATACATGGTCATTTCAGTCCATTATACAGCCATTACCGATTCAGCCAGCTGTCTCCGAACCCACCACAGGACACGACGACCAGCCACACGAAGGTGGGTTTTTTCTTTTATAAACTGGACAGTTATTCCAATTGAAAGGCTGTGATTTCTTTGTCTGAATCCTCTCAGGAGCAAGCAAAGAGCTTTCCACTTTTCTGAGCAGCTCACACCATGGACAAAAGAGAGCCCGTGAGGTGTTCTGCGAATGGCCTGACCATCCCTAGCTCCATGTAAGCACGCCTGATTCTAACTTGGATTGCACTAGGAGTATCCATCCCTTACTTATTTCACTCCCTTCCTTACTTCACAGTTAATAGCCCTAAACTGACTGCTTTTTTCTCTACTTTTCTTCTGTTTCTCTCCTCCCAGTAGCTTGCCTTTTAATTTCTGCCCTTTTCACGACTTTTTCAAATGATTGCCGTACCTGGAACATCCATCTTCTGCAGGATTAAGTAATCCAAGTATCCTCCTTGAGTTAAGGCAGCTCTGGTGCTACCTGTTCTTTTTACAATCCAGAAAGAAAGATTAAGTGATAGGTATCTAATTGCCCTGTAGATGACACAGCTATTCCACGTTCCCCAAGCAGTGGATGTGAACATACCTTTTTGTCAGTCTAAATCGGATTTTTGGACCAGTAGCTCCTCTTGGCCGTATAGCTGCTTATTCACAAATACGATACTGCTTCTGAGGAGTTTCTTTGAGCACTTGGTTTGAATGCTACAGTGGTCCAGAGTCGTCTCAAGGCACATTACACCTGGCCAAGGAAAGGTTACTGCAACTGTTTCTAACCAGTGAGTAAGAAACCCTCTCACCCTTGCCGCTCAGCACAGTTTAGCATCTTTCTGCATGACAGGCACTAAATCAGGCCAGTCCGAGGCCTCTTATTTACTGAGACGCAGCTGACTTCCTGGGACAGAACATAAAAATCGTGTTTCCCTACTGCCCTTACATACAAAGCCTACACCTGCCTTTCTGAGCAGGCTGTTGTCCAATTTTCCTCACTGGCTGGGAAGGGAGCTTGGAAGTGACAATGACTGCCATGGCAGCGTCACGCTCGGAATCGAGCACAGTTTGCTATCACTGCAGATGTTATGAGTAATTCATAATCTACAAGTCTTATCCTATACTTCCCCTTACCAAAGTCTTGCGCAATGAATCTGACGCAACTCTAAAAAACTCTCTTTAAAGTTAAAATATCAGTTGCTGGTTTCTGGACAAGTTCACTGTAACCAGAAACTTACTAAAGATATTTGCAACCTACTTACAATAAAATAATAATAAAAAACCCTAACTGGGTACAGTAACCACATTGCTAGTACTTGCCCAGATATCAAAACTGTACGCTACTTCCTTTTCACTAACCTCAAAACCTTTTATAGGCCATCACCAAGCCTAGTTTGGATTTACTCTCATTTTCTCTGCTTAGCCCACTTAACACTGCCCTTTCTGCTCAGCGTGGAAACTGCCAGGCAGACATTCTCACCTGCAGGGATCTTCTGTGTGGTCTTGCCACAGCTGCCCTCCTTACATCGAGACTGCACGACCTCTGTGTGCCCCTGCCTGCAATGAGATTATGCTTTTCCGTAATGCTTTGAAGATTAAAAAAAAAAACCCCAAAAAATTAGTTTAAGGTAACAAGGCTCATGTAAGGTAATAAAATTAATGTAGGTATTGTCTTGGAGAAACGATCATTAGTTTTGCATTAAAATGTTATTAGCTACAAAGTTAAGAGTTCAAGAGCCAGGAATAGCAAAACAGAGACTACGGACAGATACGAAACAAGGGGAAGAACCGTGTCTGTGCTAACTGTGCGTTAGTTATTGCAGATGTCAGAAAGCCAATCTGTTGCAGGAAGAGGTGGGTTTATTCAGAACTTGATCGCTCTGTCAATAAACTTGATTTCACACCCCTCTCTGCTGGTGGTTCTTGCACCACAGTAGGTAAATTGTGCCTTCAGTAGACGGCTGCTGCTTATGTTTGTCCTATGTTGCATGCTAAATTTAATACCCTACAACATCACCTTCCAAGTGCTGAACAATCAAAGCTACAAATGTGCTCAGTGGGAGGTATGCTTTCAACATCTGAGATGCTACGTAAGGCATAATAAGACATTCAGTCTTAGGGACTGGATGTTCAGCAGTGGGGCACAATTCTGCACGGGTTTCTGCTCTTCAGCTTAAAGTTTGTCAAACTGCAGTAACGCCTTCGTGTCCCACCAGGTACGGTGGCAGCAAGGACTCTCGGGGACACAAAGTGCTAACAAAGGAAAATAATTCCTTCAAAAAAGGCAGTCTCCTTTGCGGGGAATGTGCCCTAAGTAAACAAACTGTTCTCTCCCCATCTGCCTCCCTCCTCTCTCCCGTTTCTCCCAGCCCACCATGATCTAGTCTCTATGCTATCCCCAACTTTTGTTCCAAAACTTTTGGCCTACTTTGTTCCACTCCCTGCTCCTCAAACACCTGACCTCAGTTCACTTTTGTTTCAGCTTTTTCTGGGGTGCATTAAGAAGAGTGTGGCCAGCAGGTTGAGGGAGGGTCTCCTCCCCCTCTACTCTGTCCTAGTGAGGCCCCATCTGGAGCATTGTGTCCAGTTCTGGGCTCCCCAGTTCAAGAAAGATGAGGAGCTACTGGAGAGAGTCCAGCGCAGGGCTACGAGGATGAGGAGGGGATGGGAGCATCTCTCCTACCAGGAAAGGCTGAGGGAGCTGGGCTTGTTCAGCCTGGAGAAGAGAAGGCTGAGAGGGGACCTTAGAAATGCCTCTAAACATCTGCAGGGTGGGGGTCAGGAGGATGGGGCCAGACTCTTTTCAGTGGTGTCCAGCGACAGGACAAGGGGCAACGGGCACAAACTGAAGCAGAGGAAGCTCCAGCTGAACATGAGGAAGAAC
>Ga0065711_1044106_pt1 | contig 14308 bp, 6 predicted proteins | sample Hoacrofraction12_FD_59098 | JGI IMG/M metagenome (GOLD analysis project Ga0065711, IMG submission 59098) | Hoatzin crop microbial communities from Cojedes, Venezuela - Epithelial fraction 12 v2 (version 2) | ecosystem: Host-associated > Birds > Digestive system > Esophagus > Crop | place...
GAACCTCCCTCGACCTGCTGGCCACACTCCTCCTAATGCACCCCAGAATGTCATTGGCCTTCTTGGCAGCCAGGGCACACTGCTGGCTCAGGGTCAACCTATTGTCCACCAGCACTCCCAGGTCCCTGTCCGCAGAGCTACTCTCCAGCAGGTCCGCCCCAAGCCTGTACTGATGCATGGGGTTGTTCCTCCCCAGGTGCAGGACCCTGCATTTGCCCTTGTAGAACCTCATCAATTTCCTCTCTGCCCAACTTTCCAGCCTGTCCTGGTCACGCTGAATGGCAGCACAGCCTTCCGGTGTATCTACCATACCTCCCAGTTTGGTGTCGTCAGCAAACTTGCTGAGGATACATTCTAACTCTTCATCCACGTCGTTGATGAAGAAGTTAAACAAGGCTGGGCCCAGTACTGACCCCTGAGGGACACCACTAGTTACCAGCCTCCAACTAGTCTCTGCGCCGCTGATGACAACCCTCTGAGTTCTGCCATTCGGCCAGTTCTCAATCCACCTCACTGACTACTCATCCAGCCCACATTTGTCTGGTGAACATGTCCACATGATCCTAAGAAATCATGGAAATTGTACTGATCCTTTTCTTTTTCCAGATGGTTTAGTTCTTCCTACTGAGCAACACGTTTCCCCATTAGTGACAGTGCTAAAACTGGTTTCATAGAAACTTCACCTTTCAGTCCATTCTTCCATCAGGCCACTTATACTTCTGACTATATAGACAGTTTGCCTTTTTACCATCTTGCCTTGTGTTTTCCCTTTGTGTCTGGGAGAAGACAGTTTTTCTCCAACCATTCCCTAAATATGAATTCTCTTCTCAGTGTTGCTTATGCAGATTTGTGAATTATTTTGCCTGTAGTTCATACCTACTATTTTGTGGCCTTGTAGTGCATTTTATGTATTCAGAAGTTTTCTATTTGCATACCTAATTACTTTGTTTAAATAAGTTTAGAATATACAGGGATTTATTTGCATCTACAGGAGTGTGATTTGAGTAAACAGTTTTCAGTCATCTATGGATTTCCATGGGTGCTATCACCAAAGGTTGTTTCACGCCTCTTGTAGAAAAGCTTTAATATTCCTTCTTTACAGGTGAGGAAAACTGAGGTATGAAGAGCTGAAGCTGCTTATATCTTGTTATACTGATGCTGGTTGCAATACCAAGTGTCAATGAAATCTAATCTGTTGAGTCTGAAGCTCAAAAGTTATTCTTGATTCTCAGCAAACATGAACACTGGCAGATACTTATTCTGTGAAAAAAAAAATTAATATTAGAATGTATTTTAGAAACTTACTTTTTGCTCAGAAAGATTGTGAACTCTTTCTTGGATGCTTTCTAAGAACCCCAAGTAACCTGCTCCACAAACGATCACTATAATAAGTAAATATTCTTGTTTATATTTAAAATAGATTAGTCAATGTGTTAATCAGTATGCTTTGTCTAGTGCTACTAACAACTTTACCTGTGCACTATCATGACACAATTAAGAATAAAATGAAAAAAAACCTTTCTAATCTTAAAACATCATTTTTCTCGGATAATCTGGGGTCAAAACCACTGAAAGCCTCCCTCATAAATTTGTGGTTATTGCATGCCAAGCCTACAGAACATATTGTTTTCATTCTTTTTCAATACACCATTTCAGCATTCTTTCCTTTATTTCCTTTGGGCAATGCATAAATTTAACTCAAAAAATTGAATGTTTCAGCAAGTTATGAGTATGTAAAAAGGAACTTTTAAAATGAAAATATTCTTGCAACCTTATTATAACAGATGGTAGCATTTTCTTACTAAAAACAATGTACCAAGAGTGTGAAGAAACAGTAGCTGAATTCAAAACATTTTGTGTAAAAATGTGTCTCATTTTGGTTAAGTGTTATGTTATTCTTCTGTATATATGCATCTGGCTTGGGAAATATAATGTATGTGTTTAACCTGAACTTCTGATTGGTCAATTGGATGACATTCGTGCTTAAAGCAAAGCACACCGTGAGTATTTGTCTCTGCATAAACAGGATTTAACTGTATGGAAGATACTACTGTAAACTTCATGTTAAATCATGTAATAACTCTACAGCCCAATTAATTTCTATGAGTAATAAAAATAAAATTCTGAAAAAGGTACCCCACCCCAAAAATATACCCCAAAACAACCCAACCAAAATCACCAACCCTGGGACAAGACCAGTCTTAGACGTAGTTGTATAAGGATGACAATAACAGAAATGAATTTGTAAAGCTTATTTTCGTTTTGGATACTATCTATATCCAAAGCAGTAGATATAGCTAGTATCTCTGATATCTGACAGAGGCAAAATGTTGTAAATGCAACCAAACATGGAAAGCATACTTCTCAAGATGACAGATTTCTACATTTACTTACCTTGAAGTAAGAATTTATATCAGTAAGCAGTAACTGTTCATGTAACAAATAATTAAAACAATAGCTTTAATACTATGATCATACAGGGAAGCTTCTGTGACATGACACAGTGTATGATGGATGCAAACATCACCGTGTTATTTTTGATCAAGTAACTTTGTCAAAGGCACTTTATAAATCTATATCCTTTGCAACATTAGTATTACTGTCAGAAACGTAGGTTTCAAATCCTTTATATGGAAATCAATCACAAACTTTAGACACAGCTTAAATCATCCTTTCATGCCAACTCTATATATTTGGATTGGTTCTATTATATCAGTACAATAAGGTATGATATTTTTCCTAAGAGGGACTTCAACATCTGAGAGGGCCATACTATCAAGGGCACAAAAGATATTGCTTCTTCAGATAAGTTTTTGACATTTAATCCAGTGGATTTTACATTCTCTTCTATGTAAGTAAAAACTGTTTTAAAAGCCTGATTTCCCATTATTTTAAAATATTTTTTCTTCATTCAAATTTATTTCTTATTTTCAAATGTCACTTGCCTATCTCGGCTTCCAGTGGACTTTCCTGCCTTGTCTCTATAAAGATACAATTTGCACTTCTGGAAAGAAATTTTAAAATTCTCCCTCACCCCAATCTCCCCTCCCAAAAAGAAGAGGTATTTTTAAAGAAAGTATTTTTAACTTAGCCTTATTTTGTTTGTTTCTGTTTAGGGGAGGTTTAGGGAACATTACTTCTCACCTATAGTTACCCAAAGCTCTGGCTCACAGCTGCTATCTATATATTTGTACTTTTTTTTAATCCAAAAGCTAATGACTGAATATGGGGAAACAGAAGAAAATTTACTTATCAAAGTCCAATTCAAAACATCATATCCCTGTATTCCCCAACTTGTATAGCCAGTATAAAGTTACAGAACTCCAGTGTGGTCGTGAGCGGAAGAGAAGACAAAAAATAGGAAAAGCTAGTAGCAGCAGGTTTTACACTTGGTTTATTCCAAAAATTAAAATTAAGCCCCTTTCACAGCTTCCTTTTACATTTTAGTATAAAATATGTTTCTTAATATGTGATGTAAAGTAGTGTCTGTTGAAATTTAAACTCTTTATTACTAGCCTTTCAGAAGCAGTTACGGAAAAAGCATTATACTAGTCAAAGTCTCCCTTGAGGATTTTGGCTAGGTGATACATATCTCAGTATCCAGAACTAGTTTGAGGCATTGTACTTTAATCTAAGATAACAGTAAGGATTGTTCAATGGGTGGGAATAGTTGCATTTTTACTACGAACACCACAGCAGAGACTTACTTTGTCATAGGAGGGGATTGGAATTATTTGAACGACATAGCTGTAATGCTTAGGTGTTTCTCCATGGATCCCACATCTCTTGGGACTCTTAAAGCTTCTTGGAAGTCACAGTGACAGGTGAAACCTCTGGTTTACATTAAGAGACTCAGGTTAACATCCCTGAACTTTTCCTCTGCCTTCCTTCCTTCCTTCATTCTCATTTCATCTCTTATGAGTAGCTCTCACTTGTGTGAGGATCTGGTAGAGAATAAGCCAAACAACACGCAAAAGCTGTCATGATCAAAACTAACTTCTTAAACACAGAAATAAGGGAAGCTATTCCCTAATTGTCTGATGTTGCAGAGAAAAAAGCCAGACAAAAACCATAAAAAATGTTTGAGACCTAGTGAGAAGGGAGTATCTCAAATTATTCTTCAGACAGGTTTCTTGAAGGACTAGTAAAAAGTTTTGAGGTTCTGTAGGAACAGCATTGCCCTCCTTCAAGAACATCTATACTTTAACTGTGAAAGTAGTTTAAAACCTCAGTCCACTTATCTGACCCATCTCTATTCCAGGCATCTGAATAGTAGTATTAACCAAAAATCACCTTTCCCTTCCACTAGTTACCAGCCTCCAACTAGACTCAGCACTGCTGATGACAACCTTCTGAATGTCGTATGATTCTTGCGAGTTTCAAATGTTTCCTGTATACTAATCCTTCAGATCAGTTTGCAAATATTCCTAGCCTGTAATAAAATAGAGAGCTTGCCAGCCAGAAGAAGCTAGTTCATTATGCGGTGCTCACCACCTGAAACCAAGAGATGGATCACATATGCTGAGGACTTCATTTAGTCTGAGACAGAAACTCAGATGAAATCGTATTTGTGTATTTTAAAACCTCCTTGGTGCAAAGCAGTTCATTGTCGTGATTCCACAAACATCAAAGCAAAACTGAGTATTGGCTGGCAAATTATGTATATATGCCATGTTCTTCGACTGTTCTTGGCGCAGTGTTCTGTCCTTAGATGTGCCTCCATGCTCAAGTGAATTCCTTTCCACTGCCTCCCTGACTGACCAACAAGACAAATATGTTCCACATATCTATAAAGATTGTCTTCCTCTGAAAAATCTTTTCAAACCAGAAAGTTCTTGGCTAATTTAAATGAGGAGCTGAAATGTTTTATATTTAAACAAGCGCACATACACTCACACTGGCACAGATACATGTATACATAGATCTCTATACAGAGGGCATATTATTATTAAAAAACGATGGGTTTTTTGTCACATACAGTACTACTCAATTGCTATCTAATATTTGAGAACAAATAATGTGACAACAATCATGTCCGATTGAGGCACATAGTTACTTTTTAATAAGTGCAAACTTCAGTACCCAAAATTTACTTACAAACACACCTGTCTCTTTAGATTACCAGTGAAGACATGGCATGTAAAAATAATTGATCCTGTGCTGTATTATCCAAAAACCCAATAGCAAACAAAGAAAACATAATGTCTTTGCTCTCAGTAGTTTCTCTAGGGTAGTTGTGTTCCAGAAAGTTCAGTAAACTGGTCAGAGGTATTGCATTGTCAAAAGTAGAATGCCAGAATATGACCCCTTTTGACAGTTTAATGTATTATGAAATTCCTTGATAAAAATATGAAACGGTTTCTGCAGTTTTAGAGATTTAGATACTAAATTGTCTTCCCTGCTAATCTTCCCCAAGTGTCAGTTGTTATGGTTACATGATCTCTTGCCATTCTTTAATTTTATATAAAAGACTCAAGGTATGAGATAAGCCATTGATAAATTGGCATACTTTTTGGGGGGAGACAAAAGTTGATCTTAGCAGGGTCTGTTTGCACATATTTTTTTGTATGAGGATGGTGTGGAATCTGTTTTCATCCCTGCATCCCTAATTAATTTTCTCAGGACACAACATTAACAGTCCTTTAATTTGTTAAATATAAATATATATATAAATATACAAAACATAAACATAAACATAAATAAATATAAATAAAAGGAATAAATGCAAGCAGATGTTTCATTAAATTATAACTCACTGTAAATAACATTGCAACAGCCAGTAGTTGGGTTCCTATAGCCATAAATGTTTCTGCTGGCCGTTGCCAGTGGTTTTGTACCAACAGCTTGCAACATTCAGCAGGTAAGTCCACACTGCCTTGGAATGAAGATGTAGGGAAACAAGCACAGAGAGATGCCAGGATTTTGTCACTGTCAGAGCAACATATGGAGGCAGATTTTTCTGCACTCATTGGTTCCTTTCCTGTTTACCAGAGAGTTCTACACACTTTTTTTTAAAGCCTTATTTTGTCTTCCTAGCATTTCAAAGGCACAGAAAGTTGCTTTTCATGTAGATCATAAAAAGTATTAGACATTAAAAATTTATAATCCATATTAATATATTCAATAATTATATAGACTAGATTACAGACTTGTCAAATGAAACCAAAGTGGAAGATTGTTCAATAATGTTTGGCATTTGTTTCCTGAATGAAACAAAACATAAAAGCAAACTTGCTGTACAACTAGATTTTTGAAAGTTAATTACTTTGGCTATATTGTAGGTCTTTCTACAGAAAGAGTGCGTTCATCTATCTGATACTCCCTTTCAGGACAGTCTTGAGAAAAGTCATTCTTATTCTAGCACCTAATGTCAAGCTTGATGTCTGATAATAGCAAGACATAGTGCCAAGTTACTGCTATTTTGTTACTCCGATTTAGGTAACAGTGTAAGTACAATCTATTCTACATAAAGTTTACCACCTTTAGCACCATGGTGCATAAGAAAGGCCAGGATTGGGAAGCTGGTTCTTGAGCATCTGATGTTCACAGGCATATGCATTTTGTTGCTGAACTTTTAAAATTATGGACAAAATTTAATTTTTTTTTTTTAAAGAGTGTAAACAGAACTTGTGTAAAATGGAGTTGTAGTAAATCATAGACCTAAATTTATCTGACACCATTTTCAACTTATTCCCCTCATTCAAAGAAGGAAATCTCAGCAATTGTCTGAACTGCCTGTCTCAATTAGCAAAATATCTGAAGATCACGTGTCTCTTGTTTTTAACACTTTTTGCGCAAAAGACCATTTCATTACATTAAAGGCTCGGGAAACCATCAGTCTCCATAAAAGTCGGAGCCTGTCACTTAAATCCATCTTCTAGGTTCTGTATTTCATTCTTTGAGCAAATCTCTTTCACACCATTCTTAAGGAATAGTCTACAACGATGCCATTAATCAGACATCATCCTTCACCTTCACTCTTTACTGCTGGTATGAGGACTGTTAAAGGCAGAGTTAGGAAAAGACAAGGAAAACAAATAGAAGCCTGGAGAACATGAATAGGGAAGAGAACAGTTCAAGAAGTTTGAATAATGCTTTTAGAGTCACAACACAACCAGGGCTTGGAGAAATAAACAGGGTTGTCAGCAAGAGGCAATTTCAGGGAGTGCATCTCAGAATAAGAATATTTGAGTAATTGGCTTAAGCAGTCATAAACTTCAACAAGAGAGGCTGTAGCATCTGAACTTTCCACACAGCCGTTTTCAAAGAAAGAGAAAAGAAAACAATATTGATCTCTTTCATATGGTGATTTCAGAACAATGTAAGAAAAGATCAATAGAAGAGAAGTAAGGAAATCTATGTACTTCTGTTTTTTTTTTGGTTTGGTTTGTTTGTTTTGGTTTTAGTTTAAAATATAGTTTAAAAGACTAGCATAACTACTTAGCTCTACTGCTCCTAACAGAAATTTTGACCTTTATAGAGTAAACTGAGATATGTGCAGCGAAATGAACAAAAATGTGCTACACTGTAACTGCAGTTCAGGTACTGTAAGAGAAAACTGAGTTAAATAGTATATCCCCTTCTTGGATTAATGTTATCTTTCATACTGTATGTTCTGAATACAGTATAAATTTACACTTGCTTCACTTCATGTCAACTAGTGAGTTGTATCCATACACATTCATTAAATGACAATGCTCATACTGCAACATGAAGAAAATACGTTTTGTCAGGTGTATAGTCAGCTAAACAAAGGTCCAAAAATAGAAATAAAAGATTGGTTTTAGGAGGAAAATATAGAAGGAAAAGAACGTATCTTCTTTGAACAATCATGACTAAAAGATCTTCTGCTTGAAGTAAAACTATATCAGCTAAATCACCCTAAACATGGTTACTATGGTTTCACAATTTTAGAAATAAATTCATTTGATTTAACAGATAGAATTTACGAAGTATTATTACTAGTGTCTTTATTGCCTTGCTTTCTATGACGATCTGCCAACAATATTTGTTGGAAGTGCTACCTGAGAAATAATTTTTTACGACTGATCCTGTGACACTTCTAGGCACCAAATGCACACCATGACACTTCATGTCATGAACAGGCATTTTGACCCCAGCTGCTAACACTTTTTAAAGCATTTATTGAATTCAGTATCTGCTGTCAGGGAGCTGAATGGAAGAGTGCCTACCGCTTTTGGAAATGAACCATTTCCAAATGCAACAGGAGGTTCTTCTTTAGATGCCACAGTAGATAGATGCTCTCTGTTTAAGCGGAACATGACACCAGAGTGAGTGTAGCAGTCTCTTACCCACTCTAGCTGGTTGCAGGTAGAGATAGCTGAGAAGATGTGTGGGAATGTGCTGGACCGCAGGTGGCCTTGACTATCTTGATGGATTACAGCCATATCTTTGAGCTAATTATTTTGTGCACCTGTGGTTGAAAAACAAGAGGAAAGGAACAAAGAAACAGGATGGGAAAATCCAACTCTTTGATAAGCGTGAAGGTCATGTGAACGGACGCAGGATGACCTATCAGAAGAACAAAGGAGCTACATGCCTGAAGACCTTCACCAATGAAACTCGGGGGGTGGGGGACAAGGGGATATAAAAATGTTATGATTAACCATTTAAGTGCTTCTGCTGCTGCTTTTGCTTGCTTTTGCTTGCTTTGTGACTGCGGTAACTTATTGTGGCGTGCTGCCACAAAGATGGAACTATACACTTATATGGTTTCTTTGTTAAATAGAAGTGTTTCCTACAGTTATTAATGAAGGAAATTTGGTTCCATTAGCAAATTCTGCTATATTTCAAGTGGAGAATACTAAATTAAAGACCTCTTTTCAACCTCAAGGCATTGCAGTGAAAGTCCAGAGGAGTTTAATTCCTGTCTAATGCATTTATCTGTCAGGCATTTTAGTTTTAAAGTCCATTCTTTGACTGTGTTATAAATAAGGTATATGAAGAAGTTATTGCTGTGCAATATTTACAAAGAATTAAAAAATAAAAGTAACATAGCTGTTTGATCAAAGACATCATCTCTTTACCTTTATTATTGTTACATGTTCTATTAGATTTTTTTTAGCACGATGTTTTGCTTTAAATAAGTACGTAAAGCTGTCCTTAACTACAAGGAATTGAAAAAACCCTTTGATCAAAGTTACTTCCAGCCACCACTTTACCTTAAAATCTCCCTGTTTTTCTTCCTGGGGTCATAACAGAGCACATACTTTGCTGACTGATGCTGGGGCTGCCATCTTCATCATGTCTGGGATGGGTCTGTTCTCTTCGGCACATACAACTGCCTCGGAGGCTACCAAACAGTTTGTACCTGCATCCAACCTCTAAGAATAATACTACAGAATGAATACAGGGCTCACAATTCTATTCTTGTCTTCTACAGGGCTTGGTTTTGGCTAAGGTTTTCTTCTGTTTTAGCTACCTGTATTTCATAAGAAAGTCTAACTCCCTTTCACAATCGTCCTGTAACTCCCACCATAATCAGCTAGGTTTCACTTCACATGTAACAGTGTATTTAGGAGTAAGCCAATGCTTCACAGTAGGTCTCCCTCTCAAGAAGTTGGCAGGCCATGCTGATTGTGAAAGAAACCCTAAAAGTTCTCCAACTAATCAGGAAGAAAGATGTAAAGAAGCATAAGGATCAAGCACAGGGGTTTTGCGCTTCCTTCTGGGCTGTCGTTTTATGTGCTGTAAAATATTTTGGGTCTTCTGTAGAAATATATCGGTAATAACTTATTGAAAAGTTTATAAGGATTCTGTGCAAAATGTTTTCTACTTTGTCACATTTGCTATGTACAAGTGTGCAATATGTGTATTCATATATTTTTATTATCTTTTATACTTTAGCACAAATATTCAACTCTTGCAAATATGCTAGAGTCAAGCTATGAGAATTTCCACCACTTGAAAAGGTGTTCCCAGATGACACTAAGTCCTAGTTTCAGCTTGGATAGAGTTCATTTTCTTCCCAGTAGCTGCTGTGTTGTGGATTTAGTATGAGAAGAACGTTGATAATACATGGATGTTTTTAGTTGTTGCTAAGAAATCAAGGACTTATTTCAGCTTCCAATGATCAGCCAGTGAGCAGGTGTACAAGAGCTGGGCAGGAGCACAGCCAGACAGCTAACCCAAGCTGGCCAACAGAAATATTCCATACCACAAATGTCATGCTCACTATATAAATGGGGGTTGGCTGAGGTGCAGGAACTTTTCCGTGAGTTCGACTTTTCCGTGAGTTTGGCAAGATCCACAAAACCCGCAAGTTCCACAGAATCTGAAAGTTCTGCAAGTTCTGTGATTGCTGCTCAAGGACAGGTTGTGCAATTGGTCATCAGATGATGAGAAAAATTCTACTATGTATCACTTACTTTGCATATTCTATTGCTATTATTGTTCTTGTTGTTGTTCTTATTATTTCCTTTGTTGACTTATTAAACTGTCTTTATCTCAACCCATGATTTTTACTTTTTGTCCATTCTCCTTCCCTTCCCACTGGTGGGAAGAGCGAGAGGCTGTCTGGTGCTTAGTTGCCAGCTGCTGGCTTAAACCATGACACCCTAGAAAGATAGCATCTAATTCTTTGAAAGCTTGAGAAATGCTTTGCTCAGATATGAGTAAGAATGCAAAACACTGACTTATTTTTTGCTACCTCTACATGATGTTTTCTGTTCTTCCACTAAGTAAAAGGGATTTTGAGGAGAATACGCAAACCCAAGGATCTTCAAGTACAAGTGAAAATAAAAAAACTAACAGGTTTTGCAGAATCAGTTTATAGATGCATTGTGGACAGAAAAAAATAACACCCAAATGCTTTTATCAACCTGTGGACATTTTTAAAAAACATATGCCTTACAAGTCAGCATTTATATAAAAATATATGAAAGCTGTAAACTGGCTGTATGCAATGACATATATAAAATCTTATTTTTTTACCTTGAAATGGTACTTTCTCCTCTGAGCTATGGCTGCACTTATTCCAGATGAATACTATATAAGCAAGTTTACTTCCTGCGTTTCTAAAAGCTTTTTTCTTACAGCTGTTATTTTTCTGTGACACATTGTAGATTGCCTCTTTTTGCTTAATAAGTGTGTAAACCTTCCTTCCTGATAGTCAACAAAGATCAGCAAGAATAACTGCTATTTTTGGCCATTTTTCACTATTATATCTTCCTGGAGTATTCCCTGCTGTCAGCAATTCATTGTCAATCCTCTCAGTCCAATCCTGGGACTGATGTTGGCATTTACATGATATTAATCATCCATTTATTTTTCCACTAGCGTCAGCAAGAGTCAAATGTTTAGTTGTTTAAATACTGGGTGAACATACCCAGGTATATCAGGATGCTGAATCATAATAGGTGATGCTGTAATATTCCACAAAAGCTGTTATATTTGGGAGTTGGATAACATAATGATTCTGAAAGTACTCATTGAAGAACAGAAAATTAATATGCTGTTTACCACTGAATGCGGCTGTCTACCTTGAATTGCCATATTCAAATTCCTCAGACAGGATTATGTTGTATAACAAAAAAACAGTATTGAACTGTATCAGGTCTGAAAATAAGAAAGATGATACTCCTAATTTAAAAAATACAGTACAGTACCTATGTGTTATTTCATGTTTATAATTGCTACTGAAAGTGTTTCTTACTTTTCTATAGATAGTAGTCAGTTTGCAGTCAGGTTACCTGCACATTCCAGTTAGCCAGGGTAGCCACCAATCCCACTAAGGGAAGGGACAGCACGTACGCCTGTGTTACATCAACTGTGCGGTGGCCTGGGACAGGCCATACCGCAGAATGATGTGTGTTAATGCTAAGAGGCAGAAAAAGTCCAAACTGCTGGATAATCCATCCTGCATACAGAAGAATAAGGACCATAATGTTGTGAGTAACAGAAAAATATTCCAATCTCTGTGTTCCCTTGAGCCCTGGCATGTTTGTGCTACTCCTGATAACACTGGGAATCAGGGTGGAGAACGGGTTAGCAAATGTCAGAGGTATTGCAAATGCAATATTTGCAAATCTGTTTCTGCAGTAGAACCTAGCTAGGGCTTGTTTCCCCCCTTCCTTTTCCTTTAGTAGGGATGGATATTTTAGCTTAACTCAGTGATGCCTTGCAGCTCTGATTTCTCTAGCAGTAGTCATAAAAGTTTCAAGATATAAAAGTGGTGCTTCAGCATGCTCCATTGGCCAAACTGAAGTACACCCACCCTGAAATTTTATACGATGCTTTCAGTGATTGCTCATTTCTGATCAAGAACACATTCAGTCATAGGGCAGAAAGAAGTCTTTCTGACTGAATGAGCTTGTGAATTTGAAAGTTAGCAGGGTCTGAACAAAAAAGCCTTATGAGATTCTGCAGAACTATTAGGATACAAAAATTCTGGTGACTGTGGTGTGAATTGAGTGATTGAAAACTGGGTTAATGAGAAAAGTTAATGCTGTAAGTAGACCTTTCTTCTTCCTTGTTTTGTACAGACGGGTGTCACCTGCTATAGAAGTCTCAGACTGACTAAAAGTGTTTTGGGGGAGATGGTTTAGCTCTTTGGTTTCCTGTACTGTGAATAAAAGGCCAGACAAATAAAGATTTATTACTTTTCCTCCAAGACCGAAGACTAAGGAAAAGACCAAAATATCATGTATCTCATTTTCTTACTAATGTGCAGTTTTTTGATTTACAAGCAGCCCTTTGATTTATGAAAAATGGGTCTGCTATCAAGTCCATTCCTCTCCCACTTCCTCTTTCTTGTTTTAAGTACCTCCATAATCAAATAAAAACCAATTATTTCTGTGGTATAAGATAATTCAGAATTATTTTGCTTACAAAAGTGAGAAGTCTGTCTGACTTTTGAACGCTAAAAGTTTTACCTGAGGTGTCTACACTGAGGTTTTGTTCCTATATGAGGTAGTAAGGGGCATAAGAGGTTAAAAACAACTTCTGTGTAATGTACAGTGTGTGTCATGTTATTTATGGTGCTGTGAGTGAAACTCTGTAATGGAAGTGTTATTCAGGAAGTCTAGTTTATATAAAAGTACCTTTGGGTTGCTGTTTCTGTCAATTTTCTTGGCTGTATAAGATTAAATAAATGAAAAGTGCACAGTGGAATCATCAGAGAATTCATTAGTATTTTAATCTGCATTTTCTCTTAAAACCAAGATTCAGAATCTGGCATTCTTTCCATTTCTTATTGCTTCTTCCTCAAACAAACAAGCTCAACGATGCACAAGAGAGTGCTTTTATGAACTTAGTAGAGAATAATTGGGTAAAGATGACAGAATGTTACACAGAGGTTGGTTTTTTCTCCTCAGCTTAGTTTGCTCCAAATGCTTCACACAATAATTTACATTCCATTATCCACATTCAAACAAATGGGAAAACTGAGACAAGAGAAGTGAAAAGGGTAATATTTTAAAACATAGTTGCCGAAAGTTATGATGGGCAACTACATCTATTTTTGTGCAAGAGCCAATGCAACTGCCTGATAAGCTAGTTCTCTGCAATCTATTACTGTTTTGTTGGGGTTTTTTTTTGGCAAAGAAGAAACGCAAGTATAGTGAAATATGCACACCATACAGATTTTTATGCTACTTTTTTTTTCTTCAAAAAAAAAAATAGAATGTCCTCAGGTTTTCTAGTCTGCTAGTATATGCCCTTCTTTTGTGGTCTTCTCACTAGTAGCTAAGATATAAGGTATTTCGCTTGATGTTCCCACTATTTCTTAAAGTAGGTGTCCACTACCAATCTGCAAAAAGATAATTCAGGCATTGATCCATCTTAATCACTGTGTCAGGACTACAGATCTTGATCATTCTGTGCATAAGCCCTGTAAAAGAGGTGTGCTGACATTCAGAGAGATCTGGTCAGGCCAGAGAAACAGGCAGAGTGGAACCCTGAGAATTTCAGTAGGGCAAGGCCAAAGTCCTGCATCTGCAGCGGAGTAACCCCAGGCAACAGTGCATGCTGGGAGCCCAGCAGCTGGAGAGCAGCCTTGCAGAGAAGGAGCTGGGGGTCCTGGAGAAGAAGTTGAGCACGAGTCATCGATGTGCTTTTGCCACAAAGAAGCCCAACAGAATCCTCGGCTCCATGTCAGAGGAAGCAGGGCGATAAGCAGGATCAAAACACTGGACCTCAGGAGGGCTGACTTTGCCCTCCTCAAGGAGCTACTGGGAGGAATCCCGTGGGCCAGGGCTCTCGAAGGCAGGGGGGTCCATGAGTGCTGGTCACTCTTTAAACAACACTTCTTCCATGCACAGGAGCAATGCATCCCCCTGAGAAAGAAATT
>Ga0065711_1008088_pt1 | contig 14307 bp, 5 predicted proteins | sample Hoacrofraction12_FD_59098 | JGI IMG/M metagenome (GOLD analysis project Ga0065711, IMG submission 59098) | Hoatzin crop microbial communities from Cojedes, Venezuela - Epithelial fraction 12 v2 (version 2) | ecosystem: Host-associated > Birds > Digestive system > Esophagus > Crop | place...
CTCCAGCAGGTCCGCCCCAAGCCTGTACTGATGCATGGGGTTGTTCCTCCCCAGGTGCAGGACCCTGCACTTGCCCTTGTTGAACCTCATCAGGTTCCTCTCTGCCCAACTCTCCAGCCTCTTCAGGTCTCACTGAGTGGCAGTATAGCATTCTAGTGTATCCGCCACTCCTCCCAGTTTGGTGTCATCAGCAAAATTGCTGAGGGTACATTCTAACTCTTCATCCAGGTCGTTGATGAAGAAGTGGAACAAGACTGGGCCCAGTACTGACCCCTGGGGGTCACCACTAGTTACAGGCCTCCAACCAGACTCAGCGCTGCTGATGACAATCCTCTGAGTTCTCCCATTCAGCCAGTTCTCTATCCACTTCACCGACCACTCATCCAGCCCACACTTCCTCAGCTTTCCTAGGAGGACGTTATGGGAGACAGTGTCGAAAGCTTTGCTGAAGTCGAGGTAGACAACATCCACTGCTCTTCCCTCATCTACCCAGCCAGTCACGCCATCACAGAAAGCTATCAGAATGGTCAAGCATGATTTCCCCTTGGTGAATCCATGTTGACTACTCCTGATAACCTTCTTTTCCTCCACTTGCTTGATGAAGACCTCTGGAATAAGTTGCTCCATCACCTTACCCGGGATAGAGGTGAGGCTGACCGGCCTGTAGTTCCCTGGGTCCTCCTTCTTGCCCTTTTTGAAGATTGGAGTGACATTGGCCTTTCTCCAGTCCTCGCACGCCTCTCCTGTCCTCCGGGACCTCTCAAAGATGATGGAGAGTGGCTCAGCAATGACATCTGCCAGCTCCCTCAGCACTCGTGGGTGCATTCCATCAGGGCCCATGGATTTGTGGGCATCCAAATTGCTTAAGTGATCCCTCACACAGTCCTCCTCGACCAAGGGAAAGTCATCCTCTCTGTAGACTTCCTCTCTTGCCTCCAGGGACTGGGTTCCTGAGGGCCTGCCTTTGCACTGAAGACTGAAGCAAAGAAGGCATTCGGTAGCTCTGCCTTCTCTTCTTTTCCCGAAGAGCATGTGTAATAGCGTGTTTGAGATCCATTTCTACTGTGCATGTCCTACACTATTGAACTATTCACATGCTGTCAATGCAATGTATCCATAGCACACACTGCAGAGTTGTAAACTGAATACACATCATAGCAGTCGGTCTAACTCAAAATTCTGTTTTTTCTAAGTGCTGCAGAGTTCATCTGTACAAGTGCAGGAACTGTGACTTCAAGAAGAAATGAAATTTTGGTCAAAAGGCCACATTAACAAGACTCTTTCTGAGATAAAACATAGGTTTGCAAAAGACTGTGCACATAAAATTTTTGATAAACAGTTTCTCTGAAGATGAGAGATGAAACCTGTCCTGAGATTTTCAGTTTGCTCTCTGTTATATTACTGTACTACATGCGGTCTCTGAGCTGCCTGGGTCCCCATTCTGCTGTGTGCGAATATAAGGTCTATGTCTCTTTTAAAGGCAGGTTACTCTTTCAAAGAGAGTAACATTTTTATGCCTTATCTTTTAGATAATTGTATCTGCTCTCATGAGATTTCACAGAAAATGTTTATAATTAAAATAAATTTCAGTGGAAGTTTCCCACACACAGGAAATGTGCAACAAGAATTATATGTAGCTTGTATAAAATATTTCACTATTGAATTCTCAGAATGCAAATTTGGTAGAGGATGACACAGAAAAGAACTTGCAACACAACTTGTAAAGACAAGATTACAGGATCAGTTAGACTCCTTCTGGTACATCAATAGGCATCTACAACTGCTTGTAAGAGAATGAGTGCTACTTATGAATAAATGATCAATTATTCTCTGCAGTAGAAATCAGTGTTGTTTAGCAGTGCTACGCCTTTCTGAAAATACACCGCTCTGTTTACTCAGCCGCTATAAGATAGTGAAAACAAATCCTGGATTTTAATACTCTTACTACTACTCCAACCTCTTCTCAGCAGGTAAGATGCTGCAGTAAGAATATTCTTGTGGGAATTCTTCCAGTACTGGCAGTCCAACAGATAAATGCAAGAATGCGCTTTAACCAGTTAGAAAGGACAGAGCAAGGCCTCCTCATCTCAGAACTGACAAGGCATCAGAGTAAAGTTTTTGGGCAGAAATGTCCCTAGAAGTTGTGCCTCCTAGAGCCATCCAGGAGTGTAAAACTCAGAAAGATAGCATAAAGGCATGTGCATTCTCTTACATATGTTGCATGGAATATCCTTGTTCATAGCTTCCGTCTAAAGTGTTTATGGCTCTAGTTTCTTTTCTGTTTCCTCTCTACCTTACAGAAATAGCAAATATGATTTGCCTTTATCTTTTTCTAAGAGCTGGTTAAGTGGCTTTCTATTTTCCTTATCTGAATGCTTGCTTTACAAATCAATGCAAGGCTCATTTCCTGTCTCTGATAAGGGTTTTGTATGATCAACAACAACAGTATGGTTAGAACCTGCTGAAGCATTCCTGGTTCCAAAAAACCTGCTGAACAGGCATGGCATCAAACACTACGGTTTAGCAGAACCTGCATGCACGTTCTGGTTTGGATTAGCAGGTATGCCACACTGACTTTACCATAGTCATTTTCACAGTGGTGGGTGTTATCAGCGATTACTTTCACGGACACATGGAGTCTTGAACATTTGTTGAAAATGAATTTTTTTTTTCTGTAGCCAGAAAAGAAAAGATATTTTATGGCTCTTATGCAGTGGAGAGAAAAAAGCATAGGAGACCTTGACCAGCAGACAGATGAGCTGCTGGCCACATCAATGGTCAGAAAAGCAAGACTGCAAATTATTCTGTCACCAAGTAGAGATCATGAAAGGTAGTGCCTCCTCCACATAAAGCTGCACGCTTGAATTCAATGTCGGACAGAGAAAAGTCTGCTCTACTAGTCGTACGATTATATTGTTCTCTACACACAGTCCTATTGTTCTCCATATATAAAAATAAAACACTTATTCCTCTGAAATTTATTGCCCCTTATAATCCATAGAGTGTAAATCTGCCATGTAACGTAAACTACTTCACAGTATTATTCCATGAAAGGAACCAAAAATGTTCAAAATGTAATGCATCTGTACATATTGATAGCAAGCTTAATACAAGCCTGTCTCACTGTTCCATCAGCTACTACTTACTTCTTGTTACCATGACAATTCAGCAACTTAATATCCTCACCAAAATCTACTGCAGGAAATAAATCCATTCCATGGGCTAGTTAAAAAAAAGGGCAACTCATCATCCCACATATAAAAACAGAAAGTCAAGTTTAAGACTAGAAGAAACCTGATGAATCAACAAAATAGCAACGTATATTAAAATCTCAGGCATAGTTTGACTTGTTGAAGAAAAGCTCTTCACACAGATTTAATCTTTGGACAGTTGCCTTCAAATGTGAAAACTTACAAAATAAAAACTTTTTTCTTTTCAGTAGCCTGTCAGACACAGATTACTATATTTGTTTAACAGTAATTTATCCAGCATATTTTTATGTAGCTGTCTGTCCTGAGTTCAGCTGGGATAAGTTTAATTTTCAGATGAAGCCAGAGGGGACATAGCCAGAGGCTGACCCAAACTGGCTAAACAAATGGGATATTGGCTACCATGTGCTGTCATGCTCATTAAGGAGTAGGGGAGCTGGGCCGGGGGAGGTGAATGGTTCCCGCTGCTGGGGAGAGTGCTGGGCATCAGGCGGTGAGAGAGAGTTGCTCAGTGCATTCCATTGACTTTTTGTACATTCTTCTTCTCAGTATTGTTGTTATTAATGTTCGCTTCCTTTGCTGTTCTGTCAAACTGCCCATATCCCGACCCATGAGTTTTACCTTTTTCTTCCCATTCTCCTCCACACCCCACCAGGCAGAAGGGCAACAGAGCGACCGCCTGGTCCTTGGTTGGCAGCCAGGGCTAGTCCACAACACTGTCATTTTCTACCAACAAAAGCCAAGCAAAGTTTCAGATGAATTATTTCTGAAGGGCATTCTGCACAAAAGCATCTGCATCAGAAAACAGTAAAAGATAAAGTTTCAAACTAGATAAAACAGCGTGACTAAGATGGTTTTGGTAATTCACATAGTTCATCTACTATGGTGGAGATGAATTGTAAAGACAGGCTTATATTCATTTTCAGCCCATTGCCAGATGTTCTTTGTTCGTTGTTTTCTGATTCTTGTTATGCCTGTACCTTGCTTACTACCTTGTGCCAAAAAAGAAAAAGTGGCAAACCAAAAACGGCTTACTTAAACTCGTGTTAGGCTACTCTCAGTGCACAACCAACCAGACCGGCCAAATCGCTGTTATAGATTTAACATTTTTACACTACACTGTCTTAAGTCCTACCTTACTCTAAAACAATCTTCTGCTGCTGCTGTCAGCAGAATGAAATAGAGTCATTCAGTCTGAAGTGCTTTACATCCTTTTTGTGAATGGAGGACTGGAGCATCTGTCCTATGAGGAAAGGCTGAGGGAGCTCGGCTTGTTTAGCCTGAAGAAGAGAAGGCTGAGAGGGGACCTTATAAATGCCTATAAATATCTTAAGGGTGCGTGTCAGGAGGATGGCCCCAAACTCTTTTCAGTGGTGCCCGGCAACAGGACAAGGGGCAACAGGCACAAACTGAAGCATAGGAGGTTCCGTCTGAACATGAGGAAGAACTTCTTCCCTCTGAGGGTGACGGAGCACTGGAACAGGCTGCCCAGGGAGGTTGTGGAGTCTCCCTCTCTGGAGATATTCAAAAACCCACCTGGACAAGGTCCTGTGCAGCCCGCTGTAGGTGTCCCTGCTTCGGCAGGGGGGTTGGACTAGATGACCCACAGAGGTCCCTTCCAACCCCTGCCATTCTGTGATTCTGTGATTCTGTGATTCTGTGGGGTTAAGAGGAGGAATGCGTGGCACACAGAGAGCTGGGCTGGGAGATGCCTGGCCCTGGGAAACGGATGGAGCAGTGCAAGAAGAAACCCTTCTCCACCCACCCAAAAAAGGGGAAGGGAGCTGCAAAAGCACCACGGAATCAACCTCCGACGCAGCCTTTGCAGGGGATGCAGGCTTAGGAACACGCGTGCAGATCTGCAGTCCCCAGACACCAAGCTGGGAGAACTTGAATGCCCTGCTAGAAGATCCTTTTGTACGGGGTGAGCTACGACCGGGTGCCGAAGGACAAACGCTTCTCAGCGTAAGGAAAGAGAACGTGGTCCATCTCGCCAAGGCAGGGGTGTCCTCGCCCTACAACGTCCTCTCAAATCACACAACCATCTCCATCCGTGCGCAGGTGACTTACAGTTGAGCGGCCTGACTGCCTCTTGTCACAGGCAGAAGGAGGTTCTTTACTACGAGGAACTGTCTTCTGCTGCGAAGGGCAAAAGGGTTGGGGGACGTTTGATTCAACACGGAAGAGAAAAAGGATTTCACTCATGCCACAAGAGGCAGTTCAAGTGCAAGAAGCAGATCTGCATGCAGGACAAACCATCAAGCAACGAGATGCAGCCTCACACCCAGTACACACCGAACGAAGCCTGCACGGAAACGTTCATCCATGAACTCTGCCATCTTCTTGTTAAACCTCTCGGTGCCTGCGAAAAGGTCACGCAGCTGGGTGGCACAACGAGGCCGAGATGTCTAGAGCGTGGTCTCAGTCATCTCCCCATCTGAGAAATCCAAAGGTCACGCAGCTGGGTGGCACAACGAGGCCAAGATGTCTAGAGCGTGGTCTCAGTCTTCTCCCCATCTGAGAAATCCAAAGGTCACGCAGCTGGGTGGCACAACTAGGCTGAGATGTCTAGAGCATGGTCTCAGTCATCTCCCCATCTGAGAAATCCAAAGTGCATGCACAACCGCAGAGGACTCCGCTAGCTCTCCTGTCATTAGATAAAATTTAATCCCGACAGAAGAAGAAACACAAAAAGAGGCAGCTAGCCACGGTGGGCTCATCACACCAGGCTAGCTCTAGCCTGGTACACAAAGGCCAAAACTTAAACCTCAGGTGAACTCGTTGCCTGACCTCTTCCTGTTCTAGTCACACCATCAGAGCCAAGGTCTAAGTTACTTCAGTGAAAACTTCTTCATTCTGAAGGTGACGGAGCCCTGGCCCAGGCTGCCCAGAGGGGCTGTGGAGTCTCCTCTGGAGATATTCAAGACCCGCCTGGACAAGGTCCTGTGCAGCCTACTGTAGGTGACCCTGCTTCGGCAGGGGGGTTGGACTAGATGATCCCTAGAGGTCCCTTCCAGCCCCTGCCATTCTGTGATTCTGTGATTCTGTGATTCTAAGAGGAATTCCCAGCAGAAATCTGTATCCTTACAAAACTACAGTGCTCTGCAAGTAGCTCCTTTATGGAAAATATGAGGTATATGGGCACCATAGAGTACTTGAAGGTGAATTATTTTATCCACTGTCTGGTTCTGTGGTTGAAAGCACAAGAGCTGACAGATCTACTAGTTGATATCTTCTGTCAGGTGGTTGTCAGTATTGGAAACTTCAGAGGAAGTTCTTCTACAGCAAGCTGTGAGACAATCTCCTCCCTCCAAGAGACCTCATGTTCCTATCTATCTCTGACAGGAGTTGGATGAAGCCTGAATGACTAATGTTTCTTCCATAAAAATTAATGATCTGAATATTGATTATACATTTTAGCACTCCGTATTTCTTTTTATGCATTACCAGGGAGCAGCAAGAGTATGGCTGCTCCCTGTGGGAAGGGCTACAACTACATCAGCTAATTCCATCAGGACTCTGGGATGCATCTCGTCCTGTGCTCTGAAACACAAAAAAGAGTAATTTCAATCACACTGCTGTGTCTTTTAGACACTTCTTGAAGTACTTCAGATACTTTGATCATGTTGTCTCTTCTTATTTCCAGAGTACACAGTCCTAATCTTCTCAATCTCTCTTAATCTCTGAGATACCCTTGATGATTCATCACTCCTCTGTGAGCTGTCTTTGCCTCTGCCTCAATAATATGTTTTCTGAGACAATATGATGAGTACTGTAGCCAGCATGAGACTACAGCACCCACTGATTTATAGAAAGACAATATAATGTTATTTATATATTCAGTCCCTTATGCTTCATGTAATGTGCCTCGTTACCTTTTCTGAATAGCTGCTGAGTGGCTCTGGCAACGGCACTTTGAACTCTGTTAAACTGAGGTCTCTTTGTTGTGTTGCAGTAGGTGTTAGATGTTATGCTGTTGTTGTTAGATGTTGCTATATAGATTCTAGGATTGCCATGTTGCTACAGATATTCTAAGGTGTAGGAATGGTTTATTTCAAGTGTATATTTATTTGTGTGTATTTGCATTGAAACTCATTTGCTATAACATTCTCCTTTCAGGGCCACTGCACAAATGTGCTGCCACAGCAGGTATGAAAGCATGTGACAAGTTAACGGATGTTGGTGTGGGCACCATCCTTCTGGTAGTCCACATGTGCTTACTTTTCATCAGGGACACAGCTGCCTACCTCAGGGAGGTATCAAGATGCATTCACTGACTCGAGATACACACCAGGAGTCATGGGGTAGTCACAACAGTACCACTGAGAGTAGCGGATGGAGCAGGACTCACCCTTTTTAAAACACAAGGACACTCTATCACACACGAAGGACAGTTAGTGCAGTTTATCTCACTCCTTTCAGATTGGAACAAGTTGTTCTCCCATCCTCTGCTACCCACAAGCTATCTTCCAGGGCAGGGATGAAGAGAAGAAGCTGTCTGTCCTGGGTTTGGCCAGGACAGGGCTAATTTTCACCAGAAGCCAGGAGAGGACACATCCGTGTGGACTGACCCAAACTGGCCAAACAAAACAGGGTATTCGATACCATGTGCCGTCATGCTGGGTTCCGGTTGGGGAACTGGCCAGAGGAAAATTAATTGGGGCTCGGGAGTGCGCAGGGCACCGGACAGTGAGAGTTGCTCTGAGCATTTTGCTATTTGTTTTGTATATTTTTCTTATCAGAATAATATCTTATCTTCTTATTGTTGTTACTGTTCACTTTGTTAAACTGCCCTTATCCCAACCCACAAGTTTTCGCCTTTTTCTTTCCATTCTCCTCCACACACCAGCGGCGGAAGGGACAACAGAGCAATCGCATGGCCCTGTGTTGCTGGCCATGGCCAAACTGCAACACTGTCTTACTGCACTGAAAAAAAAAAAAAAGGGGTTAATTACAGTAGAAGAAGATAGGGCAAGGATCAAGAAATCAGACATTTTCTCAGGAGACTTATCTGTATTGCCACTTTTTGGGCAAATTCTCCATGGATGTCCGGAAATTCAGCTAGTATGTATGGGTAACTTTTTCAAGGAAATTTGTTTTTGAAATAGCCTGACTTTACTAGTGAATAGCCAGTGTGCTCTGGATCAGCAAGTACCATTAAATCAAAGGATTTTTATAACACCTTGCTTCAACATTTTTGGGTTGAAAGACAGTTGGGAAGCAGCTGACATCTACATACATGAAAATCAGGTGAAAACTGATAAGTTTTGAATTTTTAATTGTCTGAACACCAGTATTCTTTTTTTAGAGTCTGAAAATGTAATGACTTATGGAAAACTGCTCTTTTGTAAAGGCAGTAATTTCTCATCTTTACATCAGACTCAGATGGTCCATGTGAACAAAGACCTGAGTACAAAAAAAAACACCTGTGCATTGTGTGAAAACCTCTTTGGTCACCTCAGATTCCACCTAGATAGTCCAGATACATTAAAAGCTGTTGTAATTCCTGAGGTTTGCCAGTGGAATAAGGCCCCTTGATGCTTCATGAAGATACCAGAGTTTCCATTATTGTTGAAAAATTATGTCAAAATTTAATAAGATACTTTCTGCTTGCTGAAAACTTTGTGCAGGGGGATACCACATTCTCTGGTTTTGTGTCATTCACCACACAAGAGTCTGAATGAGTCTTTCCAAATATCTGCGTGATTGCCTATATTAAAACACTCCAGTATAATCACAGCAAATGATATTTTTTTCCACAAATTTGTTTTGTCTTCAATGTCATTAATTTAATAATGAAATGATAAGCTTTAATCTTTGTGTACTCATCTTGACAAAGTCTTGTGCTCTTAATTTTTTTTGAACTAGAGAATTTGCAAATGAAATGAAAATTAGATCTTATGTTTAAAAATGGATTGTTTTCATTATGAAGCTAGCATTAGTGGTTAATGATATTGCATACACATGGCTACATATCAGACCAAAGCCATAAACCACAAAATAATTAGATGACCTTTCCCCAGACTATTTTCAGTGGCAGAACTATGACCTTCTTAGATTGTGTTCTGAACTGCTGGCTTACCATTGATTGTGAAATCAGTGCATGTAATAAAAGAAGCCTCAGGATGCCATAAACTGTTTTACAAGGCAGAGATGACAGCATTTGAAATGTATTGAAAGCTCTAATGTAAATTATTTAGACTGCTTGCATGGTGCAAACCTCTCTGCTTGAAGAGACAAATCAATTCTTTCATTTGATAGGAATTTTAATTGGATACAACAGCCAGCGGTGCAAATATTGTTCAGCTACTTAATTCATTGGCCACTTAATTGAGGCTAGCCTAATGTTTTCCTTGTTGCTACATATATTAGAGCAAAAAGACAATATTAAGGTGACTTAATTGTGGATCTTGCAACACGAAAACCTTAAGCCTTAAGCAGTATGTGGAAAATACAGCAAGTAAATTACAGAGATATAGTCTGGAAACAGTATGGCACGGTGTATACGCCTATCCATCACCAGTGGCGAAACATACCTTTCAATAGTATAAGCAACAAAATAGGCACTTCAAATTGAAGCAAACATCTGCACAAGATGTACTTCATTGATTTATTTATTGTCTGCTTCTTACTAGTTTCTTAAGCCTTTATACTAAACAAAAGTTAAGTGTAAATATGTCTTTATTTGGTTCTTTTTAACTTCTGGAAATGTTGTTTTCTCTCATAAAAACAATATAAAGACCAGTAATTTAAAAACCTTTATATATAAATATACAGCAAACTGAGTTAAACACACTTCAAGGTACAATTTTCTGCTGAACTATATCCCCAAAGAGTTTTGCAAACAGAGGTTTAGAAATAAGCATTTAAGATAAACTAGGAAAATGTTTCAGCTGTCATTAAAAGGCACATATTTTGAGGTTAATGCATTTAGAAAAGACAATGAAGAGAAATTGTGGAGAAAATAAAATGTACATTGTCGAGTCAAGGTCAGATTTGTCTGATATGAAATACAGTTTCATGTCAGAGAAGCTGAAGTCTTGTCCTTCCTTGCAGCTCAAGAAATTGGGAGTGATGATTATTCCAACCTAGCTATTATCTCTAGAAATAATGTTTTTGCAGAAGCTAAGTTAATGAGGTAAGGGCTGGTGATCTGCTAATTAAAAATCTAAAAATAGGACTAGTGATAAATGGGGTGTCAAAATTCCCTAGCTAAGGAAGAATCCTTAAGTTAGCAGTGATCAATGTACAGCTCTGATTTCATGACACTGCATATTCATTTAATGAACCTCCTCTTTTATCGGTTAATTACTACAACACTCTCCGGATTAAGACTATAGCATGTTCTTTGGAGACTCTGTGCATTGTCTAATTCAAGTTTGTTTATGAATATTTATTAGTTTGCTAGTATACCAGAATCTTCTTAGCAGCTGACACATTACCTCACACTAATAAGGGCTTTTTGTTTGACATGGAAAGCAGTTGCTTTACATTGGAAGGGCCATTAGAGCTCAGTGTATGTCTTTCAGAAGAGCAAAGAAAATTGGGAAGCTAAATATACAGAGTGGTATTTTCAAACAGGCCCAGCTGAATTAAACAACTTATTTGCATCATACTACATCGAGAGTGGTACACAAACCCAACTTTAGTTCTAAATAGAAACATCTGGCCAATAGTTCTAGTTAATGGTAAATCATAAAATCATCTAAATCATCTTTTCAGTTCATTTATGAAAATAATATTTATTTCAAATTCAGTGCAGTGACATGTGCATTCAGATATCAGGAAAAGATATTTCAAACTGAACATGATTTATCTGAATAATATTGTTGATGTTATCTGCCATTTTACTAGATTATGTTATGGCCTCTAGTTAAACCTGAACACTCTGACTTGACCTGTAAGTGCAAAAGTGTGATGAAAGACATTTTGTTGCAAACCGAGGTTAGTCAGAAAAAGAAACATGGACAAAACGATAAGAAGAAAAGGAAAAAAGTGGCATGGCTTCCAGAATGCAGTACAAATCCTGCAAGATAAATAAATAAAATGTATAAATAAAAGATCAGTACAAAACTATCAGTCTCTGGAAAGCTTAACTGATAGTAACCACTGAAGCTTGTGCCATCAACAGTAAGGATCCAATAAACAAACTCACGCTCTCTTTACTGACCCAAGATGTTGCTATAAAAGTTAACAATTGCACACCTATTGATTTCAACCCTATTTGAGTTATTAATTATCAGGGCTAGAGAGATCTGAAAAAACCAAATTATTCCTCTGGAATAAGAGAAGACATATATTTCCTATTTTTAAGCATGGTCAGACCCTCTTTTGGAAGGATGAGTTTTCTCAATGCCTTTTTGAGAAACAGCTGGTCAGGAGTTACCACAATGCAGTCATAGATTCACAGGTTGAATATGACATTAGCTGCCAAAGTGTCACATCGAGTCCTAATTCTCTAGTTATTTAGATTAGAAATCTCATTAAAGTCCCTGGGATATTGTTCATTTGTTATGAGAGAAAAACATGGATGTGAGCTGGGGATAAGGAGGACCTGGTGCATGTCAGATACTCCTACATAAACCATTGAGCATCGCTGTGTCCTTGCGTCTGCTACTTCAATTATATTCACAGAGCTTAAGACTGAAAAGGACCTATATTCAATCTCCTGTACAACAGAGGACATTAAAATTCATCCTGTTACTTTTTCACCAAGCCAAATAGTTTGCACTTGACTAAGGTTTCTTTTGTGCTCTGATAAAGCATGTTAATTAACACACAATGGAAAGAAATCAGATCCTATAGCAATGAAGATTTATGTAGAATAGAATATACAGAAGGAGTAAAGCACACTGAAATGCTGTGCAGGAAGAAGCAGCAGCAGCACGGTCTGGAGATAACAGTAAGGAGGGACAACTTAACTATTAGAAAAAAATTACAAGGGCTGGTCCCTGTGTATGAATTCACTCATTTATAGACAAAATTCTAAACAGAAAATCAGAGGGAAACAACTACAGTTTCTATGTTACCTCAACAGATTTACATAGAACACTTTTAATTCAAATCAGCAGTTATTTAATACATTATTCTTGATGCCTGTCAGGGCTTTACTAACAAGCATTAAATTTTCTGTTCTCTGAATCCTCTTGTTTGTAGTATGCTTGTTGTTTGAATTGTATCTTTTCTCTGACTTAACCTGAAAGTGAAATGGTTTACCACCTGTACTCTTACCTTAACTGTGCCAGCCTAATCAGCTCCATATTTAATCAAGCATTCACAATGTCAATGTTTCATTTTCACCTTTAGTTATTTTATGTGAAATGACATTGATCACTAGGCAAGCGATTAGCTGTGATTGTGTGGATTTGTTTGCCCTGCTACAGACATTATCTGACTTTTGCTTTATTTTTCAGTGCTTACTCCATTGTGCAACTATTGTCACAAGACCTTTGGATTCATAACCTATGTATTTTTACTAGTGGCCCTGGGTCATAATCACAGAATCACAGAATCACAGAATGGTAGGGGTTGGAAGGGACCTCTGTGGGTTATCTAGTCCAACCCTCCTGTCCAAGCAGGGTCACCTACAGTAGGCTGTAAAGGACCTTGTTCAGGTGGGTCTTGAATATCCCCAGAGAAGGAGACTCCACAACCTCCCTGGGCAGCCTGTTCCAGTGCTCTGTCACCCTCAGAGTGAAGAAATTCTTCCTCATATTCAGACGGCACTTCCTGTGCTTCAGTTTGTGCCCGTTGCCCCTTGTCCTGTCACTGGGCACTACTGAAAAGAGCTTGGCCCCATCCTCCTGACACCCACCCTTCAGATGAAATGAATAATAATGAATAATGAAAATGAATAATGAAATGCAGGCTCTTTCTTTTATATTCGTGTCCGATCATAAAGTGTCTGCCATCTGTTCGATGTGTAGGTATGCTGTTTGCATGCTTTGTGGGCTAGTCATACTTCGTGCATTTACTTTCTGAATTCTGATTTACCTCCTCAGTGGGTTCTACCTCTCTCCATTGACTGTACAAGAACACAGATTTTTAACTGTTACCTTCAAATGTGCACCAAAATTACTTTCTAGAGTAGATTATGTGAATAACCTCATTGTACATATTTCAGAAGCTGATTGGATGAAAAATTGTTTCTAGATTAAATGTAATTTTTTTCTGTCACAGTACAGTGATATTCTTTCAGCAATCATAATGATTGCATTATGAAAAAAAATGAAATCTCTACCCCAACCGTAATTATGCTCTGGGGACTTTTGATCTTCATTGATACTCTAGGTGATTTTTGCTGGTATATGCCTGATTTAAAATCATTTGCAGTTTTACTGACCCTCTGAAGTGTATCTACACTTATAGACACATAGAATATAAAAATGAATATACTATATATAGTGTATAAGTACTACCCATCTGACAGTCTGATATGAGTGAATTTTTGGAAGCTGAGGGGTACCAATCCTGGAATTCAGTAGTCAGTCAGTAGGAAATGGTGGGATTGTGATTTTACCAGTGGGACCAGGATTTTACTTTTGGTTGGAACAAAGCTTTTCCAGCCTTGGGGCATTAAAAGAGAAACGATGACCCACAAGCACTAGCGTGTTAGTTAGAAGAACTAATTGACTTCTCTTTTGAGTAATTAATTTTTCAATTCAATGACAGAAATTAAGCACAAATTTAAGAAAAATCATCAAGCTAGATAAATCCCAAACTAAAATGTGTAACTTCTCTCACCCAAAGAAAGTACTAAATTCTGTTCATGTGAGATGTATCAAAATATTTAATTTGGGGCATATGCAAACAAACAAAAGAATGCTGAGGATGAAACTTCTTTTTTTTTGTCTAGTAGTTAGGCAAATATTTAAAATGAGAATATTTGGATTCTCATTCCCTGGCATGCACCTGAGCCCTCAGACTAACAGGTAAATTTTGTACTGTGAAATAATGCTATTCTCTGATGTGCGGAATCAAACTTCACAACTCAGAGAGTTATAAAGCAGGTATGTTTATTGCGGCGCCGGGTGCAAGGGGGATCGCTCCTCCTAACTTGCACACCGAGTCACGAAGCATGCACCTATTTATTACAAAG
>Ga0065711_1044108_pt1 | contig 14307 bp, 4 predicted proteins | sample Hoacrofraction12_FD_59098 | JGI IMG/M metagenome (GOLD analysis project Ga0065711, IMG submission 59098) | Hoatzin crop microbial communities from Cojedes, Venezuela - Epithelial fraction 12 v2 (version 2) | ecosystem: Host-associated > Birds > Digestive system > Esophagus > Crop | place...
ATTCAAGACATAAGGGCGTGCTTGTGCCAGCAACTTACCATCTTGGTCTACAAAGGTAATGAACTCAGTACTCATTTGTGTTGCTGTTGCACCACCGATTCCTGTCACCATTCCCGACACTACCGTCAATGGCCATGACTCTGGCCATTTGGCCCTCGGCATTATAGTAACATCCACTCCGGCGTCTAATAACATTTTCTGGTCTTTTAGTACAATGCTGTTCGGTCCTTTAATAGTGATCTTTCTTATGGGCTGTTCTGTGGAAAGAGATTGTACGAATGCCACCAAGGGGGGTCTACTTGAGTCAAAGGCATCACTTCCCCTATAGTTAGGGTCAGTTAGGGGGACCTGAGCAATAAAAGGAATCAGTTGAGCAACCTTGCTGCCTCGTTTGATGGTTAATGGTGGCGTGAATACCTTTAACATAATCCCTATTGGGCCTGTGAAGTCTGCATTAATTACCCCTGGCAGGACAAAAATTCCCTGTCTAGTTGCAGAGGATCGCCCCAACAACAATGCACTCAGCCCATGACCTAAAGGTCCTGTGGCTACCAAGGGGACGACATGCACCTTATCATCTTCTATAGTGATGTCTTGTCCCACAGCCAGATCGACTCCTGCGGAGCCACTTGTGGCGGCTCGGAGCTCATCGAGACAGCCATAGCTGTGGGGAACTTTCTTGTCCTCGCGCCCCCTATCCTGGTGCTGCTCTGCCCATTTCCCGACAGGGGGATACCATCCTTTTTAAACTGCGACCTGAATTGAGCTGCTTTATGCCCGAACTTGTCACATCTATGGCATGTCCCTACAAATTCCTCAGCCACCACCTTTTTCTTCTTGATCTGAGGACAGTTTCTTTTGTAATGGTCTTCCTCTCTGCAAATAAGACAACCAGTTTTTGCTTTAGCACCTCGATCCCCTTTCCCCATTTGCATGGCAGGTCGTAAAGCAGCGGCCTTAGCAGCCGCATGTATTCTGGCCTTCTCTCTTTCCTCCGCTAAGCGAGGTAATCGGGAACTAGCCTCCACGTACTGACTAAGGGTAGACCCACTAGGTAGGGACGCAATTATCTGTTGACATTGAGTGTTGGCATTTTGAAAAGCTAAATCCTTTCCTACTGCACCTTTTGCTCCACTTGGCAGATTCGGTGCCGCGTCTAATGCTTCCTTTAATCGGTCTATAAAGTGCATGTACGGCTCATCAGGACCCTGACGAATCTGCCTATAAGGTGATACAGGCTTCCCAATCTGTGGTAACTCATTTAAAGTGGCCAGGGCTAAGCTCTGTGACTGTTGCAATATTTGAGGGTGTAGCACTGCTAGAGCCGCCCTGTCGCGGAAAGCGCCAGTACCCATGAGCTGGTCTAGTGTAACTACACGTAAAGGATCGTCGGCACCTAGGTGAAGGTTTTGCATCATTACAACCTCACATTTATCCCGCCGCTTATCCTTCCACAACATAAAGGCAGTGGGGGGCAACACCAATTCTAACAAGGCTCGGGCATCAGCTGGCACTAATATCTGATTTTTGAAAAAGGTGGTAATCAGCATCATAACTTGCTTGTTATCCAAACCATAGTTCATTACAGTTTTTTGTAACTGACTCACTGTTTTCCAGTCAAAAGGAGCCCATATCCGTTGATTCCCCTACGTAAACACCGGGAATGCTGTTAAACTCTTTGGTAGCATTTGTCCTTCAATTACAGCATTTTCTATTACCCCCCTCCATCGTTGTCCCATATTAAAATTAGGGCCGCGTATCGGGGGTGTCCTGTCTCCACTCCAACCTCCAGCGACCACACCACCACCCACTGTACCACCGGGTCCCTTCAGACCACACCCACCGTGCGCGCAATCAAGCTTTTGAACACCGGATGCCCCCCCTCCTTGCTCTCTCCACTTCACCCCCCTCTTCCATGCCTCATGTTCATCATCCCCCACCCCCTTACTGTATTTACTGTGTAAATAGTGATCAGCATCAGCTAAACTCATTTCCCCGTCTTCCAGCTTTAGCCTAACCCAGCGCTGTTGTGAATGTTCTGGCAGCACACTTTCGTTAATTCTTCCATTATTTGACCCCCCTGAAATCACCTCCCCCATCCCGTCCGACTCCCCACATGTCTGCTGCTCGACCGCTCGCAAACTGTCCATTATGGCCTCGTGAGCCTTTCGATATGCCTGTTTAATTGTGGCTTTACGGGATCCTTTATCTAGTCGTTGCATCTCATCCAACAGCTTTGTCATTTGATCCTGTTGCTTTCTCAATGCGTCCGTAAGTTCACTTTTATGAATCTTTGGGTATAATAGCAATGTTGGTCCTTCGGGGGAGTCAGTATCCATTTCTTGAAAATCAGAGTCCGGAAGCAGTACATTCTCCGGTAGTGGTGGAGCTGTAGGTGGCGCTGGTGCCCAGTCTCCCAATTCAATACTCGGTCCTCCCCAGAACTCCTTTTCACTAGGACAAACGGGATAAGCCCGGGGCGCTTTACAGGGATCTTGATACTCTCCAGCAGGTTGACTGATTGCATAAACAGCTCTCACGGCAGCTGCAGACACAATACTGTCGTCCTTCATATCGGCAATCATATTTTTAACAGTTCAGAAAACAGGGGCTAATAGTCACGCCTCTTTGTTTCCAACCTGCACAGAGTCCCACAAGTCCATCCCAACTCTGTGCCACGCATCCTGATTGAACAGCTGATCCATTGTTGTTATCAGCTTTCAGCGGCGGCACCATAATAATAGTCTCGATATGTCTCCTTCAGTTAACTTAGCGTTGTTTCGATCCACCAATTCCAACAGGCTTCTCAGCGCCTTGTTTTCCAACGCTGATACAGTGGAACCCATACTGCCGATGTTCACGCCCCCCCTGGCGTGCTGCGGATCCGCTCCTGCCTTTCTCAGGCAGCCCGGCTTACCTCCCTGGCCGGCAGTCCCCTGTGTTCTTCGGCTGTGGTAAATCTTCAGGGTCACCACAATGCCGAGTTTCAGCATCCATGCAAGGACAGGAACGACTCTCACACACATTGATGCAGTGCACAGTCGGTTCCCTTTATTATTCCGCTTGTGCGGTTATGTACATTTTCCGTATCTGTACACGCGATTACGCTTATTCGGATAGGCTACAGACATAAATCACACGCTGTTCACACGCCCCACATTCCCTTATGATTGGTAACTATGAACTAACGCCAATAGCAACAGTCTCCACATCCTTGAACACATCTTGTTTTTGCTAACCCACATCATGTGCACTATCAGAACTTTCTCAATGGCTATTCTTAGCTGTCTTTTCCAGAGGCCTGTTCAGTTATGCTGTTTTTTGCTTAAGCAGCCTAGTCGTGCTAACTCTCAAGCTACATCAACCCCAACAGAGATTGTTTCACTTTGGCACTGCATGATGAGAAAATGGGTCAATAATATCAAAAACTGGCAAAATACAAGAAGAAACTTAAGAAAAAGTCATAAAGCCAGTTTCCAAAAGCTATTCTTTTTGGGCTTTCAGATATTTTAGATTTGCTATATCTTTAATTCTTAGAAAATTCTGTGGTTTTAACTGAACAGTGGTGTACTTTAGGGGATTTTTTTTTCAAACGTAGAGGGGGGAAAAACTCAACAACCAAACATGATTTTTTATGCTGAAAGATGGTTTAAACTTTTTCCATGCAATGCGGAAGCCCTTCTTCAGCTTTTGCGAAGTACATGACCGGTTGTCTCCATTCTCACTTCCATATCCAATAAGCTACTCTCCCTTCTTCAGTGCGAGAAACTTTGTTAAAGGACTGCCTTTATATTATCTTTACTCTCTGGAGTCTAAAATCCTGAATTTGGTTTGAGTAAGTAGACTGGATTTTTTTGCAATATTTTAACATTTTCATTAGCTTCATTTATATTCCTCAGAGAAAACTAGAAGAAAAGGCAGCAGTTGACTACTTCACTCCACCCCCTTCCATCAAGCAATAAACAAGCCATTAGCATGTATGTACATCTTTCTTTATTCCTTATACCCTGTAGTTAATGTATGTCTACAAACGCAATAGCTTATTCATCTTCAGTTCACTTGTAAGCTAAACTACACAGGATATACAACGATGATTTAATGGGTCATTCAGAATGTATTTCAAAAAGAGTTTTCAGTGCATCAGCAAGAATTAAAACTTCTGCTTCAAAATATATGTAAATATACTTCTTCTGTCTGAACCTGGGACAAAATCATCACTGCTCATCTGTATTTTCTCTTGTAACAAAATAAGTAACAGCCCCCTGAGTGCTGTATTTTATTGAATGGCTTCCTGAAAGGAAAGAGATTGACTGTCTGTGACTGTTACAAAGTTCTGTCACTGTAAACAGTAGACTAGATTATATTTTATGCAATAAATCTCCATAAAGGAATTCATTCTGCTTTATAGCTATCTCCCTCCAAGACATTTCTATTAGCTCAAGGATATCAACTGAGATTATTACTGTTAAATATATAATACTTCCTGATTGTTCTTCAAGGTTACAAATTGAAAGCAGTTATGGTGCTGTATTCTCTGTATCTGCTAATATATCTTAACACATTAAAAGAGCTAAAGTAATACCAGATTTTAGAATTTTACTTGCAGGAGCCAGAACTTGCAAGTTTGAAGCAATTTCTCTATCCTTACATTCCTACATTAGAGTCTTCACATTGCAATGGGAGGCTTCACACAATTGTGAAGAACGTCTGCAAAAATTATAGTGGTAAGCTTGAGTTTTACTTGTTCAAGGTGCAAGACATGAGCTTGACTGGGACCTTAGTTACAGTGTGTAAATGAAGATGTTCTACTTTTTGGCTACTTAAACATCTTCAGATGTATACATCTGTGACAGGACTTAAAGATACACTGACGTAATGGGGAACATTACTGAAGCTGACAGAACTCAAAAATACCTGTGAGGAGAATCTTCACATTTTGTTTTTTTAAACTTGGAGTCAACCAAAACCACCCCTGGCCAAATAGCCACTCCTCAACATTCAAAGCTTCTTTCTTACTTCAGGCAGGAGAGCAAGCCATTGAGCCTTTTCCACAAGCTGCATTGCTGGTAGCTGCTCACTCTTAGTGGAATTTTTAAGGGCAGAAGGTTTCAGCTCTGTCTTCATAACATGCTTCAGTACTGTTTAAGAACTAACAAAATTTTTGCCAAAACCAAAGCCAGCATATTTCTGCAAGAACCCAAAGAAACAAGGCTAATTATTGCTAGCAGAGACAAAACTAAGAGGTCAGGAAAGCATGTTGTAGAGTCCGGTGTGCACTCCACACTGCAAGCATGGAGAGTCATAAGAAGTTAGCAGTGATAACTGTGCCGCAGCTCCATGCTGAACAGTGCAGACTGCCAGCCCATTCCCTACACTACATGCAAATAGCTGGAGTCCACCTTCAAAGTCTTCGTTCAATGCAGTTGAAATACACTTGTCAACTGTGCTGATGTTGTACCATCAGTGAGACATCAAAGATTTTAATTAGGATTAGCTAGAAAGGCCAGATGAAAGGAGGGAATGAGGGAGGAGACTCACAAGCAGGAGAACAAGTCTCAAGACACTGGACTCACATTGCTGGCCCACGGTCAACTGAACAGAAGTGGGTTAAAGAACTTCATTTTCTCTGTCCAAAGATTTACATGCTGTGAAACAGCAGCTCTAGTGAGACAAGGTCAAGAGTACTTCATCCCACAATACCATGTAAACTACAAGATGGGAGACAGACAGAAAAATTATTTCGGAACTCCCTTTTCCCAGATGGATGTTACAACCACAAGAATACTGCATAAAAGAGATCATATCCTCTTTTTTCATCTTTGATGGTCTCTTGAAAGAAAGGATTGATGGATGTGTATTTATTTAAGATAAGTCTTAAGATTTACAGCGTTGAAACCTTTCCTGGTGTTAAATGCTGAAAGGCCTACTACTTAACTTAGAGACTGTAAAATGATGGTAGTTTCATCTGTTCAGGACTTCTGGTGAGCTATTTGTTTGGCATATTAAGAGTGGCCTTTCATTCTAACATTTAATTTGGATTTGTAAATTCCTGCTGGTAGCATTTCATGACTCCTTTGAAGTACCCTGGTGCTTATTTTTCCTTTTCCTCTCGCTGCTGTAGCCTGTTACAACATCCTCCACCAGGTTAACTTGGTGATTTAGTTGACTGGTTTTCCAGAAATGTTGTCCTGTCCTGTAACAGAGTTTTCCTCAACATGAGCGTCCAACCAGAACTTCAACAAGGCTGTTGTAGTGAACTCACTGCATTTTGTATGAAAAAACACCCATACCATATTAGCCACAGACATTCCAACTCTCTCGCTTTCTCCCTATCTTTCCAACCTTTTGAGATGCTTTTTGGTATATTTAGAGTGTAGCTTTCAGAGAATGCTCCTCGCAGGATTCCAGCCTTGACCTGCATGTGTGGCAGCCAACAACTTCCTCACATATCATCCAGTGATTTATTAAGTAAGTGAGATACTGCTCTGGTCACACCTTTATTGCAGTGATTCTACATGTTGCACATATACATATTTTGGAAATCCAAGTCAGATAGTACTTTCAAAAGATGTTCATATGACCAGATAGGAATTTTAAAGGTGCAGGAAATGTTTGGGGCAGGAAATCTACTGGAAGTCGTGCTTGCATAAAACAAAGAGAACTGCCCAAAAATAAGCAGTAGTAAATTATCCTAAGCTGTGTGGGGCTTGTACATAATTAAGAGTTTACATTCTAACTGCAACAGACCCAAAAGAAAACAATTGCAGATGGCCTCAAAGCCTGAATTCAGTAGCAGGAGAATTTAAATATGCAGAGTTCAAGACTGCTTTGTTCTGTGCTGTTGCTGCAGGGCTCTTGTCTATAATCTAGCAATTACAATATTTGCCTAGTACTATGAACAATTCCCTATACGGCACTCTGCAGCTAAGCCTGATGCAGACAAGTTCAAGTGATTAGGCCAAATTTTGTCTTCAGATATACATTCAATAATCCCACTGACACTTGCAGGATAAAATCTTTCCAAAGCAAAAAAGGAGAGCTTTTTCCACAAGTTTGGATCCTAGTCCCTGTCAGCGTTAAGAAGGGTAAGGTAGAGACAGAAACAAAGAAACCATGCTACTAACCTCTAAAAAAACCCACAAAAAAATGGAGAAAGCTAATACGATGAGGGGAGAAAATTACAGTACTTAGTTCAAATGTGTCAACACAGCTTTTCCGTATCTCATAGCTTTATAAGAGAATCACATGTAAAACCAGAAAGATTTGTAGCTCTCCTTGGAAGGGCATGAGTTTATAAATCAAGGAATAACTTGATCAATGGCCTGAAAATGTAGGGTTGGGTTTTTACTGTAGCTGTATAATACCAATAATCTTCATTTCACTTCTGTTTTTTAAAGCACTGCTTGTGTGAGAGAACATGAGAGGATGTAAATTACAAAAAAAGTGTGAGCAGATGTAGAAGTAATTAATTGCTATTTCAAGATATCAAAGGCAAATGCTTGTATGAAATGCACTTTTTTTTTTAATTCAAGGTTAATAATCAGCATCTGCAGACAATGATTCACCAAAGCAGGTTTTTATATAGCAGTCTTAAGACTAATTCAAATACAAAATTAAAAGGAGGTGTTCACATGTTGTTATATCCTATATATCCTAAACAAATGTGAAAATATTGGCAAAAATTACCATTTCTAGAGATATCTTACAGAAGGTAATCAGGTATTTGCTTGCCATTTAGTTACTCAAAATCATACTGCATTTTCTATTGCAAATACTGGAAATATCTGTTAAAAAATAAGAAGTAATTTTAAATGCTTACAGAATATTTTCAGAATTTATCTTCAACGCACCTTTACAACAGGCAAACTTGCATACTAAGTCCTAAACATAAAACATTTCTGAGGCATCCTATCTTCACTGGTATTTTAATACCAATTTTAAAGCCCATCTTAGTCTTTATGTGGAATATCCTGGACTGTAAGTCATCCCTGGAATATTGTATATTGAAAAGTATATGAAGTCTGTTCTTTTCCAATATCATTAACGGATTTCATGCGTTTCTGAAAGACCATTAATTTTAGGAATATTCTGTTTAAAACATGATTATAATCACCATTAGTATAAGTAAATAAACAGTACTAGACCCAGTACCGAATTTTAGAAATAAGACTCACTCCTAAGTATCCATATTCTTTTTTTCCGCATGTGAAGAATACAAGCAGATTTACTTTTATGGCTTTGTTAAAAAAATTTTCATCAAATTGTTTTTCTTTGAAAAATCTGACTTTAGAGGAAAAGTATTAATCATTCCTGTGTACAAGCCACTGTAGGTAGTGTACTGTGTAGGAGAGACAAAGAAAAACCTTTAAGTTATCATCACTTAATAGACCACATGCTACTGGTGGCAACTAATGTTCATCAAGGGCATCAATTTCAGTAAGCCACAGACTCTGGAGGTAAAAAGTGTCCACCCTGCACACCAGCACAGTGCCTAAACCAATATATAGCTGCGCTTCAAGCAACTACTGCTGCTGTCAAGACTAAACACAGCCCATTGGCCAACGATAGCATGGAAGTGTATTGGGTCTGGCTGGTATGGAGTTTGTTTTCCCCATAGCAGCCCTCATAGTGCTGTGCTTTGCATTTGTAGCTAGAAAGGTGTGGATCACACACCAGTGTTTTGACTGCCACTGAACAAAGCTCCCACAGCATCAAGGTTATCTATCCAACCCCTCCCTCCCCCCTTCTCCACCCCAAAGGCCGGTAGGCTGGGAGTGGGCAAGAGGTTGGGAGAGGATACAGCCAGGAGAGCTGACCCAAACTGACCAAAGGGATATTCTGTACCATATGATGTCATGCTCAACATCAAAAGCTAAGAGAAAGGAGCCAGGATTGGGGGGATATTGGTTATTAAGGTGTTTGTGTTCCAAACAACTGCTACGTGTACTGAGGCCCTACTTCCCAGGCAGTGGCTGGACATCGCCTGCTGATGGGAAGTAGAAAATGAATCCTTTTATTTTTTATTTTATTTTCTTCCACGTATGGCCTTTTCTCTCCTTTGTTAAACTGTCCGTATCTCAGTCCATGAGGTTTTGTCATCTTATTTCTCCTCCTGTTCTGCTGAGGATGGGGAGTGATAGATTGGCTTGGTGGGCACCTAACAGCTAGCCAAGGTTAACCCACCACAGGGAGTAAATGTGACTCCATAATAAAGCAGGCTTTTGATTAAGAGCTTACAACACAGGTGCAAATATGATGTGACTAGACTGGCATACATGTATACATGTATGTAGCTTCTCATCAGCAATTTACTTTCAATACAGCTTACAATTCTGCAAACAAAATGCAATAAATAAAAGCAACCACACTTCTAATCTTTCCCCCTAAGACACAAATTCAGCTTCACGCTGAGAAGTGGGTATGTGTAATGCAAATATTTTGAAAGGCTGGAAACGAACTTCTCAGCAATGAGCAGATGTTTGTGGTCATGTAAAAAATTATTTTAGCATTAGCTACTAACCTTTGTCTCCTCCAGCTGCTCCATTGTATTCAGTGGTAAAGCTTGACCTGGTAATATCTTATGCTCATCTTTCTTAACATCCCTCTAAAACAGCAAGAAAAAAAAATTAATTCCACTCAAAAAATTCCCAAAACATTGTATTTTGAGATGTGCTTCAGGAATCCTTGGCAAGAAACTTTTTTCTTGTAGAACACTTCAGGATAATTAAACTTCTCATGAGCTCTTTACATGCACTGTTTTTAAAGACAGACACCACAGTGAAAACACAAGACTGTGTATCATAGAGAGAAACCGCAAGTACAACATAAATAAAAAGATCAACTTTTGTTTCTCCAAAGGAAATAAAACTGCTATTCTGAGAGTACTGAGAGTAAAGTTTCCATAATAATATTAAACAGTTGACTAAAGACTTTCAAACACAGAGCACCAAAGAATCCAGGACAAACAGTATTCATCTCTCATTCAAGCAGCTGTGTAAAAGTATTGGTCTTATCTGTGAACATCTATAAACCATGAAAAAAATTATTGTCTCCTGCTAAAGCACATACTTACAGAAGGCTACCAGGTGTTAGCAGTGCAAGCTTACAGTTGTGCTATGCTGTACACTTATGGCAGGTGTGCAATGGAAATAACTTTGAGAAAATAGTGAAAAAAAATTAATAGCGCTGAGTGTCACAAGGGAATTACTAGATGACAGGTCAGAGCAAAAGAGAGGGAAGATCCTGCTATGTTAGTTAATTCTGAAAGAAATCTTTGAGTTTCTCACAAACTTGTTCAATTTTTCCTCATTTAACCAGTCAACCTAATAAAAGATACGGAGATATTACCTCTACTATGTTTTGCAGATACCTCCTTTGTTATTCTCTCTCAGAAGAGGTAGTGCTTTACAATAAACAGAGAAGAAAAATCTCTCTTTGCATTATTAAGAGACGAAGTAAATTTATTCAACTACGCACAACAAATAAAAAAGATATGCTCATATTAAATAGTGTCATAACACAGCATCAAGCTCTGCCAAACTCAATGAAGACTTGCTTATTAGTTTCTAAGAGAAGAAAATAGCCAAGATCAGTTTGGTATGGTTATAAATATATGCAAGTTAGGACATTCATCCTTCTTTGCATGGTAAGATGATATTTAAAATTTGTTAGATATAGAAATAGTCATCTAAAGCACATAAAATAAGCAGTTTAATAAGCTTTCAACCCATTTCAAAAACATCTGAATATACCCATAGCTGACTTATTTCAACTAGATGCTATCTTGAAGAGACTTGTGTTGGAATTATTCAGAAAATCGGTCCTGAAGTGTTCCATTTAAAAGCTTATTGCCATCAGTAAATCATTCAGACACAGCTTAAAATTCATACTGTTTCCGAAGTAGTTACTTTTGGATACATGTTGCTACACATTTGCTCATTGTCATAGAAGAGCAGAGTCATGTGTGATTACCATGTTCCCCACCACCAAGTGGCCATTTTCCTTTTTACTTTATAAAAGGACAACTTTGCAAGTCAGAGTCGTTGCACACATTTAAGCTCAGGTGTCAATCTAGTTTTCAATACAATTACAATTAGCAATGCACAAGGAGGTAGTGTTAAGGTTTCAGTCACCGTTCTGGATTTCAGTTGTCTTTGCCTTACAAATATTTGAAGTTGAAAACCACGTTCTGCAATAACTCATAAATGCAACAACAAATCATACCTTTCTTCTCTTCTGATGAGCACATTCATGAGGAAAATTTAAAACTCTGTAGTCAAGACCAAGCAATTATTCTCCTAAACAGCATCATTTTAATGTTTCCCCTGGCAAACTGTCAAAAAACCTTTTTCCCCCCATAAAATGCAGAAATAAATAGGCAAGCTCTGCGTGAAATATGCCTGGAATGTGAATTGCTTTATGAACTAAATCTGCCTAGATTGCAGATTTCATAAATGTACTATACAATTCTCTTCAAGCTGTCTGATTTTATACTGACAGACATATCACATCCTGTACCATGATCAGTAAAGTTCTATAGTTACTCTGGCTCTATATGAGTGACTTCTCAAAAAGAGTGAAAAGAACAAATATGATGGCCCAAAATGAAGAGGTCAGTACCATAAAAGGTGTCTATTACTGAGCAAAAATAATTCAACGCTTGCAGTTTTTGTTGAGGGTTTCTTGTCTGTCTTGATATGTTTGTATGTCTGTGGATATTTTTTTTAATTTCTATTTAAGAACAAAAATCCAGCTTAGCATAGTGCAAGCACTAAAAGAAAAATAGAAGTGGTGAGGATGTACATTTGTAGTGTATCTCTTTCTGGCTTCTTATCCCTCCTTCCTCCCAGTAATTATTTGAAAGACTATGGGATTTCTTTAAGCAAAGTAAGGTGTTTGGAGAGCTGTTCACATGCCTTTGAAAATTCTATTAGTTAATGTATGAATGAGGTGGATTTTCACTTTGTCGCATGAACTAAAAAATGGTATTTAGAATTCCAGAGGTTTTTGATAGCATAATGTTAAGCTGTAAAGTTGCTTTCATGACATTTTTTCTTCTATGTGCTCTGTGGTAATTGTAACCTTGAGTCACATTAGGCAGACTGTACTCTGTCTCTTCTGAATGGAAAAACAATGAAGAGACTCAGCCTCATACCTGGTCATATTACAAATTTTCTAACCATACTGTTCCCATAAATTTTTGTGTAGAGACCTGTCATGTGGGAGTTCATATAAATAAGAAAAAATCAAACAGGAATGCCACTTCAGCAGAGAAGATATTTTCTTTTCTGCTGGATGACATGTTACATATTGCAGTTATATATAAACATTGCAAACACTGGTGAAGTAATTTCCCAGAAAAATCAAGTTTCTTCATTTCCAGTCTTTTGTTTCCTAGATGAACTGATGCCAGGACTGACAGATTATGGCAGAAATACCAATTCCCAAATATTATATTCTCAGCATGAGGGTTCAGGATAAACTCTACACTAGCTGGTAACAATAACAACTGAAGCATTGCCCATAGAAGAGGCATGCACATCGTGCTGGAGCTGTGACATGCAGTTGGAAGGGTTTCATTGGGGTCTGACATAACTTACAACACATGGATAGGACTTGCATTTGTTTGGATACCTGAAAAAGAAAGCAAAGTTGGGATTACTTCTTCAACCATTTCACCCTCAGGGACAGAAGGGAAGCCAAAGAGAAGACTTCTACTGAGCTAGTCAATGAAAATGAAAGTATATTTGACTACAAAAGTAGACAAGTAATGAGTTTCCTAAGGATAAAATTAGTCATGTTAGTTATCTTCATGCTCACTACATTCCGGCATCCATTTCTAGTGTATATGCTTCTTAACATCATAATCTTCCTGTAAGTTTTCTAAAAATGAGAATCAGCAAGTCTGGACTCCTTGGAAGAACAAGAAAGTACATGAGACTTCCTTTGGTTTTTTGATTGCTCATAAGATGAAAATACATTTAAAGTGAATCCTTGAAGAAATGCATTGCTTTGTATAAGCCTTCCTTCCAAGCAAACTACTCAAACTTTCTCCTTTCTTAAGGATCTTAACAAATGGCCACCTATAGGATTGATATAAGCAATTGGCTCAGCCAGCATGTGCCTGGGCATTAACAGCTGTTCTAAAGTGGTCTTAATCTATTTACATTTCGGAAAATTCTCTAAGCTATGATAATCAAAATTAGTCTCATTTACAAAGGAGTTCCGGAGTGTGAACAGGATGAAAGCACACATTTAGTTAATTCCCTTGCCGCTGCTGTTTTAATCTGCTTTTTGCCATTTATAGGAGTCCAAGAAGAAGAGTATTTAATTCCTGAGACTAAGAAACTGACAATCTCTCTTTGGCTTCCTGAAGGAAAAAAATACTGTTAGAAACAAACCAATAAGCTTTCCTCTTTGAAGAAAGACATTACATCAGTTCAATTGAATACTGTCCATTTTGATTTATCTTTAAAAAGTTTATGCCTGAAATTCTACTTGTGTGTTCTGATGATCTATACTGTATACTTGTAGCAAGTAAACAAATTATCAAGATAAAAATAAGGCACCTTTTCTTTGAATAACTGCTTCTTCTAATGGATTCTTGATTTTCAGAGTGAAAAAGTAACCCTGAACAATTCATGTAACACAACATATTCATAGAATCATAGAATGGTTGGGGTAAGAAGAGACGTTCAAAGGTCATCTAGTCCAACCCCCTTGCCACTGGCAGGGACAGTTTCTGTAGATTATGTTGCTTAAAGCCTCATCCAACCTGACCTCGAACACTTCCAGTGATGGGGCATCCATAGTTTCTCTGGGCAACCTGTTCCAGTGTCTCAACACATTCATCGTAAAAAATTTCTTTCTTAAGTCAAATCTAAACCCACCCTCATTCAGAGTAAAACCACTACCCCTTGTTCTATCACTGCAGGCCCTGGAAAAAAAGGTGTCTCTCCTTCTTTCTTATACGCCTTTTTTATATATTGAAAGGCTATAATAATGTCTCCCCTGAGCCTTCTCTTCTCCAGGCTGAACAACCCCTTTTCTCTCAGCCTTTCTTCATAGGAGAGGTGTTTAACAGGTTGTTTTGGTTTCGGCTGCCGCCGGCAACAAAAGCGCTACGCGGCCGCCCCTCCCCCCGCCAGCGTGCGGAGGAGAATGAAAAGAAAGAGGCAGAAACTGGTGGGTCGGGATAAGGGCAGTTCAACAGAACAGCAAACAGAGGGAAAACAGGAACAACAACGGTACAAATAAGGAGAAAACACAACAACGAACTGTACAACCCAGACAGCCGCTCTCCCGAAA
>Ga0065711_1044109_pt1 | contig 14307 bp, 17 predicted proteins | sample Hoacrofraction12_FD_59098 | JGI IMG/M metagenome (GOLD analysis project Ga0065711, IMG submission 59098) | Hoatzin crop microbial communities from Cojedes, Venezuela - Epithelial fraction 12 v2 (version 2) | ecosystem: Host-associated > Birds > Digestive system > Esophagus > Crop | place...
TTTGAGAAGCGTTTGTCATTAGCTTGCAAATAGGCGTCAAACGCCATCGCAATATTGCGGATGAGCAGCGTTCCTGTGGGATTTACAACGATTTTTTCACGGCTAATTTCATAAAAATCGCGCAAATTTTCTAAAAGCTTCAAATTTGGCTCGAAATGTTTGAAAAAATCGATCCCAAATTTCTCCTCAACCGCCAAAATATCGACGCTAAAATTAGCCATTAAGCCCATGATTACATCTTTTCGCAAAAGATCCTCAGAATCTAGCAAAATTCCCTTGCAAAATGGAATTTTTCCCGCATCGATGGCACTTTCGTAGCTTTGCAAGTCTTTGAAATTTTGCGCATAGTGGCGCATGCCCTCGCCAATGCTAGTCACGCCAATCCCCACCAAATCGGCTCCGCCTTTGGTCGTATAGCCTTGGAAATTCCTGTGCAGCTGACCGTTTTCAAGCGCTTTAAAAAGCTCATCACTAGGCTTTGCGTAGTGATCCATGCCGATCATTTCGTAGCCGTTTTTGGTCAAAAAATCGTGCGTAAATTTGAGAATTTCGAGCTTAAATTTCGGCTCTGGCAGCGTGCTTTCGTCAAATTTGCGCATTGTTTTTTTGACCCACGGAACGTGCGCGTAATTAAAAATCGCGTATCGATCAGTGTCGAGTTCTAGGGACTTTTCAAGCGTTTTTGCAAAACTCTCATAAGTCTGAAACGGCAGGCCGTAAATTAGGTCGATATTGACCGAATTTATGCCGTATCTGCGCGCGAGTTTTACGGCATTTAGCGTCACGTCGAATGGTTGAATTCGATGAATTTCCTTTTGCACCTTTTCGTCAAAATCCTGCACGCCGTAGCTAATGCGATTAAATCCGTGCGAAGTGAGCACCGAAATTTGCTCTTCAGTCAAAAACCGCGGATCGATTTCGCACGAAATTTCGGCATTTTTGTCGAAATTTGGGAAGTGCGATTTTATGTTTTTGATGTGTGTGTCGAGTTGCGCTGCGCTAAAATATGTCGGAGTGCCGCCACCAAAGTGCAGCTGCCAGACATTTCGGCTGGTATCTAAATATCGTGCGAGCAGATCCATTTCGCGGTTCATATACTCGATGTATCGGTCCATTTTATCGGTTTTTGAGGTGTAAATCACATTACAGCCGCAAAAATAACAGGCGCTCTTGCAAAACGGTAAGTGAAAATATAGCGACAGCGGCGTGCTTTTGGACTGATTTTTGAGTTCGTTTTGATACTCTTCGAGGCTGAAATTCTTGCCAAATTCCAGTGCAGTCGGATAGCTCGTGTATCTTGGGCCCGGACGCGAAAATTTCGCAAATGCGTCAAAATCTAATTTCATTTCTCACTCTTTTTAATATATTTTTTGACGTCAAATTCTGGATTTTGCACGTATTTTTCGAGATCCAAAAACAAATTCGGATGTTTGGCTTTGACCTCGTCGACCACTTTGTCCAGATCGATGCTAAAGACCTGGACATTGTCGTTATTTTGGGCGATGTTTTGAATTTCATCCATGCAAACCACCCAAACATCGCCAAAATCAATCGGCATTCGCGACAAAATGCTTCTCTCAAGGCGCATATCGAAATTCTCTTGCACCAAATTTTGATAGCTCTCGATAAATTTCATCAGCGAATTTACCGAAACCATCGTGTGCAGCTCGTTATTTTCGTCGATTCCGAACCACGGCTCCTTATTTTGCCACGAGCCGCTTTTTAGCGTAAGTGTCTTTTTTTGGCCGATTCGGCTCGATTTTATCTCAAAAACAGTCTTGTCGCTGGGCGCTAGACCTAAACTCTGCACGACTTCGTCGATTTTACCGTATGCTTCTTCTTTTGACATCTCTTACCTCATCTTATCGAGCCAAACCATCACGCCTTTTTGGGTGTGCAGGCGGTTTTCAGCCTCGATAAATATCTCTTTTGCGTGCTTTTCAAAGACTTCATCTGTGATTTCGTATCCGCGATACGCTGGCAAACAGTGAAGCACGATCGCCTTTTTAGCAGCAATTGCCATCATTTTTTCATCCACGCAAAAGCCCTTAAAATGCTTTAATTTTCGTTCTCTTTCATCCTCTTGACCCATCGAAATCCACGTATCAGTCGCCACTACATCGGCCTTTTCGATCGCCTCTTTTGGATCATTTGTAAGCGAAATTTTCGCTCCAGATTTTTTCGCATTTTCCTTTGCAATTTTTACGATTTTTGCGTCTGGCTCGTAGCCTTTTGGCGTCGCAACGCTCAAATTTAGGCCCATTTTGCTAGCTAGCATTAGCCATGAATGCGACATATTGTTGCCATCGCCGATATATGCGATTTTATCACCATTTGCGCACTCTAAAATGGTCAAATAATCGGCCAGCAGCTGCATCGGGTGAAATTCATCACTCAAGCCATTAATCACCGGAATCGTGCTAAATTTAGCAAATTCAAGCAGATCGCTTTGCTTATAAACGCGTAGCATCGCCAAATTTGCCATACTCGAAATCACGCGCGCAGTGTCCTTAATTGGCTCGCCGCGACCAAGCTGAATGTCTTTTGAGCTCAAAAATAGCGCGTGGCCGCCAAGTTGATACATTCCAGTCTCAAACGAAATTCTCGTGCGAGTCGAGCTTTTCTCAAAAATCATCGCCAGCGTCTGCTCCTTCAAATATGGCTTAAATTCGCCCTTTTTGCACTCTTTTTTAATCTTGATTCCAAGATCAATGATCTCTTTAATCTCCTCTTTTGAAAAGTCGTTAAGCGTCAAAAAATGTCTCATGAATTTCTCCTTAAAATTTCGGCAACTTCCTTCGCATGATACGATATAATCATATCTGCGCCGGCCCTTTTTATGCTTATCATTGTCTCCATCATCACTCTTTCATAATCGATCACGCCCGCTTTTGCGCCCGCCTTTAATAGGGCATACTCGCCACTTACATTATACGCGCAAATCGGCAGCATCGAGCTTTCGCGCAGATCACGAATTATATCTAGATACGCAAGTGCGGGCTTTACCATCAAAATATCCGCGCCTTGCGCCTCATCTTCGAGGCTCTCTCTAATCGCCTCAAATCTATTCGCGCAGTCCATTTGATAGGTCTTGCGGTCGCCAAAACTCGGTGTAGACTCCGCGACGTCGCGAAATGGACCATAATACGCGCTCGCGAATTTCGTAGAATAGGCCATAATCGGCAAATTTGTAAAATTATTTTTATCCAGTGCTTCGCGCAAAGTCTCGATGATTCCGTCCATCATGCCACTTGGCGCAATCATATCGCTGCCATTTTCGGCGTGAATTAGCGCTTGGCGCGCCGAAATTTCAAGCGTCGCGTCGTTATCAACGGAATTTGTGTGATTGTCAATTATGCCGCAATGCCCATGATCTGTGTATTCGCAAAAGCATAAATCAGTCACGACAACCAAATCTGGGAATTTATCCTTAATTGCTCGCAACGCAGTCGCGATAATTCCGTCGTTTGAGAGCGCATCGCTGCCGACGCTGTCTTTTAGACTTGGAATTCCAAACAAAATTATCGCTTTAATCCCCAATTTCACGACATTTTCGCACTCTTTTAAAATTTTATCAATGCTCATCTGAAAAACGCCCGGCATCGACGAAATTTCCTTTTTTACGCCTTTTCCTTCGACTACAAAAAGCGGATAGATAAAATCATTCGCGCTGATCGTGGTCTCGCGCACGATGTCCCTTAAATTCGAATTCATTCGCAATCTTCTAAATCGTTTAAACATAGTTTTCCTTTTTTTGGATAAAATACTTCGCATAGTTTATCATAAATGGAGTAAATTTTGGCTATTAAAATTGAAATTTCCAATGTCGCAAATTTGCCGTCGCGTTTTGGCAAATTCCAAATAATCACGTTTAAAGAGAATGAAAAAGAGCATTTGGTCGTCTTCAAGGGCGATTTGAAGGGCGTCGTGAATGTGCGAATTCACTCAGAGTGCCTAACTGGCGATGCTATTGGCAGCCTTAAATGCGACTGTCGCGACCAACTTATAAAAAGTCTCGAATTTATCGAAAATAACGGCGGAATGGTGATTTACCTGCGTCAAGAAGGCCGAAATATCGGACTTTTGAATAAAATTAACGCTTATGCGCTCCAAGATAAGGGATTTGACACGATTGAAGCCAATCACCAGCTCGGATTTAAGGCGGATGAGCGAACGTATGAGATCGTCGATTTTATCTTTGAGCATTTTGGGATTAAAAAGATAAAACTGCTCACGAATAATCCCCAAAAATTGGCTGGTTTAAAGAGTGTCGAGATCGTTGAGCGCCTTCCAATCGAGATTAAACCGAATGAATTTAACGTAAAGTACCTAAAAACAAAGAAAGAGCAGATGGGGCATCTTTTGAGCGATGAAATTTGAAATTCCAGCAGATTTTGACGAAAATGTGGCGAAATTTGGCCAAATTCTGGCTAAATTTAACCAAATTCATTCGCTCACGAATTACGACGACATTCGCGCTCAAGCGTTTGATAGCATTGAGGGGTTAAATTTTATCGAAAATTCCCCAAAAATCGCGATTGACGTGGGCAGCGGCGCTGGAATTCCAGCTATTTTTTTAGCGATGATTTTACGGGATTGCGAGTGGAATTTATTCGAGCCAAACCGCAAAAAATCGGCATTTCTGTCGTATGCAAAGGTCGAGCTTGGTTTAAAAAATCTAAAAATTTGGCCGCAAAAAATTGAAATTTGCCCCAAATTTAGGGCTGATTTGATTACGAGCAGAGCGCTTGGTGAGGCGAAATTTCTGCTTCAAATTTGCGCTGGATTTTATGATGAAAAGACGGAATTTTTGCTCTATAAAGGCGAAAGTGCGGAGGCCGAAATTTCGGGGCTAAACGCGCAAATTCACGCAGGCAAAAAAAATAGAAAATATCTAACGATAAGGGGCGTAAAATGGAGATAATCGGACTAAAATGGCTTAAGTTTGACCAAAATAAGAGACTTGTGAAAGGGAAAAACTTTTTTGACTTCGATGAAAAGGCGATCGCGGCGCTTGAAGGGGATTTTAGCCTAAAGTGCAAAAGCGTGAATGAAATTTTGCTAGCGAACGCAGCTGGCGCAAAATACCTAATAATCGATAAATCAAACGACGAACTCATCAAAAAGGCCGTAAATTTGGCGGAATTTTATATGTTTGATAGCAAAATCGCCTGCATAATCCCAGATATCTCAATGCTTGAAAAGATGGCAAATTTGGGAGTTGATGCGGTTTTTATTGGGGAAAATTTAGATTAAAAATGGTGCGGATGAGAGGACTTGAACCTCCACGCCGTGAAGCACCAGATCCTAAGTCTGGCGTGTCTGCCAATTTCACCACATCCGCAAAAAGCACCGAAGTGCCATAAAATGGTACGCCCATCAGGATTCGAACCTGAGACCTACGGCTTAGAAGGCCGTTGCTCTATCCAGCTGAGCTATGAGCGCAAAAATGGTACGCTCGAAAGGAGTCGAACCTTCAACCTACAGATCCGAAGTCTGTTGCTCTATCCAATTGAGCTACGAACGCAAAAAGTGGGGTGAGTTACGGGGATCGAACCCGTGACCCTCAGGTCCACAATCTGATGCTCTACCGACTGAGCTAAACTCACCACAAACGAGCTGAACTCCGTCTAGCTCAAAACCAAATGGTCGGAGCGAAAGGATTCGAACCTTCGACCCTCTGGTCCCAAACCAGATGCGCTACCAGGCTGCGCTACGCTCCGTCACAAAAAATGAAAGCGTATTATAATTAAATTGAAATAAAAAGTCAAGGAAATTTCAAAATCAAAATTTATTTTTGCAAATTTCATCTCAAATTTGAATTTTTAAATTTTTCGTGCTATAATCGCCAACTTTGAAAAATCAATTTAAAGGATAAAAAATGAAAAAAGAAATTCACCCAGCTTTTGTCGAAGCAAAGGTCACTTGCGCATGCGGAAATACATTTGTAACTCGCTCAAACAAGCCAGAAATCAGAGTTGATATCTGCTCAGAGTGCCATCCATTCTTCACAGGCAGCGAAAAAATCGTCGATAGCGCCGGCCGCGTCGATAAATTTAAGAAAAAATATGGAATGAAATAATTGCTCTATTTCGTTCCTACTCCGATAGGAAATTTAGGCGATATCTCGCATCGCGCGCTCGAAATTTTGCGCGATTGTGAGATAATTTTCGCCGAAGACACTCGAATTTCAAAAAAACTCCTAAATTTACTCAGCGAAAAATTTGATATAAATTTCACACAAAAGTCCTTCTTTTCGGTTCATTCGCACAATGAAAAGGAATTTATCGCCTCGTTTGATGCCCAAATCCTGCATGAAAAAATTTGCGTTTTTATGAGCGATGCTGGAATGCCCTGCATTTCGGATCCAGGAATTAATTTTGTTAAATTTGCCCTCATAAATTCGGTTCCATACGAAATTTTACCTGGCGCAAACGCGATTTTATTGGCGGTTGCAGCGTCTGGAATTGTGGAAAAGGAATTTATTTTTTTGGGATTCTTGCCAAATTCTGGCAAAGAGCGCGAAATTGCGATCCAAAATGCGTTGAATTTACCCTATCCTGCGGTGATTTATGAGTCTCCGAAGCGAATTTTGGAATTTGTTGAAAAAATCGCGAAATTTGATGAAAATCGGGAAATTTTTCTGATTAAAGAGGCGACGAAAAAATTTGAGATGAAATTTTTTGGCACGGCTGCAGTAGTTTTGAATTCCCTAAAAACCGCAAATTTAAACGGCGAATGGGCCGCAGTAATCCAAAAAAACGCAAACCAAACGCAAGAACGCATCACAGAGGCCGAAATTATCGCACTTGACATCCCGCCAAAAGCAAAAGCCAAACTCATCGCAAAAATCACCGGAATTTCGCCCAAAAAAATCTACGAAAAACTAACAAAATAAGCAAATTTTCAAACGCTTTTCGCTATCATTGCAAAATGATTATTTACGGAAAGCAGCTATTTTTGCACGTTGTGCGCAAAAGAAGCGATAAAATTATCAAAATTTATCTCGCAAAAGAGTGTGAAAGGCCTTTGTTTGCCGAAATTTGGCGGCTAAACAAAAAAATCATAAAGATTGACAATAAAAAAGCTCAGGCTCTCGCTCGTGGCGGCAATCATCAAGGATTTTTAGCCGAAGTCGAGGATTTTGAATTTGCCGATTTTGGCACGATTAAAAATGGAAATTTTATCGCGATTCTTTACGGAATTTCTGATGTCGGAAATATCGGCGCAATGGTGCGGACAGCGCATGCTTTGGGCGCAGATGCCGTCGTAATCGTAGCTAGAAGGGCTGCGGCTGAGGGAATTTTGCGTGCGAGCAGCGCGGCGGCGTGGGAAATACCGATTTGTCTTGCTAGCGATGGGTTGGGCGTTTTGAATGAATTAAAACAGCTAAATTTCACGATTTTGGGCACCGCGATGAATGGTGCGGATATAAAATCGCTCAAACTCGGCGAAAAAGTGGCACTTGTGATGGGAAGCGAAGGCGAGGGATTGCCTAAAAGAGCGCTCGATAAGTGCGACTTTTGCGTCGGAATTCGCATGCGCAATGATTGGGATTCGCTAAATGTCAGCGCTGCTTTCGCGATATTTTGCGATAGGATTTTAAATGGATGAGAAAAACATCTCCGCAAATGCGGAAAATACGGATAAACCAAAAAGAAAAAAGTCAGCGAAGTCCGAAAGCAGCGCTGCAAAAGTCGATACAAACCCGCTAAAGACCGAAGTTAGCGATGATGCGAAGGAAATTAGCGAAAAGACGCACATCGACATTGACTGCATTCAAGCGATTTTGGATAGCGATTTTAAGGCACTTTTGAATAAAAATGTCGGCGCGTATCTTAAAATTTTAGAGCGCGAATATAATATCGATTTGAGCGAATTTAAGCGTAAATTTGAGGCGTTTAAAAGCGAGCACTCAAATGGCAAAAATCCGCAGCAACTGCGCCAAAAAAGCGCAAATTTGTATGTCAAAGATAACAAAAAAGGTGAAAATTTGCTCCTCATTTTGCTATTTTTGCTCGTTTTGATTTTTGCGATTTTTTATTTTAAGCTTTACCGATTTATGGACATTTTCTTGGATAAAAATGACACGATTTCCTATTCTGACGCTAAAGTCGTAGAAAAAGTCGAAGACGAACTCGTTAAAATCGGCGTCAGCGTGCCGCAATTTGATGAGAACAAAACTCTCGTTGGAATTTCCGATGACAACGGTTCAAATTTGAACGCGCTTGATAAGAGTATTTTGTCGCAGCAGTCCGATATCAACGCATCTGCGCGCGTCATGGTGATCGATGAAAATTCCACCGCGCAAATGGGCGAAATCGTCACGATTATCCCAAATCAGCTGGTTTGGATAAGCATAAATGACCTTGACACCGGCAAAAACGCCTCTTTGGCGACGCAAGAGCCGTTTGAGATTAATATTTCCAAGCATCAGACGGTTTTGACGGGGCATGGGAATTTTAGCCTGCAAAACGGCAACAAAAAGCTCGAATTTAGCGGCAAAGATAAGGTGAGATTTCACACAAATGAGGGAAATATCAGTGAAATTTCTTATGACGAATACGTAAATTTAAATAAAAAAATTCAAAATTAAGGATTGAAAATGTTTGATGAGATTAGATTTAATACGATTGAGAGGTTGCCAAATTACATTTTTGCTGAAGTAAATGCCATAAAAATGGCCGCTAGACGCAATGGCGAGGATATAATTGACTTCTCTATGGGCAATCCAGACGGCAAAACGCCAAAACACATCGTCGATAAACTCTGCGAAAGCGTGCGCAAAGATAAAACTCACGGCTACAGCGTCAGTCAGGGAATTTACAAACTCCGCCTAGCCTGCGCAAACTGGTACAAAAGAAAATATAACGTCGATTTAGACCCGGACACTGAAGTCGTCGCTACAATGGGCTCTAAAGAGGGTTTTGTCCATCTTGCCACAGCGATCGTAAATCCAGGCGACACCGCTGTAATTCCGGATCCTTGCTATCCAATTCACTCTCAAGCATTTTTGATCGCGGGCGGTAATGCGGTCAAATTTCCGATCAAATATGACGCCGAGATGAGACTGGATGAAAATGCCTTTTTTGTGGATTTGAAGAAGGTTTTTGATGAGACTGTGCCAAGGCCAAAATTTGTAGTCGTAAATTTCCCTCACAATCCAACCACCGCGATCGTGGAGAGGTCATTTTATGAGCGTTTGGTTGCAGTCGCAAAAAAAGAGCGATTCTACGTCATCAGCGACATCGCTTACGCTGAATTGGCGTTTGACGGCTATAAAACGCCTTCGATTTTCGAAGTCGATGGCGCAAAAGACGTCGCAGTCGAGGCTTATACGCTATCAAAAACCTACAACATGGCAGGCTGGCGCATCGGCTTTATAAGCGGAAACAAAAAATTAGTCGCCGCGCTTAAAAAAATCAAATCGTGGTACGATTACGGCACATTTACGCCGATTCAAGTAGCTGCCACGGTCGCACTAGACGGTCCGCAAGAGTGCATAAGCGAAATTTGCGAAGTCTATAAAAAGCGCCGAGACGTGCTAGTCGATGCCTTTGGAAATGCCGGCTGGCAGCTGCGCCCGTCACACGCGAGTATGTTTGTTTGGGGCAAAATTCCGCCTCAAGCAAGCCACCTAAAAAGTCTGGAATTTGCAAAACAATTAATCATCAAAGCTGGCGTCGCAGTTAGCCCAGGTGCTGGATTTGGCGCGGCTGGGGACGATTACGTGAGATTTGCGCTCATTGAAAACGAAAAGCGCACCCGCCAAGCGGCACGAAACGTCAAAAAATATCTAAAAGAGCTTCAATGAATGTCGCAATTTTAGGCGTTGGAACGGTTGGAAGCGAGGTCGCGAACGTTTTGGTCCAAAATTCCGAGCTCATCAAGGCTAGAGCAGGAGTTGAGATTAAGCCTGTAATTGGCGTCGTGCGCGATATGAAACGCAAGCGGGAGTGCCAAATTCCGCTAACTGATGACATCGAAAGCGTAATAAACCGCGATGATATCGACGTTTATGTCGAGTTGATGGGAGGCGTTGAGAAGCCATTTGAAATCGTAAAAAAAATTCTCGCACGCAAAAAGCCCGTTGTGACCGCAAATAAGGCGCTTTTAGCCTATCACAGATATAAACTCGAAGCGCTCGCTGGCACGACGCCAATTGGCTTTGAAGCGAGCGTCGCGGGCGGAATTCCAATCATTCGCGCCCTTCGCGACGGCCTTTCGGCAAATTCGATCCAAAAAATCACCGGAATTCTAAACGGCACATCAAATTTCATCCTCACAAATATGATGAAAAAGGGCGTTTCGTTTGGCGATGCGCTTAAAAAAGCCCAAGAATTGGGATACGCCGAAGCTGATCCGACATTTGATATCGGTGGATTCGACGCTGCGCACAAACTGCTCATTTTAGCTAGCATTGCGTTTTCGATTCATGGCGATCCGGAGGATATTTTAATCGAAGGAATCGAGGAAATTTCCAAAGAAGACATCTATTTTGCGAACGATTTTGAGTATGTAATCAAGCTTTTGGCCGTTGCTAAGCGAGTCGGCGAAAAGGTCGAACTGCGCGTGCATCCAGCGCTTGTAAGCAAAGATCAAATCATCGCGCGCGTCGATGGCGTAATGAACGGCGTTGCGATTAATGGCGATGCGATGAGCGAGAGTATGTTTTATGGCCCTGGAGCTGGCGGAAAAGCGACTGCAAGCGCTGTAATTAGCGATTTAATCGATGTCGCGCGCGATATTAAAAAGCCGATGCTTGGATACAAACTCCCAATTATCGAGCCATTAACGCTGCAAGATATCGATAAAATCCGCACGAAATATTATCTACGCCTCAAAGTCGCCGATGAATTGGGCGTTTTAGCCAAAATCACAAACATTATGAGTCAAAATAATCTCTCGATTGATAGCTTTTTGCAAAAGCCACACACCGCAGACGAGCCGATTCCTACGCTATTTTTCACGACTCACACGAGTCTAGAAAAGGACGTCAAACGCGTGATGGGAATTTTAGAGAAACAAGATTTCATCAAAGCAAAACCGTTTATGATACGAATTGAAGGCTAAATTTGGGACTAAAAGAGTATAAATTTGGCTTTGCCGCTGAAAATAAAGCGGCAAATTTCTTAAAAAAGATGAAATTTGAGATTTTAGAGCGAAATTTCCACTCCAAATTTGGCGAGATTGACATCATTGCGAAAAAGGGCGAAATCATCCATTTTATCGAGGTTAAAGCGACATCTGAAGATTACGAAACGGCGCAAAGAATCGACCGAAAAAAGCTGGAAAAAATCATAAAAACCATAAATTTCTATTTCGCGAAAAATCAAATTTCAGCCGATTACCAAATCGACGCAGTTTTGATCGAAAAAGAGCAAATTTCACTATTGGAGAATATAACAATATAAAAATTTCTAATTAATAAAAATTATTGATTAAATTTTAAGAAAAAGAGTGTATAATAACGCAAATTTTTTTCAAAGGAGACCCAGATGGGAAAGTATATTGAGATTACAAACGAGAATTTCGACGTCACAAAAGAGGGCGTTGTTTTGGTTGATTTTTGGGCGCCATGGTGCGGACCGTGCAGAATGATCGCTCCAGTTATCGAACAACTTGCCGAAGAGTACGACGGAAAGGCGAAAATTTGCAAGCTAAATACTGACGAATGCCAAGATTTGGCGGCGCAGTTTGGAATTCGCTCGATTCCTACAATGCTGTTTTTTAAAGATGGCGAGCTAAAAGACCAATTAATCGGCGCACAATCAAAGCAAGTAATCAGCGATAAGCTAAATTCGCTTCTTTAAACCGAATTTAGGAGCTAAAATGTTAGATTTAGCTATCATTGGCGGAGGCCCTGCTGGGCTTTCTGCCGGGTTATATTCTACTCGCGGCGGCCTAAAAAACGTCGTGATGTTTGAAAAAGGCATGCCAGGCGGCCAAATCACCTCAAGCAGCGAAATGGAGAACTATCCAGGCGTTGCGACCGTGCAAGACGGCATTAGCTTTATGCAGCCGTGGTTAGAACAATGCATGAGATTTGGCTTAAAGCACGAAATGGTGGGCGTCGAGCGCGTCTCAATTAACAAAGATAAAACCTTTAAAATTTGGCTTGATAATGGCAAAACTGAGACCGCAAAATCGGTCATCGTAGCCACTGGCTCAGAGCCACGCAGAGGCGGATTTAAGGGCGAAAACGAGTTTTTTGGACGCGGCGTTAGCACGTGTGCTACCTGCGACGGATTTTTCTATAAAGGTAAAGAAGTCGCTGTAGTCGGAGGCGGAAATACCGCGCTTGAAGAGGCAATTTACCTCACAAACATCTGCACAAAGGTCTATCTCATCCACAGACGCGATGAATTCCGCGCAGCGCCAACGATCATCGAAAAGGTTAGAAATAACCCAAAAATCGAGCTTGTGCTAAATTCGACTATCGATGAAATCAAAGGCGATGCTAGCGGCGTAACTGCGGTCGTGGTCAAATCAAAAGATGGAAATTTGCGCACACTCGAAGTGCCAGGAATTTTCGTTTTCGTCGGCTTAAATGTGCGAAACGAAGTGCTAAAAGATGGCGAGAATTTCATCTGCAAAATGACCGAAACTGGCCAAGTCGAGGTAAATTTAAAGATGCAAACTAGCGTAGATGGGCTTTTTGCCGCAGGTGACTTACGCAAAGATGCCCCAAAACAAGTAGTCTGCGCAGCAGGAGATGGCGCAATTGCCGGAATTGGCGCGCTAAATTACATTCAATCCTTAAAGGAGTAAAATGATTAAGGTCGGGATTCATGGAGCAAACGGAAAAATGGGCAAGATGATTGCCGAGTGTTTAAAAGATTCCCAAATTGCGATCGTTAATGCCAAATTTGACAAAGACGATGTCGATTTGGAGAACTTTTTCAACGATTCTGAAGTGATTATCGATTTTTCGAGCAAAGAGGGCACGATGGAACTCCTAAATTTCGCGCTTCACTCGCCAAAACCGCTCTGCATCGGCACGACTGGCTTAGGCGAAGATGGAATGGCGAAAATTAGGGAGTGCAGCGAAAAAATGCCGATTTTGTATGCGACAAACACGAGCCTTGGAATCGCGGTTTTAAATCGCCTCGCTGCGACTGCTGCGGCCGCGCTTCGTGAATTTGACATCGAAATCACCGAAATGCATCACAAGCACAAAAAAGACGCGCCAAGTGGCACGGCCCTAACCTTGGGCGAGAGCGTGGCGAAAGCGCGAAATTTGGACTTAAAAGAGAAAATGATAACGTCAAGAAATGGCATCACAGGCGAGCGAAATGCCGATGACATCGCAATTTTGGCGCTTCGTGGCGGCGACATCGTCGGGCGGCACACGGTCGGATTTTACAACGATGGCGAATTTATCGAGCTAAAACACACTGCCACATCGCGCGCGACCTTTGCTAAAGGGGCGATTAAGGCTGCGATTTGGATTTCGGCTCAGAAAAATGGGCTTTACACGATTGACGATTGTCTTTTTGGATAAGAATTTGGAATTTGGCAACCGCCAAATTCCACTCTAAATTTCGTCCTCTTTCTTGCCCGAAAATCGCTTTACTTTATCAATATCCAGCAAATTTTCTCTCTCTCTTTTTTGGCGCGCTTTTTCCTGTTTTTTCGCTTTTTTCTTTTTCGTCTTTGAGGCTCAGCTCGCAAGCTGTGTTCGTCCTTTCTAAGTGCTATATAAATCACAATCGCCACAAGTAAAACGCCATTTAAAATTTGCACATATTTGTAGTCGCCGCCGCCAAAAAATATGCTAAGCAAAACATAAGCTATCAATGGATAAATAGTAAAATCATAAGCAGGCGTCATATATACATCTGGTCTAAATTTCTTGCGCCACAATTCCCATTTTATATCCTCAATCCCAATGTAAAAAAATGGCAATCCAATAATGCTAAAAACAATCCAAAATTTCGTGCCAGGTCCCATAGTGGAATTAAATAAAACGAACGTATAAATAACAAATACAAATGTAAGCGTAAAACCCATTAAACTTACTCCTTTGGCAATGTATATTGAATGCCATTTTCTATAATGATACTCCCAGTAGAAAATGTACCAGTTTTTACCATTTCTATTTTTTCTCTTTAATTCGTTCTTTTAGTTTCATTTTTCTAAATTCATTCTATATTTTATCTTCGGTCTATAATAAAATTCCCTTTTAAAAAAGCTAAAATCATCATTTGCAAACGACAATAAAAGCATCTGCAAGCGGTAAAATCTGTCGTTTATACTTGGATTATATGTTTTATGTCTGCTTTGATAAAAATATAGATTATTTTC